>ENA-OQDE01000735-OQDE01000735.1-human-gut-metagenome-genome-assembly--contig:-NODE-735-length-16943-cov-4.761775_pt1 | contig 16943 bp, 20 predicted proteins | sample MGYA00242768_ERZ504595 | MGnify/ENA primary metagenome ERZ504595 (study PRJEB26092, sample SAMD00036307) | human gut metagenome | host: Homo sapiens | study: EMG produced TPA metagenomics assembly of...
CGCCCAGAGCCTTGGCGTAAGCCAGGGTGATGTCCCAAGCGTCGTCACGTGGATCCTGCTCAACGGCCACGACGACCGGGACGCCACGGCCGGCGGCGTACTCACGACGCACGATGTGGCCCGGGCCTTCGGAGCGACCATGAACACCGGGTGATCCTCGGAAGCTTGATGTAGCCGTAGTGGATGTTGAAGCCGTGGGCGAAGGCCAAGGCAGCGCCCGGCTTCAGGTTCGGCTCGACGTCCTTCTTGTACACGGCGGCCTGGTACTGATCGGGCAGCAGGATCATGACCACGTCGGCCTCGGCGACGGCCTCGCCGACCGGCTTGACCTCAAGGCCCTGCTCCTTGGCGAACTCGACGGACTTGGAGGTCGGGCGCAGGCCGACGACCACGTCAACGCCGGAGTCGCGCAGGTTCAGCGCATGCGCGTGGCCCTGGGAGCCATAACCGAGGATGGCGACCTTCTTGCCATCGAACACGGACAGATCGGCGTCCTTCTCATACCAGATAGTTGCTGCCATAATAGGCACTCCTTTAATTGGATGTCTTGCCGCCGAACGCGCTCGCTTCGACGGCCCTCTTGGTTGCAGACGGCTTCCACGCGGGATTGTGTCCCGCGCCAAAGTCATCCCCTCCTGTGGCTCATTTCTAGTACCACTGGAGGCGACGTGGTTGCCCACGTCCAAATATTGAATGATTGTTTTTGTTTATTGTTGTTGTTTTTGGGAGTTCAAACGCGGCCGGGCGGTACCCGACCATCGCCGTCACTTCGTAAAGTCGACGTCCTTGTCTCCTTGCAGGTCGCCAACGCAATCAGGCAGCAGACGGCCATCACGCAAGATACAGACCCACCGAATGCACGCCGAAGTTCTTCGACAGCCACGTGGCGATGGTCGGCACGAAAGCAGCGCCGACGATGGCGGCGAGGTTGTAGCCGATGCCGGAGCCGGAGTAACGCACGTTCGCGTCGAACAGCTCGGGCAGGAAGGCGCCGATCGGGCCGAAGGCGATGCCCATCAGGCGAAGCCGAGGCACAGGAACACCATGGTGGCCGCGAAGTTCTTCTGACCGACCAGGCCGCTGTCCAGCAGGAACGGGAACAGCACGGCGAACACGACCAGCGCGCAGGACGAGAACATCAGCACGCGACGACGGCCGATCCGGTCGGCATACAGGCAGGAAAGCACGATGAACAGCGCGAACACGCAGATGGAGATCATCAGCATGAGCAGGTACTCCTGGTTGGTGAAGCCGAGGTCGCCGCCGCCTTCACGCTTGATCTTGGTGCCCCATGCGAGCGACCAGGTGGCGAGCGTGTAGAACAGCGTGTAGGTCACGGCCACGAGGAACGTCGCCTGCAGCACCTGCTTCCAGGACTTGCGGAACACCTCGGTCAGCGGGGACTTGACGACTTTCTTCTGCTCCTGGGCCATGCGGAAGATCGGGGTCTCCTCCATGTGGACTCGCACGACGAGGCCGATGATCACCAGCACGGCGGACAGCAGGAACGGCACACGCCAACCCCAGGCGCACATCGCATCGGTGTCATTGAACGACTCCAGCACGAAGTAGGTGCCGTTCGACAGGAAGAAGCCGATCGGGCGCCGAGCTCCGGGAAGGAGCCGTACAGCGCACGCTTGTCTTCGGGCGCGTTCTCGGTGGCGACCAGCGCAGCACCGGACCATTCGCCGCCAAGCCGATGCCCTGGATGAAACGCAGCAGACACAGTACCGCGACCGCGCCGACACCGACCTGACTGTAGGTCGGCAGGCAGCCGATGAGGAACGTGCCGACGCCCATGGTCATCAGCGAGACGACCAGCGTGGTCTTGCGGCCCATGCGGTCACCGAAGTGGCCGAAGATCAGGGATCCCAGCGGACGAGCGATGAACGCGATGGCGAAGGTCAGCAGGCTCATCAGCAGCGCGACGGTGGGGTTGTCCTTCGCGGAGAAGAAGATGTGCGGGAAGTAGTTCGCTGCGGCGGTGCCGTAGGCGTAGAAGTCGTAGAATTCGATGGCGGTTCCGACCATCGAGGCGGCGATCACGGTCTTGACCGAGTCACGGACCATCGCCTTTGCTTTTCCACCCACCGAAGTGGTGCCGTCAGCTGTCAGTGTGACTGCTGTCATTGTTAGCTCCTGTTACTGCACGCGGACGAGCCCGCGATTTTTTATTCTGTTCTCTCTCATTTGCCGCTTTGCTGATCCGGTGACCTTGTGGGACGCATCAAAAAAAAGCCCCGCGACTCGTGCAGGCTATACGATTGGTTGCTCGCTGAGCCCTGCCTTCGTTGGCGGGGTTCCAAGCAGTGATGCCGAATCAGTCCGCCAGCGAAGACGGAATAATAATTCGTGCAGACAGCAGAACAACGTTAACGGTGGTTGCGTTAGCGGCGTTATCAGCAGCATATCCAGTCATCGCGGCGAACCTCCTTTCGGTATCGAACGTGTCTTTCGAGCTCTTTCGCGCTCGACTGTCTGACAACATAGGCGCGGGATTCCACGACAGCATCAAAGGTTCACTATGTGGACGGCCGCGGCATAACAACATCGGCGGCGTCGGCACAACCTGTCTGCGTTCCGCCTGCATTACAGACAGACACATCGACGCCCCATCCCGCGAAAGTCCCATTTCAGCAGCAACGGATGGGACTAATCGCGGATAGGATGATGCCTCAATCCCAAACGAGGCGCAACAGCGGCCAATCCGGCCGGATTGCTAGCGCTTCATCGAAATCGTGACGACCGCGGACGCGAGCACACAGACGATGGCCGCCGGGAACAGCACCGAGAAACCGCCGGTGACGGCCACACCGACCGCGCCGATTATCGCGGCGAGCGCCAGACCGACAGAATTCGACAGGTTGAAGAACGCCAAATCATGGCCGGCCGAACGCGCATCCGGCAACGCGCCCATCGCAAGCAACTGGCCGAACGTATCGATAAGGCCGAACGCGAACCCTCCGATCAGGCGAACAGCACCATGCTGACGGCGCTCGGCATGGTCATGGGCAAAGCCAACGCCACCGTGTACAGCACGCAGGAAATGACCGACAGATACCGCGGATCCTCAATGTACTCACCCACCGGACCGGCGATGAACGCGGCACCCACGGAGCCGACGAGCGTCGCCAAGGCCATCGAGGCGATCAACGAGCACACCGGTACCGCGATCGGAGAGGAGTTGCCTTGCGTGAACCAATCCCGGAAGATCAGCGCCGATGCGATGAACCACAGGAACATGGTCGTCAGTCCGACACCAGCCGACACCAAGGAGCGCGAAGCGAACGCCTTCCAGAATTCGACGGCGTGCCGCGGCGCGCGGAACCGCTCCATCAGCATGTGCGCACTCATCGCCGTATGCGGCTGCTCCTCGCTCGACGGTTCCTTCGGCCACACCAGCACCGGCACGATGCCGGCCAGCAGGAACACCGCGGCGGCCGCGGCGAACGGCGTATACAGCCCGCCGAACACGACGCAGCGACGCCGATCCACACGCCCAGCGCCTGGCCGACCATCTGGCCGATGCCACGCGCGCGCACGATGCGCGGACGGAACTTGTCGGGCACTCGCTCGCTGAACGCAGCCGCCATCGGCACGGTCAGCATCACATAACCGACCTGCACCAGACCCCACAGCAACGCGATGCCCACCACGTTCGAGCACAGTCCCAGCGCCAGCGTCATCACCGCGGAGACGACGCCTCCCGCGATGATCCACGGCGTGCGCCGGCCAGCGGCCACGCGCGTGCGATCGGACAGCGCGGAGACGACGGCCTCGGCAATCAGCGACACGACGACGCCCACGACAACAACCACGGCCAGATCAATGGCCCATGCCGACGCCACCCCGCCGTCGCCGACCGTGCCAATGCGACTGACCAGGCTCTCGGAGAGTTCCTGGCCGCCACCGGAGAACGCCGCGCGGGAGGCAACCGCGCTGGAGACCCGCTGCCAGCTGACTTTCGCTATGACCGCAGGCAGCGCGAGCAGGTTCAATGCGGCCCATGGCACGATCGACATGGTCGCGCCCACCGCGAAGCCCCACGACAGGCGGGTCACCTGACCGGGGTTCGGGCGCTGGCCGTCGGCGCTGACCACCGGGTCGCGCATGTCCACGTACGCCGAGCCCATGTCCGGGACCGCCGTGTCGACGGAGGCCGCGGCCGCCGCGGGAGATCCCTCCGAAGTCATCTGCGCGACCTGGGTCTCGGCTTGCGTCACGGACGCCTCGACCTTGCGCCGCGGCTGATGCACGGCCAAGCGGGCGACCGCGGACTTGTCTTCGGGGCTGAGCACCTTGTCGTAATCAGGCCGATCATCGATGCCGGGGCGAATGTACACGCTGCCCGGCAACGGCTTCGGAGCGGGGAATTCGTTCGGTTGCTGCTGATCATCGGTCATGATATCGGTTTACTTCTCTTCTCTTGTGCGCTCTCGTTACGGGTATACAACTATCGTAACGGTCGCATATTACACGATGACGCGGCACGGCCGATATGCCGGCCGCGTCGCGTGAGACTTTTGGGAGTGCGGAACTTGCGAGATTCGCCGCGCGGGCGGCAGATGCCGGCGAGGTCTTCTTCGGTGGCGCCGTTCGGGAATACGGAGCTCATGGTCAGGAACATCGGGTAGTACTCGGATTTCTCGCCGTTCTTCAGCACGTCCTGGAACTGCGCGGATTCCCAGCTCATGTGGTTGACAATCGCGTCGACGATGATGTCGTGGGACTTGCTGAGTTCGGCCACGTCATCCCAGGAGCCCAGGCGCGGGTCCACCTTGGTGTGGTCGATCGGATCAAAGCCGGCGGCGGCGCCGTCGAACGGCGTGAAGAACGGCAGGACGTGGACACCGTCGTACACCCCGGCGAAGCGGGTGCGCAGCACATCGGTGAGCGAGGCGATGGTGCCGTCGCCGAAGCGGTTGGCGTAGGTACCGCCTCCGGACTCGCTGGCGGAGGCGCGGCGATCAGCGCCGAGTGGTGTCGGCCTCGCGCAGGGAAACAGGGATTACGTCACCGGCGGAATCGACCGGGCGCCCCTCGATGGCATCCATCATGCGGGCGACGGCCGTGCCGGCAAGCGCATCGAAGTCCTGGCATACGGCGGTCAGACGCAACCCTGCCATGTCGGTCAGATACGTGCCATCATAGGCGACGACCTGCACGTCCTGCGGCACACGCATGCCGCGGCGAAACACCTCCTGCACGCAGCAGGCGGCACCGATATCGGAACTGACTACGGCATCCACGTCGGTAAAACGGTCGAACAGTTCGCGCATGGCCGTCGCACAACCCTGAAAATCCGCCACTTCCCCGGCCTCGATGTACTCGCACCGAATGCCTGCACGCTGCAGTTCACGCTCCAGCGTCAGGTAATAGCGCACGGTCGGGAACGTGGTGTTCCCGGGCGATTCCGTCTGCCGCACCTCGCCAGTCGCGTCTGCGCCAGATCATGGAACTGCCTGCACGGGCCGCCTACCATCGCCACATGCCGGGAACCATTATGAATCAACAGGTCGGCGATCAGTCGCCCGCCCTGCTCGTGATCGGAGCCGACCGATGGGATGCCCTCGCCGAGATAACAGTCGAACCCCACGATGGGCCGACCGATCGAAGTCCAGTAATCCGGAGCGTGCTCGGTGTGCGCCGCCATCACGATGCCATCCATCATATGCCGGCGGAGCATGTCGACGTACTCGGCCTCGCCAGTACCCGAATCGGCCGTCGAGCACAGCATGGTACGCAGCCCCCGCTCCGACAGCTCTCGCTGCAGACCGGCCGCCAACGTGGCGAAGAACGGATGGCGGATGGTGGGCACGATGACGCCGACGGTGTTGGTGCGGTCATGATACAGGTTGCGGGCGAGCTCGTTCGGCACATAATTGAGCGCACGCATGGCTTCGGCGACGCGCTCGCGCATGTCATCGGACACGCACCCGGCACCATTCACCACCAGCGACACCGTACTCAACGACACCCCGGCCTTTTTGGCCACATCACGCATCCCGACCATGCCCCACTCCATCGTTTGCCGTCACAATATGACTGTTCGCCTAATTGTATACAGAACGACGCTCTCAAAACTTGCAGATACAAAAACAGAACCCCCTATTTTCCAACAACATCGTTTTTGTATCTGCGAGTTTTGAGAGCCACTCCAGCGCAGACGAGCTACCGCACCAGCGCGATCAGCCCCCAACCCAGCACCACACACACCACCGGCACCAGCACGGTCATCATGAAGTACACGGCGGCCGCGGCGTATTTGCCGCTGCGGGCGAGCGACACCATCTCGTTGATAGCCGTGGAAAACGTAGAGAAACCGCCTAGGAAGCCGGTGACGAACAGCAGGTACGACGAATGGTCGGCCGTCTGGTAGAAGTAGGCCGCGGCGGCCACGCCGGCGAAGAACGTGGCGAGCACGTTGATGATGAACGTGGACAGCGGGAACGCGCGGTTCCACCACCGTTGAATCGAGGTGTTCAGGACGAACCGCGTCACGGCGCCCAAGCCGCCGCACATACAGATCAGGGCAAACATGTCAGCGCACCTCCCCGGTTTCAGGATCAGGCCTGAGCGGAATTTCCGCGGTGATCGGATCCGGTTCGAACGACGGAAGGTGCTGTTCGTCGGATACTGGCATGTCTTGTACGCGGCCCGCAGCCGGTTCCGAACCGGCCTGACTTTCAACAGCCAAGTCTGCTCCGGACGGAGCGCCGGCGGCCTGCGACTCGCGCACCGCGCGAGCCACCACGCGCGCCTCGCGTTTTCGGCTCAGCGCAAGGCCCAGCATGGTGCCAAGCCACGCGATGATCAAACCGCAGATGAAGCTCAGCAGCGTGTAGGTCACGAATCCCACGATGTTCTCGCGCGCAACGAGTTCAGGTCCTCGATCATCATCGCCGACAACGTGGAGAACCCGCCGCACATGCCCATGCCGACACCGCGGCTGACCAGCTGGCGGATGCGCTTGCGAATCCACGCCGCCTGCGACATGTACGTGCTCAGGGCGGCGAAGATGAAGCACGCCAGCATGTTCGCTATGAACGTGGCGGTGTGGAACGAATGAAGGAGACCACTTGGCGCGGCCGGATTCGGCAGGAGCAGCGAGAGCCCGTATCGTATCGCCGTGCCGAAGAACCCGCCGACGAACACCACCAAATACAGCATGCCATCGGCGAGGGGATTGAATTTCGCCTGCACGCGCTTGGCCGGGGCCAGTGGAATGGAAGGTGGTGCTACTGCGGCTGCCAGTCCGGTGGGCCGAGGCGCCGAGTATTCGATTTCGGAGGCGCTGATCTCTTGGGTCGATGGCGCCGGCTCGTCCGCGGCGAGGGCGTGAGCCTCGCTTGGAGTCGAGTCCGGCGCGGAAGTGTCGGCGACGTCGGACCCGGCAGAGACGGATTCGATGTCCCCCGCGCCGGCGGCGTCGCCGCCATCGGATTCGTCATGCGAGGAGGGCACGAACGGTACAGACTGATTCATGATCTGAAACCCTTGTAGTACGCGGATTCACTCTGTCCCGGCAGCGTGGGTCGGCGAGATCGCCGAATGGCGACTAGTCGAGAAGCGAGTGGACGGAAATGATGTGGTCGCGCTGAGGACCGGTGCCGATCACGGAGATGCGGCAGTTACTCAGAGCTTCAAGACGCTTGACGTACGCCTGGCAGGCGGCGGGCAGCTCGTCGAACTCGTGGACCTGCGAAATGTCCTCGGTCCAGCCGGGCATGGTCTCGTAAATCGGCTTGGCAGCAGAGAAGGCGGCCTGATCCGTCGGCATATCGTCGTAACGCTCGCCATCCACATCGTAGGCGACGCAGATCGGAATCTCCTTGAGACCGGTGAGCACGTCGAGCTTGGTGAGCACGAGGTCGGTCAGACCGTTGACCTGGCTGGCGTAGCGGTTCACGACCGCATCGAACCAGCCGCAGCGGCGCGGACGGCCGGTGGTCACGCCGAACTCGTGGCCCTGCTGGCGAAGCCATTCGCCGGATTCGTCGAACAGCTCGGTGGGGAACGGGCCTCGCCGACTCGGGTCACGTACGCCTTGGAGACGCCGACCACGCGGGTGATCTTGGTGGGGCCGACGCCGGTGCCGGTGCAGGCGCGCCGGCGGTTGGGTTGGAGGAAGTGACGAACGGGTAAGTGCCATGATCCACGTCAAGCATCGTGGCCTGGGCGCCTTCGAACAGCACGGTCTTGCCCTCGTCGAGAGCCTTGTTCAGAATCAGGCCGGTGTTGGCGACGTACGGCTTGAGGCGTTCGCCGAGCTTGAGCAGCTCGTCAGTGGTCTGGTCCACGTCGATGGCGCGACGGTTGTACAGCTTGACCAGAATCTGGTTCTTCTGGTGCAGACTGGCTTCGACCTTGTCATGCAGGTGCTCGGCGTTGAACAGGTCGTGCACGCGGATGCCGACGCGGTTGATCTTGTCGGCGTAGGCCGGGCCGATACCGCGGCCGGTGGTGCCGATCTTATGCTTGCCGAGGAAACGCTCGGTCACCTTGTCGAGCGTGCGATGGTAAGGCGCGATGACATGTGCAGCCTCACTCACCAGCAGGCGGGAGCAGTCCACGCCGCGGCTTTCAAGACCATCAATCTCCTCGAACAGCACTTCCGGATCCACGACGACGCCGTTGCCGATCACGGGGGTGACGTTCGGGCTGATGATGCCGGAAGGCAGCAGGTGCAACGCATACATCTGGTCGCCGACCATCACGCTGTGGCCGGCATTGTTGCCGCCGTTGAAACGGGCCACATAGTCCACTTTGGTACCGATCAGATCGGTAGCCTTGCCTTTGCCTTCGTCGCCCCACTGAGCGCCGATCAACACGATTCCGGACATACTGCACCTCCGCATCCGCACGATTCCGCCGGGAACAGCCTACCGTATGCCCTCTACTGCGAAGGTAAGCGCTGGGGCGGCGGTAACCGCCGCATTCGTTTTTTCAACGCCCATATCAACATGGGCGCGAACGGCTGCAACTTGCCGTCCTTGCCTTGTTGAAGTTCCTGCAGTCTCTCCCTGCACTTGCGTGGGAAATCCCGCTCCGACGCATTTTTTTCAAACCATTGGTAAAGGCCAACCAGCGCCATCGCACGTTCTTCTTTCAACCAGTGATAGTTAAGATTCAACCGCACATTGATATCATCGTTGACTTCCGGAATGGATGAACTCAGTGTAGCGTCAAATTTGCCGTAACTCAACGAATCGATGTGGTCTTTCCTCCTGGGATCAACGGTCAGCTTGCTGTTGCCTCGCAACGTATCACATGTCACCTTGGGGCCGCTGCTTTCCTCATCCTCCTTACGATGCGGGGCACGATGTCCGTCTCGGGCTGACGCCTTTTCGTCTTTCTGATATTTTCCATCGCATACGGCAAACAGATTGCGATAATCCAGAGAGTGACGGTCAAGATCAGCCTGCGTATATTGAGGGTAAGGCAGCTCCGCCTCCTTGCCATGTCGTCTTGCCTCTTCGTATCCCTCGTAGTCCTGATGACGAGGAATATAGTGCTCGTTATGCATCTTCCGCGAGACGCCACTCACCGGCTGCACCGCTATACACCGCATGCAGTAAACGCACAGCCATCCCTGATCGGCGCCCAAACTATCCCACAAGTGGGGGATTAACTGAGATGCCTCTTGAAGCTGTCCCAGAGAGTCATAGCAAACCTCCACGCCATCAGTGTTTTTCAGCACACGCTTCGCCTTGGCAATCTCAATGCTCGGCGGATGCGCATTGTCTTTGTCCACGTACAGCATCAGTCCCTCACCTCCCCGGCATAGAAGAAATACGAGGAACGGGCACCGCTGAGATCAGGATTGTCAGCGCCTATCGTTCGCTCCAGCTCCCCCAATGTCTGTTTCGCCTCGGGGAACTCATCGGCATCCATCTGCCGGGAGAATCGGTCGAACAGATCCTGTACTTTCCGCGGCTTGTCCAGAGATCCCATCACATGGCGCAGAACCAGGCTCGCACTGCTGCCATATGTCTCGTTTCTTGGGGAAACCGCCTGATAGATTCCATCGTTCTTGTCATCCAACGTGATGACGCGCAACCTGTCCGATGCCACGGAGGAGATCACCATCGGCGCATGCGTGGTGACGATAAATTGGATTTGCGGGAACGACTTCATCAGCACGCCAAGAATGCAGGACTGCCATTTCGGGTAAAGATGCAAGTCGACCTCATCGATAAGCACCACGCCGGGCGTCCAATCAATCACGGAATCGCCCATGAACGGGTTCAGCGCCGCAATCCGCCATGCGATGTCGGACACGAGTCCCACCACGCCGCGGTATCCGTCGCTCAAGGTCCACAGCGGCATGCTCTCCAAGCGCACTCCATCGGAATCCGTGTAGCTCAGTCGCAAACCATCATCGAAATCATATTCGAGCCGGGCCTCAGTCGCATGCCCATTCTCGCGCAGAAGCGTCTCCAAGCACCGTTCAACGGTCTTGCATACTGCGCGGTAGGTAGGTACGTCATACCCTCTCAGAGACCGGTCATATTGCTTGCGCCACCAAGCATCCATCTGCCTGTAATTCAGACTGGATTGAAGACATCTATCATATCCGCGAAAACGATTTTTGAAAGCGGATGCTCTTGCCTTTCCCGTCATTCTGCCGTGCAGTCCCAATCGATCCGTGCCATAGTAGGCCAGTAGCGGAAGCACCGCATCTGGATCCATTTGAACCAGCTTCTGATACATCTCTGACAAACTGCATATCTGAGACGCTTGGAAAATGTGGTGCTCCCGTTCGCACTGTTCAGTTCCCGTCGCCATTCGATAGGAACAGCAATCGGATTCCCTCGTTCCTGCACTGTTCTCCACTGCACCGGCTGCGCGATGTCCGCTTGCGCATAGATACTGACGGGAAACTGCTCTTGGATATCGGTTTCCCCGTATTGTGAATAATATTTGCGGCGCGCATCGCTCCCTTGAATCCGCAATCCGGAAACCTCTGGAAACGCTTTCAGGAACGTGCCCAACGCCACGGCGGCGGCATCCAGCACCGCGGTCTTTCCGGCACCGTTTTCGCCGACCAATACGGTCATTTGCCTGTCGAAGTCAACGGTCAGCCCTGGAACCATGCTATCTGAATGCCCGCCGTTGCTGTTGGCATCGGCACTGAATCGGCCCCCAAACTTCCGATAGTTCGTCATGGACAGCCTTCTCAGCCACATCATACTCTGTACTTGATTATCCATCATCGTCCCCTTTGCCGGTCAATATTCAGCCATCATATCGGAAGACCGTAACTCGACAGCTGCGGTTGCATCTACCGCGGCGACCGACGTCACTTCAGGGCTTTGCCGGCGGAACCGAGCTGCTTGCAGGCCTCCACGACGCGGGCCGCCATCGCGCTCTCGGCCTCGCGGCCCCAGGAGCGCGGATCGTACAGCTTCTTCTCGCCGACCTCGCCGTCCACCTTGAGCACGGCATCGTAGTTCGAGAACACATGATCGGCGATCGCACGGGTGAACGCGTACTGCGTGTCCGTATCGATGTTCATCTTGACGACGCCGTACCGCACCGCCTCGGCGATCTCTTCCGGGCGAGAGCCCGAACCGCCGTGGAACACCAGAGCGAACGGCTTGCCGTTCGGAAAATCGACGGCCCCGGCGGCGGATGCGATACGCCCGTCCACCACAGCCTGAGCCGCCTCGCGCTGGATGTCGCCCAACAGTTCCGGGCGCAACTTGACCACGCCGGGCTTGTAGCTGCCGTGAACGTTGCCGAACGTGAACGCGGCCATGTACCGGCCGCGCTCTCCCAGGCCGAGACGCTGGGCGACCTTCACGCCATCGGCCGGCGTGGAATACAGTTTTTCGTTGATTTCGGCGCTATGACCGTCCTCTTCGCCGCCGACCGCGCCGATTTCGATTTCCAGGATCGTGCGCGCGGCGACGGACTTGTCGAGCAGCTGTTCGGCGATGGCGAGGTTTTCGTCCAGCGGAACCGTCGAACCGTCCCACATGTGGGACTGGAACATCGGCTCGCGGCCGTGCGCCACCTCATCGGCCTCCATGTCCAGCAGGGGACGCACCCAACCGTCCAGATACTGCTTGGCGCAATGGTCTGTGTGCAACGCGACGGTGATATGCGGGTAGCGCTTCGCCACCTCATGCGCGAACGCCGCGAACGCCAACGACCCGGTCACGCGGTCGTTCACGCCCTGACCGGAAAAATACGCGGCGCCGCCCACTGAAACCTGGATGATGCCATCCGACTCGGCATCGGCAAAACCCTGCAGCGCAGCGTTCAGCGTTTGGGAGCTCGTCACATTGATCGCCGGGTAGGCATATCCGCCGCGGCGCGCGGCGTCCAGCATTTCAGCGTATCGTTCGGCAGTTGCAATCGTCATACCTGCATTATCCCGCGACCATGCAACATTTGGCACCACCGCTACTCCGGCCGGAGCCGCCGGGCGGAATCCATCGCCTCCGCACGCCACGGCCCGTTCCTCACCTTTCCCCCATCTTCACCTCCGTAAAATAAAGACGTGACAAAAGAACCGCAGTACATTGAAGAGCTGTCGTTTGGGGACAGTGTGAGCCGGGCGGGGAAGACGCGCGGGAACGAATATGGCGAGTACGGAGCCGGCCCCGATAACGGTCGGCGCGGCAGGGGACGGCATCGGCTGATTGCATTCGTCGCCATTCTGGTGATATTGGCGTTGGCCGGTGGCAGTGTCGGTGGCTGGTGGATGTGGGACCGGCATTGGCGGCAGATACCGATCACGGTAAACGGCACTTCCATGAAAGTCAGCGTCGACATGACGTTGGGACGACTGCTGCGCGACAATGGCGACTTCGACGCGCATCCGGGCAATCTGGTCGACGTGGCCGGCGACATGATCGAGAAGCATGCCGGCAAACCGATCGTCGTCAGCATCAACGGCGCTGCCGTGCGCCGGGATGCAATCGACAGCACGACGATCCCGCAGGATGGCATGGTGATGGTGACGTCAGGCGAGGATGTGACCGAAGACCATACCGTGAGAAAGGAGACCGTGCCGCACGGCGAAAGCATCGACATCGCAGGCGGCTCGATACAGATACTCAAGCAGGCCGGGAAAGACGGCGTGCACGAATACTGGGTCGGGAAACGTTCCGGCAAGCATGTGGACAAAGGCGTCACCGTCGAGCCGCAGGACACGATCGTCGTGCCGTTGAACCCGCGCCCGGAGGGGAAGAAGGTCATCGCGCTGACGTTCGACGACGGGCCGAGCAAATACAGCGGCCCGATCCTGGACATCCTCAAGGAGAAGGGCGTCAAGGCCACGTTCTTCGACGTGGGCGAGGAGTGCCTGTCGTTCCCGGACGCCGAGAAACGCATGCTGGAGGAGGGACATCAGGTGGCGAGCCATTCCAACACGCATCCGGACATGCCGACACTCAGCCGCGACGCGTTGCGCGCTGAAATCATCGCCGGGTTTTCGAACATGAAGAAGGCGTCCGGGCATGTAACGAAAGTGCTAAGGGCGCCATACGGGGCGTTCGGCAAGAAGCAGTGGCAGGAGACGTCCGACCTGATCGACATGAACGTGCTGTGGGATATCGATACGCTCGATTGGAAGCGTCCCGGAGCCAAGGCGATTCATGATGCCGTGATGACGGGCGCGCATAACGGGGCGATCGTGCTGATGCACGACGCGGCGGCGACCGTTCGCAGGACGTCGAGGCGCTTCCCGGCATCATCGACGATCTCAAGAAGCAGGGGTACGAGTTCGTCACCATCGAGCAGCTGATTAAGATGGCCGGCGACGCGGGAGATACGGGGGACGCGGGCAACTGAGCCCCCTGCTGGAGCTGGCACGTGTAGCTATCTGATAGGTGGAAACACCTCAGTCTCGCTGACGCGAGCCAGCTCCCGCCAGCGGGAGCGGAAAGTGGTGGGGCGGATGACGGGAGTCGAACCCTACCTGACCGATGCTATAAAGCGCTAAATACCAGTGATTTAGCGGCTTTAACCGCTTGATTACAACCCTGTATGACAACATGGTGACAACAATTTGGGAACGACTCGTTATGAGACGTTCTCTCATGCACCGCAGGGTCCATCGCATCCCCATGTCCTAGCTGTTCCTAAGGAATCGGCTGATCGAGTCCGCCAGTTTCGCCATATAGATCAGGTGCGCGGCAACAGTGAGAAGGATCCACCAGGTGGGCCAGCCCATCGGATTATGCGGGATCATGGCGAGGCGGTCGGCCAGGACGAAGCCCACCATGGCAACCAGCGTCCAAAGAACGATATGGACTCCCAGGGTTCCTTCCGTAAACCAGCCTCTCATCGTCGTAAAAACAGCCACCGCATATCCGCCCGCTGCGAGCAGAGGCATGCCGCAGACCACGGCTATCGGCAACAGCATGAGCAGAAACACGAGTGGCCGATCCCACCATCCGCTGGGGATGATCTCGTTCAGCTTTGCATTGATGCCCGCAAGCCATTGGCCGACCGCCGTGAGCTGTTTCCCGCGCATATGAAGCCAGTCGAGCAATGAGTCGGCGAAGGTTTGCCAGCGGCCTTGCATGACGACGGCGAGCATCGGCAACATGGATGAGCACACGCCCAGGCACAAGGCGAAGAGGATGCGCTTGTCACGCTCACGCTGCCTGTCGCCGCTCTCCTTGAGACATCGACGCATCCGCTCCGATTCCCGTTCGACTTGTTCGGCGATGTCCTCACGTATCCGCTTCCGCTCGTTTTTAAGACGTTCGCGTTCATCCCGAACTCTGGATTCGTCGGCTTCAAGAACCGCCTCGCGACGGAGGATGCGGTCACAGCGTTTTTCCCTTTCTATGCACGCGCGTTCTCTCTTCCTGGTCTCTTTGAGCAACCTGGCCGTCTCGTTGACTTCGGAGAGTTGCTTCCTGAGCGTCTGATTCGCCGACAAGAGCCGCCGATTCGTTGATTGAAGCTCTTGATTCCGTGATGAGAGCGTCGAATTCTCGCTCCGAAGTTCCGCGACCTGCCGGTTGAGCCTCCGGCTCTCTTCCTCCGCCCGAATCGTATCGGCCTCCGACGCCGGCATGGTGTTCGTTGGCTCCATCGGCTGTATCCGGTCGAACATCTGGGAGAACATGCTGCCAGTCGGATCGGGTTCCATCCTGTTGCTTACGTTTGTTGGCTGGTTCATCGTTCCGTTCCTTGCATATCCATTCGGGCAGTCCGACTCCGGAATTACGGGCGACTGATCTGATGGCGTCGAGTTGTCTGCGGCATTCGAGCAGCGTTCGCTCGCGACGTTCGATCTCCTCACGCGCTTCCACCACAAGATCGGGGTCATGGCTGTCGATCACGTCGTTCAACGCGACGACCGCGGCACGCAGTTCGCCATACGCCAGTCAGCTTGGCAGTTAAGTCACGCAGTCCCTCGGCCAGGCCGCCACCGTTCTCTCGCTGGAGTCTGCACGCCACGTTCAACCCCTCGGCCATCGTCCTCAGCTCGTCGAGTTTCCTTGCCTGCACTTGGTAGTAGCGGTACTGCGCGGGACTCGCCGCATAACGTCTGGGCATCGTGGAATCGTCTCCTGCCAACGATTCGACGCGCTGCCTCGGGTGGCCGAACGCCTCCGACAGCGTGCCGGTGTCGAAACGGGCCGCGTACCTGTTCGACTGGTCCATGAGCATGCCGGTGAACGTTGCGGGCATGAGCAGATGCCATGTGCTGCCATCGCGGCGCAGCATGCTCACGGGCAGATTGACCTTCCTCCGCCGTTTGGTTCCGGGCAGCCACACGCTTACGAAACGATCGTTCACGGCGGCCACGAGACGGTTGTTGAACGTCAGATGCAGCATGCTTCCACCGTCCGAGAGCCGCATGCCGAGTGCGTCGAGCGAATACGCCGGGCCGAGACGCGCGCCACGGAATCTGCGACCCGTGGCCCTGTCCATGAAGGTCACGCCGCCACCGTGCAACGTCAATCCGACGCCGTGCGAGTCGAGCAGTTCGGCGAGCTCTCCGATGCTGTTCGCCCTGGCCGCATCGAGATCGATCAGGATGCGCAGCCGCTCTTTGACGCCCACGCCCCTCGCCGCCGCATACAGTTCGCCCATGTCCGCGCCCACGCCCGTGGACGCGATGACAGGGGACTCAATTCCGAACTGCCGCCCGCTGCTCTGGCCGGGCGCATGCCGCATCGCCTTGAGCATCTCATCGTGTTCCACGGCGGTTTCGACCTTCGGGTTCTCCAATACGGCAAGGCCCTCACGACGGCATAGCTCGTCGCTGACCGCGCGCCACCGGTCGATGCTTCTGCGGGTCAGACGCATCTTCCTTCCCGTCCTCCGGTTCGCCGCGCAGATGACGATGTGGTTGTGCAGGTGATGCCGATCCATGTGCGTGGAGACCACATACTTGTAGTCGCCGCCCGTGATCGCCTCGGCCAGCATGACGCCCAGCTCATGCACCTGTTCCGCGCTCACACGCTCGTCGGGACTGAACGAATGCTTCAGATGCAGGGCGAGCACGCCATCCTTGCGCAGCCCATTCGCGCATCGTTCCAGATCCCGGATCATCGGTTCGGCGAGCGTGTTCGCGTCATGCCGCTCACTGCTGTAGCTCGCGTATACGAGCCTGCCGCCATCGTTCTTCTCGGGATTGATGACGTAACGAATCGTGTCCGGAAGATTCGTCTTGACCTTGTTCCCAAGTTTGACCACGGCCATCAGTACAGCCCCTGTACCGCATCTATCTCGCTTCTCGCGCTCCATCCCGTCATCCTCTCATCGATCAAGGCGAGCAGATCACGCAGCTCACGCATCTGTTGCGGACTCACGGAGCCCGTCAGATTCGCGATCCTGGCGATCTGGTTCACGTTCACGCCGATGTGGTGGAGCTCGGCCTTGAACACCTCCGGATCGCTCGCCAGCGTCACCGAGACATTCATCAACGCTCCATGCATGAGGTCTGACGGGCGAAATCACCCCACCGC
>ENA-OQDE01000736-OQDE01000736.1-human-gut-metagenome-genome-assembly--contig:-NODE-736-length-16941-cov-1.908885_pt1 | contig 16941 bp, 20 predicted proteins | sample MGYA00242768_ERZ504595 | MGnify/ENA primary metagenome ERZ504595 (study PRJEB26092, sample SAMD00036307) | human gut metagenome | host: Homo sapiens | study: EMG produced TPA metagenomics assembly of...
CAAAAAAAATGAAGATTTAGCAGCAGATCAGCTCAAACAGAGACTATTTAAGTCAAAAACGGGAAAAGTAATGGTAAAGCCACAGCTAAATACATAGAATCCCCAGCACATCCATAAGTCAGCTATTTACTATGCTCGAATTGCTTTACACCGCCCTTCTCTACCTTATTCAGCCGCTGATCTGGATACGGCTCTGGGTGCGCGGACGTAAGGCTCCGGCCTATCGAAAACGCTGGGGTGAACGTTACGGTTTTTACCGCCATCCGCTAAAACCAGGCGGCATCATGCTGCACTCCGTCTCCGTCGGTGAAACTCTGGCGGCGATCCCGTTGGTGCGCGCGCTGCGTCATCGTTATCCTGATTTACCGATTACCGTTACAACCATGACGCCAACCGGTTCGGAGCGCGTACAATCGGCTTTCGGGAAGGATGTTCAGCACGTTTATCTGCCGTATGACCTGCCCGATGCACTTAATCGTTTCCTGAATAAAGTCGACCCTAAACTGGTGTTGATTATGGAAACCGAACTATGGCCTAACCTGATTGCGGCGCTACATAAACGTAAAATTCCGCTGGTGATCGCTAACGCGCGACTCTCTGCCCGCTCGGCCGCAGGTTATGCCAAACTGGGCAAATTCGTCCGTCGCTTGCTGCGTCGTATTACGCTGATTGCTGCGCAAAATGAAGAAGATGGTGCACGTTTTGTATCACTGGGCGCAAAAAATAACCAGGTGACCGTTACCGGTAGCCTGAAATTCGATATTTCTGTAACGCCGCAACTGGCTGCTAAAGCAGTGACGCTGCGCCGCCAGTGGGCACCACACCGCCCGGTATGGATTGCCACCAGCACTCACGAAGGCGAAGAGAGTGTGGTGATCGCCGCACATCAGGCATTGTTACAGCAATTCCCGAATTTATTGCTCATCCTGGTACCCCGTCATCCGGAACGCTTCCCGGATGCGATTAACCTTGTCCGCCAGGCTGGACTAAGCTATATCACACGCTCTTCAGGGGAAGTCCCCTCCACCAGCACGCAGGTTGTGGTTGGCGATACGATGGGCGAGTTGATGTTACTGTACGGTATTGCCGATCTCGCCTTTGTTGGCGGTTCACTGGTTGAACGTGGTGGGCATAATCCGCTGGAAGCTGCCGCACACGCTATTCCGGTATTGATGGGGCCGCATACTTTTAACTTTAAAGACATTTGCGCGCGGCTTGGAGCAGGCAAGCGGCTGATTACCGTTACCGATGCCACTACGCTTGCAAAAGAGGTTTCCTCTTTACTCACCGACGCGATTACCGTAGTTTCTATGGCCGTCATGCCGTTGAAGTACTGTATCAAAACCAGGGCGCGCTACAGCGTCTGCTTCAACTGCTGGAACCTTACCTGCCACCGAAAACGCATTGAGGTTGTTATGCAAAAACGGGCGATTTATCCGGGTACTTTCGATCCCATTACCAATGGTCATATCGATATCGTGACGCGCGCCACGCAAATGTTCGATCACGTTATTCTGGCGATTGCCGCCAGCCCCAGTAAAAAACCGATGTTTACCCTGGAAGAGCGTGTGGCGCTGGCACAGCAGGCAACCGCGCATCTGGGGAACGTGGAAGTGGTTGGGTTTAGTGATTTGATGGCGAACTTCGCCCGTAATCAACACGCTACGGTGCTGATTCGTGGCCTGCGTGCGGTGGCGGATTTTGAATATGAAATGCAGCTGGCGCATATGAATCGCCACTTAATGCCGGAACTGGAAAGTGTGTTTCTGATGCCGTCGAAAGAGTGGTCCTTTATCTCTTCATCGTTGGTGAAAGAGGTGGCGCGCCATCAGGGCGATGTCACCCATTTCCTGCCGGAGAATGTCCATCAGGCGCTGATGGCGAAGTTAGCGTAGAGTTTATGCCGGATGGTATGCCATCGGCGCGCATCAATTACTTCTGGCACTGCGACAATAAAACGTTGCCCGCTGCGCATGTTTAGTCGCCACAATCGGCGTACCGCACACCCGACACGGCTCACCTTTCGCCCGTAAACCTGCAATTCCTGAGCGAAATAGCCCGGTTTACCATCACTTTGCAGAAAATCTTTCAGCGTTGTACCACCCTGCTCAATCGAACGCAGCAACACCGCTTTAATCACCCGAGCTAACAATTCACACTCCGCCAGCGACAGTGATGACGCCAGCCGATCCGGATGGATCCCCGCCGCAAACAGCGATTCGCTGGCATAGATATTCCCTACCCCTACCACCAGCTTGTTATCCATCAGCCACGGTTTAATCGCCGTTTTTTTCTTCGCGCACTTCTGATGCAGGTACTCACCGTTGAAATCGTCACTAAGCGGCTCCGGTCCAAGATGGGCCAGCACGTTGTGCCCTTCCAGCTCTTTGGTCCATAGCCAGGCACCAAAGCGGCGCGGATCGGTGTAGCGCAGCACTTTACCGTTGCTCATCACCAAATCCACATGGTCATGCTTTTCAGGGGGAAGTTCTTCTGGAAGGATGCGCAGACTGCCAGACATCCCCAAATGAATGATAATCCAGCCCTCAGGCAGCTCCAGCAGCAGATATTTAGCCCGCCGCTGCACGCTAAGCACTGGTTGGTCGCTTAAACGGTAGATCTCTTCTGAAACCGGCCAGCGCAAGCGTCCGTTGCGCACCACCGCATGAAGAATGGTTGCACCAACGAGATGCGGTTCTATGCCGCGACGGCTGGTTTCAACTTCGGGTAATTCAGGCATAGCATCTCCAGGAATGAACAGATGCAGTCAATATGGGGGCAAGCAGATAAACCAAAAACCCCGCCGGAGCGAGGTTTTTTGTTACATCAAAGCGAGAATTATTTGATTTTCGCTTCTTTGTAGATCACGTGCTGGCGAACAACTGGATCGAATTTTTTCAGTTCCAGTTTTTCCGGCTTAGTACGTTTGTTCTTCGTAGTGGTATAGAAGTGACCAGTACCAGCAGAAGAAACCAGCTTGATTTTCTCACGAATACCTTTAGCCATGATTTATTTCCTCTAAGTACTTAGTACTTTTCGCCACGGGCACGCAGTTCAGCCAGAACTGTATCGATGCCTTTTTTATCGATTACACGCATACCTTTAGCAGATACGCGCAGGGTGACAAAACGCTTCTCGCTCTCAACCCAGAAACGGTGAGAGTGCAGGTTCGGCAGGAAACGGCGTTTAGTCGCGTTCAGTGCGTGGGAACGGTTGTTACCGGTCACCGGACGCTTGCCAGTAACTTGGCAGACTCGGGACATGTCTATTCTCCAAAATCAAATTAGCTCGAGCTTCGTATGGGGTATTGGCGCCTCGTCAGGCTTTACAGCCCGGTCATCGCAGTTCTATGTGAACTCTCGATTGCCAGGCCCAAATGCCAAACCCGAGATTCTCAAAGGTGGCGTAGTATACGCTGACTCAGCGATGTGCTCAAGTCCCGAACAGACAAAGATCCCGAAGGATCGCGCATAGCGGGTTAAATCCAGCCGCGTTCGGCAAAAGAAACATACTCTCCACGCCCAATCACGATATGGTCGAGCACGCGTAAATCCATGAACTGACAACTCTTTATTATCCGTTCGGTGATGAGTTTATCCGCTTTACTGGGTTCAGCACAACCCGAAGGGTGATTATGTGCAAGGATCAGCGCCGAGGCGTTTATTTTTATCGCTTCGCGGATAATTTCCCGAGGATGGACTTCAACATGGTTTAGCGTGCCGGAAAAAAGACGGCTATGCGTTATAACCCTGTGTTGGGAGTCGAGAAAGATCACCATAAAGATCTCCCGCTCCTCACCCGTGAGCTGGCTTTGTAAAAATTCCCGCGTCATCTCCGGGCTGAGTAAAGGGCTTTCTTCACGCATCCGCACGTTGTAGTAACGCCGCGCCAGTTCAGCAATCCCCTTTAACTGGGCAAATTTCGCCACGCCGATTCCATGAACACCACTAAATTGTTCATATTCAGAGGTTAACAAGCCATAAAGAGAGCCGAAATTCTCCAGCATCTCTTTTGCCAGGGTTAATACATCTTTACCGCGCGTTCCGGTACGCAGAAATAGCGCCAGCAGCTCGACATCCGTTAAGGCGCTAATACCAAACTTCAGCATTTTTTCGCGCGGCATCAACAGCTGTGCATTGTTTTTCACCTTCACCTCCTTTGTGGTGCTCGCATCCTGTCATAGCCGTTCCGTTAAATCGACGGCCAGTTTTCAATCCTGGAAAGCGCCTCGCAAAGTGATTCTCAGGTGAAGGCACGACAACAAAGTATTGTGATAAAATCGCCAACTTCTGGTGTCACCCAACAGGAAAAATCATCATGAGCCTGGCCGGTAAAAAAATCGTTCTCGGCGTCAGCGGCGGTATTGCTGCCTATAAAACCCCTGACTGGTGCGTCGTTTGCGCGATCGCGGGGCCGCGTCCGCGTAGCCATGACCGAAGCGGCAAAAGCTTTATCACCCCACTTAGCTTGCAGGCGGTTTCTGGGTATCCCGTTTCCGACAGTCTGCTGGACCCGGCAGCCGAAGCCGCTATGGGCCATATTGAGCTGGGTAAATGCTGATTTAGTGATTCTCGCCCCTGCCACGGCAGATTTGATTGCCCGTGTTGCTGCCGGAATGGCGAATGATCTGGTATCGACGATTTGTCTGGCCACACCTGCGCCTGTAGCCGTGCTCCCCGCCATGAACCAGCAGATGTACCGTGCCGCTGCCACGCAGCATAATTTAGAGGTGCTTGCTTCCCGTGGTTTGCTCATCTGGGGGCCAGACAGTGGCAGTCAGGCTTGTGGTGATATCGGCCCAGGGCGAATGCTCGATCCGTTAACCATTGTTGATATGGCAGTAGCGCATTTTTCGCCCGTCAACGACCTGAAACATCTGAACATTATGATTACCGCCGGCCCGACGCGTGAACCGCTCGATCCGGTGCGTTATATCTCTAATCACAGCTCAGGCAAGATGGGTTTTGCTATCGCCGCCGCTGCTGCCCGTCGTGGCGCGAACGTCACGCTGGTATCAGGCCCGGTTTCGCTACCGACGCCACCGTTTGTTAAACGTGTTGATGTGATGACCGCGCTGGAAATGGAGGCCGCCGTGAATGCTTCTGTACAGCAGCAAAATATTTTTATCGGTTGCGCCGCCGTGGCGGATTATCGCGCAGCTACCGTGGCCTCAGAAAAAATCAAAAAGCAGGCCACGCAGGGTGATGAATTAACAATAAAAATGGTTAAAAACCCCGATATCGTCGCAGGCGTTGCCGCACTAAAAGACCATCGACCCTACGTCGTTGGATTTGCCGCCGAAACAAATAATGTGGAAGAATACGCCCGGCAAAAACGTATCCGTAAAAACCTTGATCTGATCTGCGCGAACGATGTTTCCCAGCCAACTCAAGGATTTAACAGCGACAACAACGCATTACACCTTTTCTGGCAGGACGGAGATAAAGTCTTACCGCTTGAGCGCAAAGAGCTCCTTGGCCAATTATTACTCGACGAGATCGTGACCCGTTATGATGAAAAAATCGACGTTAAGATTCTGGACCCGCGCGTTGGGAAGGAATTTCCGCTCCCGACTTATGCCACCTCTGGCTCTGCCGGACTTGACCTGCGTGCCTGTCTCGACGACGCCGTAGAACTGGCTCCGGGTGACACTACGCTGGTTCCGACCGGGCTGGCGATTCATATTGCCGATCCTCACTGGCGGCAATGATGCTGCCGCGCTCCGGATTGGGACATAAGCACGGTATCGTGCTTGGTAACCTGGTAGGATTGATCGATTCTGACTATCAGGCCAGTTGATGATTTCCGTGTGGAACCGTGGTCAGGACAGCTTCACCATTCAACCTGGCGAACGCATCGCCCAGATGATTTTTGTTCCGGTAGTACAGGCTGAATTTAATCTGGTGGAAGATTTCGACGCCACCGACCGCGGTGAAGGCGGCTTTGGTCACTCTGGTCGTCAGTAACACATACGCATCCGAATAACGTCATAACATAGCCGCAAACATTTCGTTTGCGGTCATAGCGTGGGTGCCGCCTGGCAAGTGCTTATTTTCAGGGGTATTTTGTAACATGGCAGAAAAACAAACTGCGAAAAGGAACCGTCGCGAGGAAATACTTCAGTCTCTGGCGCTGATGCTGGAATCCAGCGATGGAAGCAACGTATCACGACGGCAAAACTGGCCGCCTCTGTCGGCGTTTCCGAAGCGGCACTGTATCGCCACTTCCCCAGTAAGACCCGCATGTTCGATAGCCTGATTGAGTTTATCGAAGATAGCCTGATTACTCGCATCAATCTGATTCTGAAAGATGAGAAGGACACTACAGCGCGCCTGCGTCTGATTGTGTTGCTGCTTCTCGGTTTTGGTGAGCGTAATCCTGGCCTGACCCGCATCCTCACTGGTCATGCACTAATGTTTGAACAGGATCGCCTGCAAGGGCGCATCAACCAGCTGTTCGAGCGTATTGAAGCGCAGTTGCGTCAGGTATTGCGCGAAAAGAGAATGCGTGAGGGTGAAGGTTACACCACTGATGAAACCCTGCTGGCAAGCCAGATCCTGGCCTTCTGTGAAGGTATGCTGTCACGCTTTGTCCGCAGCGAGTTTAAATACCGCCCGACGGATGATTTTGACGCCCGCTGGCCGCTAATTGCCGCACAGTTGCAGTAATATGACGCCGGATGACTTTTCATCCGGCGAGTTTCTTTAAACGCCGAACTCTTCGCGATAGGCTTAACCGCCGCCAGATGTTCCGCCATTTCCGGCTTCTCTTCCAGGTAAGCAATCAGGTCTTTCAGGGTGATGATAGAGATCACTTTGCAGTTGTAATCACGCTCAACTTCCTGAATTGCCGAAATCTCGCCCGCGCCCCCGTTCCTGACGATCGAGCGAAATCAACACGCCAGCAAGCGTCGCGCCATTGGCCTGAATAATTTCCATCGACTCGCGAATCGCCGTTCCGGCGGTGATCACATCATCCACCAGCATTACGCGTCCTTGTAACGCGCTACCGACCAGATTGCCGCCTTCACCGTGGTCTTTTGCTTCTTTGCGGTTAAAGCAGTACGGCAGGTCCAGGTCATGATGCTCCGCCAGCGCCACGGCAGTTGTGGTGGCAATCGGAATCCCTTTGTAAGCAGGGCCAAACAGCAGATCGAACTCAATGCCGGAATCCACCAATGCTTCAGCGTAAAAACGGCCTAACAGTGCCAGATCGCGCCCGGTATTAAACAGCCCGGCGTTGAAGAAATAGGGGCTTTTGCGCCCGGACTTCAGCGTAAACTCGCCAAACTTTAACACCTGCTTGCTAAGCGCAAATTCAATAAACTGGCGCTGATATGGTTTCATGCCTTCGCTCCTCATCTTACTTTTCTACAGACAAAAAAAAGGCGACTCATCAGTCGCCTTAAAAATCAGTTTGCCAGCGCCGCCTTCTGCGTCGCTACAATGGATTCGATTCCCCCTCGGGCCAGCGCCAACAAGGTGAGTAACTCTTCATGGGTGAACGGTTCGCCTTCTGCCGTCCCCTGCACTTCAATGATGCGCCCGTCTTCGGTCATCACTACGTTCATGTCGGTCTCTGCGGCAGAGTCTTCAACGTATTCCAGATCGCAAACCGCTTCGCCGTTCACAATCCCGACAGAAACCGCGGCTACCATCCCTTTCATCGGATTGGTTTTCAGCTTACCGTTTTCCACCAGCTTCTGTAGCGCATCTGCCAGCGCCACGCAGGCACCCGTAATCGAAGCGGTACGCGTGCCACCATCAGCCTGAAGCACGTCGCAGTCCAGCGTAATGGTGAACTCACCCAGCGCTTTCAAATCTACTGCCGCACGAAGAGCACGGGCGATCAGACGCTGGATTTCCATTGTGCGTCCACCCTGCTTACCTTTCGCCGCTTCACGCGCGTTACGGGTGTGGGTAGAACGTGGCAGCATGCCGTACTCTGCGGTGATCCAGCCCTGGCCCTGACCTTTCAGGAAGCGCGGCACGCCTTCTTCAATAGAGGCGGTACACAACACTTTGGTATCGCCAAATTCGACCAGCACCGAGCCTTCTGCATGTTTTGTATAGTTACGAGTCAGGGTAACGGGACGCACCTGATTATTGCTACGGCCTGCTGGACGCATATTGAAATCTCCGGCTTGAAACAAATGTGGCTGCGCATTATACGGACTTCCGGCGGTTATTCCTATCCTGACAAGGCATCGATGGCTATAATCCTTCCACCTCTCCTTTTATAAACAGGAACGTCTATGATCCGCAGTATGACCGCCTACGCCCGGCGTGAAATCAAGGTGAATGGGGGAGCGCAACCTGGGAAATGCGCTCGGTAAACCAGCGTTATCTGGAAACTTACTTTCGTCTGCCGGAGCAGTTCCGTAGCCTTGAACCTGTCGTTCGTGAGCGTATTCGTTCTCGCCTGACGCGCGGTAAAGTGGAATGTACCCTGCGCTATGAGCAGATGTTAGCGCACAAGGTGAGCTGATCCTCAACGAAAAACTGGCTAAACAGCTGGTAACTGCCGCGAACTGGGTGAAAATGCAGAGTGACGAAGGGGAAATCAACCCGGTTGATATTCTGCGCTGGCCGGGCGTGATGGCAGCCCAGGAGCAGGATCTCGACGCGATTGCCGCTGAAATTCTCGCGGCGTTGGATGGTAGCTGGACGACTTATCGTCGCGCGCGAAACCGAAGGTCAGGCGCTGAAAGCATTGATCGAGCAGCGTCTGGAAGCGTCACCGCCGAAGTGGTCAAAGTCCGCGCCCATATGCCGGAAATCCTGCAATGGCAGCGTGAGCGTCTGGTCGCGAAGCTGGAAGATGCTCAGGTGCAACTGGAAAACAACCGTCTGGAGCAGGAGTTGGTTCTGCTGGCACAACGAATTGACGTTGCCGAAGAACTGGACCGCCTCGAAGCGCATGTCAAAGAGACCTACAACATTCTGAAGAAAAAAGAAGCGGTTGGCCGTCGTCTGGACTTTATGATGCAGGAGTTCAACCGCGAGTCGAACACTCTTGCTTCGAAGTCTATCAATGCCGAAGTGACAAACTCCGCCATCGAGCTGAAAGTGTTGATTGAGCAGATGCGCGAGCAGATCCAGAACATCGAATAACTCGTAAACGCCAATTCTTCCTTTTCAGCCTTCACAAATGCCGCCCACTCAAACAGAGCGGCATTTTTCCTCCCCGCAACATTCAATTCTGTTTTGCGTGCCTGCTCCAGATTTTGCGATGTTTTTTTGCCCAGCGCAGTGAGAACGTGAGATACTCACAACTGTATATAAACACAGTTGTAGACTTACTTTCCTTGCAATCGATATCACATGGAGTGGGCAATGAACGAACATCATCAACCTTTTGAAGAGATAAAGCTGATTAATGCAAACGGAGCAGAACAATGGTCAGCAAGACAACTTGGGAAACTACTGGGTTATGCAGAGTATCGCCACTTTATACCTGTATTAACGCGCGCCAAAGAAGCTTGTCTGAATAGTGGTCACACAATTGATGACCATTTCGAGGAGAACCTCGATATGGTCAAAATTGGCTCAAATGCCAAAAGAGCATTAATGCACATGGTCTGGCTCCCCGTTCATCTCAATAATCTCACATTCGAGTTTTCCGGCTGCAGAATTAAATGCATCCCGCAACTGTTCAATTATTCGTCCGTCAAACAATTTTCGGCGGTATTTTGTCGTAAAAATCAGATGCACAACAAGCTTACTGACACTATGCCGCTTACGGAGGAATCCCTCCAGTAATTCATCGTGATTACTCAATTGATATATAGTTAATTAACCTTTTAAAATCAAATCATTATATCAATGAGAGCTGACTATGTTAAGAGCCACGAAAGTACGCATATACCCGACACCAGAACAGGCAGAATTTCTCAATGCCCAGTTCGGCGCGGTGCGTTTTGCGTACAACAAAGCTCTGCACATTAAAAAACAGGCTTACCAGCGGCACGGGGTGAGTTTAAGTCCCCGTAAAGATCTGAAACCGCTATTGGCAGTTGCGAAGAAATCCCGTAAATACACATGGCTTAAAGAGTATGATTCCATAGCGTTACAGCAGGCAGTGATTAATCTCGATGTGGCTTTCTCCAACTTTTTCAATCCAAAACTAAGAGCGTGCTTCCCGTCGTTCAAAAGCAAGCACGGGAAGCAATCCAGCTATCATTGTGTTGGGGTTAAAGTGCTTGAAGGCGCAATCAAAATCCCGAAAATTGCACCGATTGAAGCGAGTTTACACCGTGAGATTACAGGCACGCTGAAAAGTATCACACTGAGCCGCAGCGCAACGGGGAAATACTATGCCTCAATACTCTGTGATGATGGTGCAGAAACGCCAGCGAAGCCAACCCTGATATCAGTGGTCACGGGGCTGGATATGGGATTATTGCATTACGCTATCAAATCAAACGGTGTGAAAATTCCGAATCCCCGTTATCTCATCAATGCCAGCCGCAACCTGCGACGTAAACAGAAATCCTTATCCCGTAAGAAAAAGGGCAGCGCGAACCGTCGTAAAGCCTCATACAGCTTGCGGGTATACATGAGCGGGTAACCAATACCCGCGCTGATTTTCAGCATAAACTCTCCAGAACAATTGTTGACGAAAACCAAGCGGTAATTGTCGAGACGCTGAAAGCGGCAAACATGATGAAAAACCACTATCTGGCACGAGCTATCGGCGATGCAGGATGGGCAGGATTCATCACTAAACTGGAATACAAGGCCGCAGAGGAAGGCGTACATCTTGTTAAACTGGATCAGTGGTTTGCCAGTTCGAAAACCTGTCACTGCTGTGGTCACAAAATGCCAGAGATGCCGTTAAATAAACGCATCTGGCAATGTCCTGAATGCGGAGTTGAACATGATCGCGATATCAACGCGGCAATCAACATTGAACGCAAGGGCATACTGGAATTACAGGCGGCGGGTCTCGTCGTCTCTGCCCATGGAGGCCAGCGTAAATCCGTCACACAGACGGTTGCGGCCCAGGAAGTGGGAAGCCTCGCCCGACAGGCGGGGAGTAGTCACATCAGAAAGCCATCCATCAGCGGAAGGGGCTGAAAAAGAGTCAGAAGATCCTGGATCATATGGGTTCAACAGAACTGGCGGCTAATCTCTTTCGAGCTACCCAAACAGAAGAAAAACTCAAGCGGGATGGCGTGAATTCAAAACAGCAAGCTAACACCACACACTTTGACGTGGGTCGCAAGGTAAGGCAAACCATTCAGGAACTTGGCGGAACCATGCCTGAGGAGTTGCGACCCCGCAGGCCAGCATCAAGCAGTTGGAAAACAGTGTAAAAATTACAGAGAAAAAATAGCAGAAACTAAAAACTCTTTTTGTTGATTGAGATACCCGATGCGTAAGCCAAAGTCCAGGTGCGGTGAACACAATGGCTAAACATTGCACCTTTCTTTTCCACCCCTCAATTTTAACCTATTTTTTCTTATGCATTTTCTCAGATAAGAAGTCAGAAGAATGCATCTACGCTACAGAAAATAGCGATTTCACATAACTACAAGTTATCAATTTCCTCTCACCTTAAAAAATCTCAATCGTGACAATACGCACAAATCGCTACCCTGCCAGACAGATTTTTAGGGAGAGAACCATGCTGTTACACATTTTGTATTTGGTTGGCATTACTGCCGAAGCCATGACGGGGGCGCTGGCGGCCGGACGACGGCGCATGGATACATTTGGCGTAATTATTATTGCGACCGCCACCGCAATTGGCGGAGGGTCAGTGCGCGATATTCTGCTGGGCCACTATCCGCTCGGCTGGGTCAAACACCCGGAATATGTGATTATTGTCGCTACCGCCGCAGTACTCACCACTATCGTTGCTCCTGTAATGCCTTACCTGCGCAAAGTGTTTCTGGTGCTCGATGCGCTCGGACTGGTAGTCTTTTCTATCATTGGCGCACAGGTTGCGCTGGATATGGGACACGGCCCGATCATTGCCGTTGTCGCAGCTGTGACGACCGGCGTATTTGGCGGCGTTTTGCGCGATATGTTCTGTAAACGCATCCCACTGGTATTCCAGAAAGAGTTGTATGCCGGTGTCTCATTTGCCTCCGCCGTGCTGTACATCGCGCTGCAACACTATGTTTCTAACCATGATGTGGTGATTATCTCCACCCTGGTATTCGGCTTTTTTGCCGCTTACTGGCGCTACGTCTTAAGCTGGGATTACCGGTTTTTTACTACAGCCACGAAGGTCACTAAGGTTCAAAACCTGTGATCTGCTGGGCAGCCAGCCAACTGCCCAGCTTCTTGATTTGCGCATTTTCCTTCCATTCAATAACCTGTCTGGCTCGCCCCGATCCAGTCCCCGGCAGCTGCTGCCAGAACTGTTCCGTGCTAAATAAAAGTTGCGACCAGGACCGTTCATCACAGGCATTAAGCGCCGCCCGGGTTAGCGGTATTCCCATTGCCATCACCCAGCGAGTAAAAGGCTGCTTACGAGCCAGATTAAACTGATGCCATAACTGCGCACTTTTACTTTTCGCGATCCCCGGCGTGTTCTGTAATTGCTCTGGCGTTAATAAAAGCCAGGAAAAGATATGCTCAAAGCGATGAGTCTGATGCAGCGCGCGCCAGCCGGCCTCACCAATGCCATCCAGCCCAAGAACCTGTTTTGACCCCAGCCAGACTAAGCGTGAAATGAACTGTTCCTGACAAACGTCAGAAGCAAAGTAGCAGGTCAACGAGTTAAAGCGGTTTTCTGGTGGTGTCGGTTTTGTACGTTCTGCACCGCGCCAGACCACATCATCAATGCGAGGAATACCCTGACCGGCAAGGCTGACGAGGATCTGATCACCAGGCGCAATATCCCACTCCTGCCAGCGCCTGACGGAACCAATATTCACCCGCTGGACTTTTTTATCATCCAGCATGACAGGTGCGAGTGACGCAACCACCGATATTTTACCGCTCTTACCCACCGCAAACTGAATCGCCTTCACTTCGACAACCTGAGCTACCGGTTGATATTTCCAGGCCACCAGCCACTCCGCCTGGCCCGGTAGCCAATGACGGGATTCGGGTTCCTTAGCCGCTCGCACAATCACACCATCGGTGACGAAGGGTAATTTCGCTTTCCACCACTCATTGCGTACGCGCGCAACCTCATCAGCATTTTTCACCGCACGGGTATACGTCTGCGTTAGAGTAAAACCTGCGGTAGCCAGCTCCTTTAAACGATCGGTCATTAACTGCGGTCCATCCGGCCATGCCCAGACAAAAACGCCCAGAGAATTCAGCGTGTCGCTATCGTCCTGGCGCATCATCAGACCAGCAACTTTTGCGCGGGCATTTATTCCCCCCATTTGTTGTTGGATATGCCCCTCGCGTTTGAGAAATATTTCCCCCTGAAGCGTACTATTGGCTAAAGGCCCGCTAACGGTTTGCGGCACAGCGGAAATTAAGCGAACTTTCTGCGTCCAGTCCTCGCCTTTCAGGCCATTGCCGCGACTGATTGCTTTCTCCAGTTTCCCGTCCCGATAAACCAGGTTACCGCAACGCCATCAACTTTTGGCTGCACCCAAAGATCGCTACGTTCGCGCATCCACAGACTTAATGCGTTTTTATCCGCCATTTTGCGTACACCCGTATGGGCAACCGGATGCATAACCGCACCGTTTAAAGGCGGCATCATCACATCGCGGGTCTCGTTCCCAAAACAGCGTTGCCACTGCGTAAGACGGGCGCTTAACTGATCGTAAATACCGTCTTCCACCTCACTTTTCCCTTCTTTCCAGTAGTCATCGTCCCACTGTTTTATTTGCTGTTGCAGGCGGGAAATTTCTTCCTGTGCTCTGGCTGGCGACCAGGCCGGACAGACCGCCCACGCCGATGATTGCCAGCACAAGATACTTATTAATATCGCCATCCATACTTTCATCATCACCTCCGCTGTAGATAGTCAGGCAGATATACAACGTGATGAAAGCAAAGCCGAGTGGCAAAAACGGAGTCTGCGAGGACGCTTCCTGAGAATCGTCTTTATTGCAGTGAATGACAGGCAAATGCGGAAGCAGCTACGCAAAACGCAACAACTTGCGCAAAAAGTGTGAGCAAGGGCTACGTCACATGGCCGCGCCAGTGTATAATAAGCTCGTATGTAGGCTTTATTTCGCTAATCACATACGAAAGATACTCATGGCTCAAGGCACGCTTTATATTGTTTCTGCCCCCAGTGGCGCGGGTAAATCCAGCCTGATTCAGGCTTTATTAAAAACCCAACCGTTGTATGACACCCAGGTTTCTGTTTCACACACCACACGCCAACCGCGTCCTGGTGAAGTCCACGGTGAACATTATTTCTTTGTTAATCATGATGAATTTAAAGAAATGATTAGCAGAGATGCGTTCCTCGAACACGCAGAAGTTTTTGGTAATTACTATGGCACTTCGCGTGAGGCCATTGAGCAAGTCCTGGCGACCGGTGTCGATGTTTTTCTCGATATCGACTGGCAGGGTGCGCAGCAAATTCGCCAGAAGATGCCGCACGCGCGGAGTATCTTTATTTTACCGCCGTCCAAAATTGAACTGGACCGCCGTCTACGCGGTCGCGGTCAGGACAGCGAAGAGGTCATTGCAAAGCGTATGGCGCAAGCTGTTGCAGAAATGAGCCATTACGCCGAATATGATTACCTGATTGTGAATGATGACTTCGATACCGCGTTGACCGATTTGAAGACCATTATTCGCGCCGAACGTCTGCGCATGAGCCGCCAAAAGCAGCGTCATGACGCTTTAATCAGCAAATTGTTGGCAGACTGAACCTGATTTCAGTATCATGCCCAGTCATTTCTTCACCTGTGGAGCTTTTTAAGTATGGCACGCGTAACTGTTCAGGACGCTGTAGAGAAAATTGGTAACCGTTTTGACCTGGTACTGGTCGCCGCGCGTCGCGCTCGTCAGATGCAGGTAGGCGGAAAGGATCCGCTGGTACCGGAAGAAAACGATAAAACCACTGTAATCGCGCTGCGCGAAATCGAAGAAGGTCTGATCAACAACCAGATCCTCGACGTTCGCGAACGCCAGGAACAGCAAGAGCAGGAAGCCGCTGAATTACAAGCCGTTACCGCTATTGCTGAAGGTCGTCGTTAATCACAAAGCGGGTCGCCCTTGTATCTGTTTGAAAGCCTGAATCAACTGATTCAAACCTACCTGCCGGAAGACCAAATCAAGCGTCTGCGGCAGGCGTATCTCGTTGCACGTGATGCTCACGAGGGGCAAACACGTTCAAGCGGTGAACCCTATATCACGCACCCGGTGGCGGTTGCCTGCATTCTGGCCGAGATGAAACTCGACTATGAAACGCTGATGGCGGCGCTGCTGCATGACGTGATTGAAGATACACCCGCCACCTACCAGGACATGGAACAGCTTTTTGGTAAAAGCGTCGCCGAGCTGGTAGAGGGGGTGTCGAAACTTGATAAACTCAAGTTCCGCGATAAGAAAGAGGCGCAGGCCGAAAACTTCGCAAGATGATTATGGCGATGGTGCAGGATATCCGCGTCATTCTCATCAAACTTGCCGACCGTACCCACAACATGCGCACGCTGGGCTCACTTCGCCCGGACAAACGTCGCCGCATCGCCCGTGAAACTCTCGAAATTTACAGCCCGTTGGCGCACCGTTTAGGTATCCACCACATTAAAACCGAACTCGAAGAGCTGGGTTTGAGGCGCTGTATCCCAACCGTTATCGCGTAATCAAAGAAGTGGTGAAAGCCGCGCGCGGCAACCGTAAAGAGATGATCCAGAAGATTCTTTCTGAAATCGAAGGGCGTTTGCAGGAAGCGGGAATACCGTGCCGCGTCAGTGGTCGCGAAAAGCATCTTTATTCGATTTACTGCAAAATGGTGCTCAAAGAGCAGCGTTTTCACTCAATCATGGACATCTACGCTTTCCGCGTGATCGTCAATGATTCCGACACCTGTTATCGCGTGCTCGGGCAAATGCATAGCCTGTACAAGCCGCGTCCGGGTCGCGTGAAAGACTACATCGCCATTCCAAAAGCGAACGGCTATCAGTCTTTGCACACCTCGATGATTGGCCCGCACGGCGTACCGGTTGAGGTCCAGATCCGTACCGAAGATATGGATCAGATGGCAGAGATGGGTGTTGCCGCGCACTGGGCTTATAAAGAGCACGGCGAAACCAGCACCACCGCGCAAATCCGCGCCCAGCGCTGGATGCAAAGCCTGCTGGAGCTGCAACAGAGTGCCGGTAGCTCGTTTGAATTTATCGAGAGCGTTAAATCCGATCTCTTCCCGGATGAGATTTACGTTTTCACACCGGAAGGGCGCATTGTCGAACTGCCTGCCGGTGCAACGCCCGTCGACTTCGCTTATGCAGTGCATACCGATATCGGTCATGCCTGCGTGGGCGCGCGTGTCGACCGTCAGCCTTACCCGCTGTCGCAGCCGCTGACCAGCGGTCAAACCGTTGAAATCATTACCGCACCGGGCGCTCGCCCGAATGCCGCGTGGCTGAACTTTGTCGTCAGCTCGAAAGCGCGCGCAAAAATTCGTCAGTTGCTGAAAAACCTCAAGCGTGATGATTCTGTTAGTCTGGGCCGTCGTCTGCTCAACCATGCGTTGGGGGGTAGCCGTAAGCTCAATGAAATCCCGCAGGAAAATATTCAGCGCGAGCTGGATCGCATGAAGCTGGCTACGCTTGACGATCTGCTGGCTGAAATCGGCCTTGGTAACGCAATGAGCGTGGTGGTCGCGAAAAATCTGCAACATGGGGACGCCTCCATTCCACCGGCAACCCAAAGTCACGGACATCTGCCCATTAAAGGTGCCGATGGCGTGCTGATCACCTTTGCGAAATGCTGCCGCCCTATTCCTGGCGACCCGATTATCGCCCACGTCAGCCCCGGTAAAGGTCTGGTGATCCACCATGAA
>ENA-OQDE01000737-OQDE01000737.1-human-gut-metagenome-genome-assembly--contig:-NODE-737-length-16919-cov-5.970581_pt1 | contig 16919 bp, 20 predicted proteins | sample MGYA00242768_ERZ504595 | MGnify/ENA primary metagenome ERZ504595 (study PRJEB26092, sample SAMD00036307) | human gut metagenome | host: Homo sapiens | study: EMG produced TPA metagenomics assembly of...
ACACAATACACACACAACACACAAAACGAAACCATGAAAACAACACACCAAAAAGAAAAGGAGACAACAAAATGAAACAGCAGGTACTGGATTGTTTTGCAAACTGTTCGGGGGAGAGGGCGACATCCGCACCTACTTCGCACCTGGACGTGTGAACCTGATCGGTGAGCACACCGATTACAACGGAGGCCACGTATTTCCATGCGCACTGACCATCGGAACCTACATGGCAGCAAGAAAACGTGACGACAGAAAGCTTCGTTTTTACTCTATGAACTTTGAAAAACTCGGCGTGGTAGAATCTTCTCTCGATGAATTCCTGATGGGAAAAGAAGGCAACTGGACCGCATATCCGAAGGGAATGATGTGGCATTTTGCCAGAAGGGCTTCCCGGTAGAGCAGGGCTTCGATATCGTGCTCTACGGAAACATTCCGAACGGCTCCGGCCTTTCCTCTTCCGCATCCGTTGAGACCGTAACCGGCGTAATGCTGCGTGACATGTTCGGCTACGACACCATCTCCATGATCGACATCGCTCTGTACGGCCAGTTCTCCGAGAACAACTACAACGGCGTCAACTGCGGTATCATGGATCAGTTCGCCATCGCCATGGGCAAAAAGGACTGTGCGATCTTTCTTGACACCAGCGATCTGAAATATGAGTACGCACCGGTTAAACTGGAAGGCGCAAGAATTGTCATCTCCTGCAGCAACAAGAAACGCGGCCTTGGCGACTCCAAATACAACGAGCGCCGCAGCGAGTGCGAGACTGCTCTGGCTGAGATTCAGAAAGTCAAAGACATCAAGAGCCTTGGCGAGCTGACAGAGGAAGAGTTTGAGGCAGTGAAAGATGCCATCAAAGATCCGGTCCGCCAGAAACGTGCAAAACATGCTGTTTACGAGAACCAGAGAACCGTTCAGGCCGTTGCAGCTTTAAAGGCAAACGACATCGCAAAATTCGGCGAGCTGATGAACGCATCCCACGTTTCCCTGCGTGATGACTATGAGGTAACCGGCATCGAGCTGGATACTCTTGTGGAAGAAGCATGGAACTGCCCGGGTGTCATCGGATCCCGTATGACAGGCGCAGGCTTCGGCGGATGCACCGTCAGCATCGTAAAAACAGAAGATATTGACAACTTCATCGCAAAAGTAGGCGCAGCTTACAAAGAAAAAATCGGCTATGCCGCAGACTTCTATGTCGTAGACATCGGAGACGGCGCAGGCGTATTAAAATAAGAAATAAAAAAGCTGGATCGGCAGCAGGGAGGAAGCTACAGTGATTAACGAGAGTATTGCAAAACTGGTAAAATATGGAGAAAATGCCGGTCTTGTTTCGGGACTGGATAAAATCTATGCGACAAACCGGATTCTGGAAGTCATGCAGATTTCCGATTACGAAGAGCCGGAGCAGATTCCGGAGACCCCGGATCTGGAAGAGACTTTAAATGAACTGCTTGATGATGCAGCTAAGCGCGGTCTTCTCGAACACAACAGCGTCGTTTACCGCGATCTGTTCGATACGAAACTGATGGACTGCCTGATGCCGCGCCCGGGAGAGGTGGTAAAGAAGTTTGAGGAACTCTATGCGAAGAGCCCGCAGGAGGCAACCGATTACTTTTACAAACTGAGCCAGGATTCCAACTACATCCGCAGATACCGCATCGCAAAGGATATCCGCTGGAGCGTACCGAGTGCCTACGGCGATATCGATATCTCGATCAACCTCTCCAAACCGGAGAAGGACCCGAAGGCGATCGCGGCTGCAAAACTGGCAAAACAGAGCGGTTATCCGAAATGCCTGCTCTGCAAGGAGAATGTGGCTATGCGGGACGCGTCAACCACCCGGCGCGCCAGAACCACCGCATCATTCCGCTGACGATCAATCAGACGGAGTGGGGATTCCAGTACTCGCCATATGTGTATTACAATGAGCACTGCATCGTGTTCAATTTCCAGCATAACCCGATGAAGATCGAGCGCGCGACCTTTGTGAAGCTGTTTGACTTTATCAAGCTGTTTCCGCACTACTTCATCGGTTCCAATGCGGATCTGCCGATCGTGGGAGGCTCCATTTTAAGCCACGATCATTATCAGGGCGGTCACTATACCTTCGCAATGGCGAAAGCGCCGATCGAGCGCCATTTTACCATCAAAGGATACGAGGATGTGGAAACCGGCATCGTCAAATGGCCGCTGTCCGTCATCCGGATCCGCCACAAAGATGAGAAACGGCTGATCGATCTGGCAGAGCATATCCTGAACTGCTGGAGAGGTTACACGGATGAGGATGCGTTTGTATTCGCCGAGACTGACGGAGAGCCGCACAACACGATCACGCCGATCGCAAGAAAAGTGGGCGATACGTTCGAACTCGATCTGGCACTGCGCAACAACATCACGACGGACGAATGCCCGCTCGGTGTTTACCATCCGCATGCACAGTATCATCACATCAAAAAAGAGAACATCGGCCTTATTGAGGTTATGGGACTTGCGATTCTGCCGGCGCGCTTAAAAGATGAGCTGGAAGAGCTTTCCAAATGCCTCGTAGAGGGAAAAGATGTCCGCGCTGTCGCAGAGCTGGAGAAACATGCCGACTGGGTAGACGAATTCCTGCCGCGCCATCCGGAGCTGAACAGCGAAAATGTGATGGATATCCTGAAAGAGGAAGTCGGAAAAGTCTTTGTCGGCGTACTCGAGGATGCCGGCGTTTACAAGTGCACCGAGGAAGGCAGAAGTGCATTTGCAAAATTCATGGAAACGTTGTAGAATAAACTAAATGTTTCAATTAACCCGCTGCGGCAAAAAACAGCAGCGAAGGAAAACATGGAGGATACCAAAATGAAAATCTTAGTTACTGGCGGTGCAGGCTATATTGGAAGCCACACCTGTGTGGAACTGCTGAACGCAGGCTATGACGTTGTTGTCATGGACAACCTTTACAATGCAAGCGAGAAAGCCATCGAGCGTGTAGAACAGATTACCGGAAAGAAAGTAACCTTCTACAAAACCGATATGCTGGACCGCGAAGGCGTAAAGAAAATTTTCGACAACGAGAAAATTGACGCTGTCATCCATTTCGCAGGCTTAAAAGCAGTCGGCGAGTCCGTACATAAACCGATTGAATATTATCACAACAACATGACCGGAACCCTGATTCTCTGCGATGAGATGAGAAACCACGGCGTAAAGAACATCATCTTCAGTTCTTCTGCAACCGTATACGGCAATCCGGCACAGATTCCGATCACCGAGGAGTGCCCGAAGGGAACCCCGACCAACCCATACGGCTGGACAAAAAGCATGCTCGAGCAGGTTCTGACCGACATCCACACCGCAGATCCAGAATGGAATGTTATCCTGCTTCGTTACTTCAACCCGATCGGAGCGCATAAGAGCGGCCTTATCGGAGAGGATCCGAAGGGCATCCCGAACAACCTGCTTCCGTATGTCGCACAGGTTGCCATCGGAAAACTCGAGTGCATCGGCGTTTTCGGTGATGACTACGATACTCCGGACGGAACTGGTGTCCGCGATTACATCCATGTTGTTGACCTGGCACGCGGCCATGTAAAAGCCATCCAGAAACTGGCTGACAACGAGGGCGTTTCCATTTACAACCTCGGAACCGGCAAAGGCTACAGCGTACTCGATGTGATCCACGCATTCGAGAAAGCATGCGGCCATCCGCTGAAATACGAAATCAAACCGCGCCGTGACGGTGATATCGCAACCTGCTACTCCAAATGCGACAAAGCAAAAGAGGAGCTTGGCTGGGAGGCTGAGTACGGCATCGAGGAGATGTGTGCCGATTCCTGGAACTGGCAGCAGAAGAATCCGAACGGATATAACGACTAATGTAATGTGAGTGTTATCTGGCGGCCCGCCGATACTTGAAAGAGTGTCGGCGGGCCGTTTTTGTATAGATAAATTCAGTCTTTTTTCACAAAGTCCGGCTTGCTAATTAAGAGGGAATCCGATATAATGTAAGAGTTAAAGTGTCCGTAAAAAAAGAGGGGCGGTTTGACATACAAGGAGGAAAAGCATGGACGATAGAAAAAATCAGAACCGGGAACCAGAAAACGGCTCCGGGGGAGGACCGAAAAACAGACAGACGATACTCATTATCCTGATCTGCCTCCTCGTCAGCCTGATGGTGATGGGACTTCTGAACAATGCCCTTGGGGGAATTACTTCCGAGGATCTTGACTATAGCAAATTCCTGGATATGGTAAACAACGATGAAGTGCAGGAAGTTGTCTTGAAATCGGGAACACTGACCGTAACGCCGAAAGACCAGAAATCGGAGGGAATCACCTATCAGGTAACGATGATGGGAGATGAGCAGGAGCTGGTCGATCTGTTACAGGAGAAAGGCATTACGTACCACAAAGATCCGCCGGATTCTACCGGAACGATCATTTACACATTGCTGACCGTCATTCTGCCGGTTGTGATGCTTGTCGCTGTCATGGTATGGGTGATGCGCAGCATGAACAAAGGCGGCGGAGTCATGGGCGTAGGAAAGAGCAGAGCAAAGGCCTACGTACAGAAAGAAACCGGCGTGACATTCCGCGATGTTGCGGGACAGGACGAGGCAAAAGAATCGCTCCAGGAGGTTGTGGATTTCCTGCATAACCCTGGAAAATACACGACAATCGGTGCAAAACTTCCGAAAGGAGCACTTCTTGTAGGCCCTCCTGGAACCGGAAAAACACTGCTTGCCAAAGCCGTAGCCGGTGAGGCGCACGTACCGTTTTTCTCGATGTCCGCTTCGGAATTTGTCGAGATGTTCGTCGGTGTCGGTGCATCGCGTGTGCGTGACCTGTTTGAGGAAGCAAAGAAAAACGCACCGTGCATCATCTTTATCGATGAGATCGATGCGATCGGAAAGAGCCGTGACAACAGCTACAACAGCAACGACGAGCGGGAGCAGACGTTAAACCAGCTCCTCGCCGAGATGGACGGATTCGACAGCTCCAAGGTATTCTGATCCTTGCGGCCACAAACCGCCCGGAGGTTCTTGACCCGGCGCTGCTGCGTCCAGGCCGTTTTGACCGCCGGATTATCGTAGAAAGACCGGACCTGAAAGGCCGTGTGGAAATCCTGAAAGTACACGCCAAGAACGTATCGCTCGATGAGACGGTTGATCTCGACGGCATCGCACTTGCGACATCGGGAGCCGTTGGTTCTGATCTTGCAAATATGATCAACGAGGCAGCGATTCTTGCGGTCAAGAACGGAAGAAAAGCCGTTTCCCAGAAGGATCTTCTCGAGGCAGTCGAGGTTGTCCTCGTCGGAAAAGAGAAGAAGGACCGCATCTTAAGCCAGGAAGAGCGAAAGATCGTTTCCTACCACGAGGTAGGCCACGCACTTGTTACTGCACTGCAGAAGGATTCCGAGCCGGTACAGAAAATCACGATTGTGCCGCGTACGATGGGTGCGCTCGGCTACGTCATGCAGGTGCCGGAGGAGGAGAAATACCTCAACACGAAGAGCGAACTCGAGGCGATGATCGTCGAGTGCCTCGGTGGAAGAGCGGCAGAGGAGATCGTATTCGGCAACGTGACAACGGGAGCTTCGAATGATATCGAGAAAGCGACGAAGATTGTCCGCGCGATGATCACGCAGTACGGTATGTCGGAGAAATTCGGTCTGATCGGTCTTGCGACCCAGCAGAATCAGTACCTCGACGGAAGAATGGTCTTAAACTGCGGCGATGCCACAGCAACCGAAATCGACCACGAGGTCATGAAGATCTTGAAAGAGTCGTATGAGCAGGCAAAAGAACTTCTGGCAGCTAACCGCGATGCGATGGATGAAATCGCAGCTTACCTGATCCAGAAAGAGACGATCACCGGAAAAGAATTTATGGAGATTTTTCATCAGGTGATTGCAAAACGGAATGGAAACGCGGAAGAAGCGGTTGAAAATCCAGAAAATACAGAAACAGAAAATACAGCACTTCCGGAGGCGGATTTTACCGTAAACCCAGAAGTATAAAAAGAAAGCGAAAAGGCCCGGCGGGAGCAGAGAAAACGATCTCTGCACGCTGGGCATTTTCAACATTACAGTCCCAAAAAGAGGAGGGTCATATGGCGTTTGATATCCAGGAAGAACTGAAAAAACTGCCGGGGAAACCCGGCGTCTATCTGATGCACGACGCGGACGATACAATTATCTACGTAGGAAAGGCGATTTCGCTGAAAAACCGTGTCCGCCAGTATTTCCAGACGAGCCGCAACAAAGGGCCGAAGATTGAGCGGATGGTCACGCATATCGCCCGTTTTGAGTATATTGTGACGGATTCCGAACTGGAGGCGCTCGTGCTGGAGTGCAACCTTATCAAAGAGCACCGTCCGAAATACAATACGATGCTGAAAGATGACAAGGCGTACCCGTACATTAAGGTGACCGTGAACGAGGATTTTCCACGCATTCTGTTTTCCCATCAGATGAAGAAGGACAAGGCGAAATATTTCGGCCCGTACACGAGCGCCGGAGCTGTGAAAGATACGATCGAACTGTTGCGGAAGCTGTACGATATCCGTTCCTGCAATAAGAGCCTGCCAAAGGAGATCGGCAAGGACCGCCCGTGTCTTTACTATCACATCCACCAGTGTAAGGCGCCGTGCCAGGGATACATTTCCAAAGAAGAGTACGGCGAGCAGATCAAAAAGGCGATCAGTTTTCTGAATGGAAATTACAATGACATTATCAAAGAGTTGACTGGAAAAATGACGGAGGCGGCTGAGGAGATGCGGTTCGAGCAGGCGGCGGAGTACCGTGATCTGATCGACAGCGTGCGCAGGATCGGCGAGCGGCAGAAGATTACGAACAGTGACGGCGAGGACAAGGATGTCATTGCGCTTGCGATGGACAAAGAGGATGCGGTGGCGCAGGTCTTCTTTATCCGGAACGGAAAGCTGATCGGGCGGGAGCATTATTATCTGCGGATCGGCGAGGAGGAGCAGAAAAGCGAGGTGCTGCTCACGTTTATGAAACAGTTCTATTCCGGCACGCCGTTCATCCCGCGGGAAATCATGATTTCGAGGAGATTGCCGAGCAGGAGCTGATGGAAGAGTATTTAAGCAGCAAACGGGGCCAGAAGGTCCGCATCCGCGTGCCGAAAAAGGGCAGCAAGGAAAAAATGGTGGAACTGGCAGAGCGGAACGCACAGATCGTTCTCGATCAGGACCGCGAGCGGATCAAGCGGGAAGAGGGTCGGACGGTCGGTGCCGTAAAAGAGATCGCCAGATGGCTGAACCTGCCGTCGATCGACCGCATCGAGGCGTACGATATCTCCAATATCAGCGGTTTCCAGTCGGTCGGCTCGATGATCGTCTACGAGAAAGGAAAGCCAAAGCGCGCCGATTACCGAAAATTCAAGATCAAATCCGTCGAGGGACCGAACGATTACGCCAGTATGAAAGAGGTCTTAAGCCGCCGTTTTCTGCGCGGCATCCAGGAGGACAGCGGTTTCGAGCGGCTGCCGGACCTGATCATGATGGACGGCGGACGCGGCCAGGTCAACATTGCGCTTGAGGTGCTTGAAGAAATGGATCTTGCGATTCCGGTCTGCGGTATGGTAAAGGACGACAAGCACCGCACGAGGGTCTGTATTTCCGAAACGTGGAAATTCCGATCGACCGGAACAGCGAGGGCTTCAAACTGATCACACGCGTGCAGGACGAGGCACACCGCTTTGCAATCGAATACCACCGCCTGCTGCGGAGCAAGGGCCAGGTCCACTCGATTCTCGACGACATCCCGGGCATCGGGCCGACAAGAAGGAAAGACTGATGCGCCACTTTCAGGGAATTGATGATATCAAGGCGGCAACCGTGGAAGAACTTTCCGGACTTCCGGGCATGAATAAAAAGGCGGCGGAGCAGGTTTACACATTCTTTCACGCACCTGCACAGGAGGAAAATGAGGATTCGTCAAAATAGTTAAATTTCTAGGTTGCCCGTGATGCTTTATTGTGCTAAAATCATAGAAGAGACGGATTTAAAAAGACGTCGAATGAAGTCGGAGGACAGGAAAATGAAAGAAATTGAAATGACCAAAATGGTGGAGGAAATGGATCTCCGCAACCTGACACCAGAGGTTGATATGACAGATCTTGTCATTGCCACACCGGATATCAACCGTCCTGCACTGCAGCTGACCGGTTACTATGAGCATTTTGCCAATGAGCGTGTGCAGATCATAGGTTATGTAGAGTTCACGTATCTGCAGCATCTTGAAGAGAGCGAGCGCGTCCGCGCGTTTGAAGAGTTTGTAAGCCGCAAGATCCCATGTGTCATTTTCACCACGAAGATGATTCCGGGACCGGAAATTCTGGAGCTGTGCAATCGTTATCAGGTACCGGCCTTTGCGGTAGACAAATCGACTTCCGTTTTCATGGCTGAAATCATCCGCTGGCTGAATGTCCAGCTTGCCCCGATGATCTCCATCCACGGCGTGCTGGTCGATGTATTCGGCGAGGGCGTTCTGATCATGGGCGAGAGCGGAATCGGAAAGAGCGAGGCTGCACTGGAGCTGATCAAACGAGGCCATCGTCTCGTCAGTGATGATGTGGTTGAAATCAGCCGTGTCAGCGACATTACGCTGGTCGGAACGGCACCGGATATCACGCGTCACTTTATCGAGCTGCGCGGTATCGGTATCATCGACGTCAAGACGCTGTTTGGTGTCGAGAGCGTAAAGGATACCCAGTCTATCGACCTTGTTATCAAGCTTGAAGAGTGGGACAAAGAGAAAGAATACGACCGTCTGGGCCTGGAAGAAGAGTATATTGAGTTCCTTGGAAACAAGGTTGTCTGCCATTCCCTTCCGATCCGTCCGGGCCGTAACCTGGCGATCATCGTAGAAACCGCTGCTGTCAACCACAGACAGAAGAAGATGGGCTACAATGCCGCACAGGAGCTGTACCGCCGTGTACAGGCTAACTTAGTGAAAAAAAGAGAGGAGAAGTAAGAAAATGGCAAACTATGTATTTGGAATCGATGTTGGGGGTACTTCAGTAAAATGCGGACTGTTCCAGACAGACGGAACTCTGTTGGAAAAATGGGAAATCCCGACCCGCACCGAAAACGGCGGAAGCGAAATTCTGCCGGATATCGCAAAAAGCGTAAAAGCAAAAATGGCTGAGAAGGGTATCGCGGCAGATGATGTTGCCGGTGTCGGCATTGACGTACCTGGCCCGGTTAATGACAAAGGTGAGCTTTCCATCGCAGTCAACCTGAACTGGGGATATAAAAATATCGTAAAAGAGCTTTCCGACGAACTCGGCGGAATGGCAGTAAAAGCAGCAAACGACGCAAACGCAGCAGCTCTCGGTGAGATGTGGGCAGGCGGCGGAAAGGGAAGCAAGAACCTGGTTATGGTTACCCTTGGAACCGGTGTCGGCGGCGGAATCATCGTGGACGGCAAGATCGTAGCAGGTGCTCACGGCGCAGGCGGCGAGGTTGGTCATGCATGTGTTGAGCCGGAAGAAGAAGCGGTCTGCAACTGCGGAAACCACGGATGCCTCGAGCAGATGACATCTGCAACCGGTATCGTTCGTCTGGCAAAGAAATATCTGGCATCCCATGATACTCCGTCTTCTTTAAGAGAAAGAGGAGAGTCCATCAGTGCAAAAGCTGTCTTTGATGCATTAAAAGAAGGCGATGCAGCAGCAGAAGCAATCGTTCAGGAGTTCTCCGAGTACCTCGGAAGAGCACTTGCAGTATTCGCATGCGTTGTTGACCCGGAAGTTATCGTAGTCGGCGGCGGTGTATCCAAAGCAGGCCAGATCCTGATCGACGGCGTAGCTAAATACTACCGTGAAGCAGCATTCATCGCATGCAAAGATACCCCGATCGTACTCGCTTCCCTTGGAAACGATGCTGGTATCTACGGCGCAGCAAAAATGCTGATTGACTAATTGATTCAGATGAAAAAAGAAGTATAGAAAAACCGGTCCTGCTGGCATATGCCAGAGGGCCGGTTTTTTGTGTATAGACTGACTGAAAAAGTTATTCGGAAGAGCCGCTCTCTTCGGACTGCGGCTGTACTTCCGATATCTCCGCCGGGGTATCCGGTTCTGACGGTGCATCAGGGGTCTCCGGTGTGTCAGGAGTCTCCGGTGTATTAGAAGGCGGATCGGCAGGTGTTTCGGTCGGAGCCGGAGTTTCCTGCGGTGCCTCCGTCGGTGTCGGGGTTGTCTGCGGAGTTGATGCTGCGGAAGGGGTTCTGGTCGGCGTCGGTGTTGAGGCCGGCGCGGTGTAGTGGCCCTTGCAACGCTCGGTCGGCAGATCGGATACCGCAAAGTATTCGGTGATGGACGGGCAGCTTGAGCGGGCGAGCAGGCCAGTCTTCGTACAGATCGTTGCCTCCTGTACTGTTGCGGAAGTTTCGAAATCCATATCGGCAAGGCTTCGTGGATTTCATTCATGACCTTTGCCCAGAGACGTTTGTGGAATTCACGGTCGCTCTCCGGAAACTCCGCGTGTGTATCATACGTTGCCCAGATGGCAGCGGTATAATATGGTGTAAAGCCTGCAAAGACGAGATCCTTGGCCTCGTTCGTCGTACCGGTTTTTCCGGCTGCGTGCATATTGTCGAGGCGGGCGGCAACACCGGTACCTTTTTCCAGAACATCCTCCATGACATTGGTGAGGAGGGAGGCAGTGCTTGCCTTGAAGACCTGCGTTGCCTTGTTTTCTGTGTTGTCAATTAAAACATTTCCCTTGCTGTCGGTAACCTTTGTGTAGAACACCGGCTTGCGGTACTGGCCGCCGTCTGCGATTGCCGCGTAGGCTGCCGTCAGTTCGAGATCACTGACACCGTAGGTGATACCGCCGAGAGCCAGCGGCTGGATTATATCGTATTCCTCGGAGAGTTTGGAAAAACCAAGCTTCTTCAGATAATCAAAGCCGACCTTCGGCGTAAGCTCGGTCAGTACCTTGACGGCCGGGATATTGATGGAATTGATGATCGCCTGGCGGACGGTAACATCACCATGGTAGGTAAGATCCGAGTTCTGCAGCGGTGTGCCGTCACTGTAGTTGAACGGCTCATCCTTAATTACCGTAGCGAGTGTAATCTTTCCAAGGTCGAGCGCCGGTCCGTACGCGGAAAGAATCTTGAACGTGGAACCCGGCTGGGAATAATTATCGGTTGCGCGGTTGAAGGTAAGACTTGCTGTTTTTTCGCCGCGTCCGCCGACGATGGCTTTCACGTAACCGGTGCGCTGGTCCATAACGGTCATGCACGCCTGCGGCTGCGGGGTGAAGCTGCTGCGCTCGGCAACAATCGTATCGCCCTCCTGCATGATAGCGGCTTTGTACTGGTCGATATAGCTCTGTGCCTCCTCCTGGGAGTCAAAGAGCAGATCGAAATTCGGATCGCTGTTGCGGAAGTAGAGCTGCAGCATCTCTTTGCTGTAGTTCTGTACCTCGCCGTCTGCCTGCTCTACGGTGAGCGCCCAGTCGAGACCGATCTGCGTGTTCGCCGGGAAGTTCTCCGGATTCTGGAATTCCGTATCGAGGATTGACTGCATGTAGGAATCCTGTGTGGTATAAATTTTGAGGCCGCCGCTGTAGACAACGTTCTTTGCCTGCACTTCGGTGTAGCCTTTCTGTACCATCAGATCGTTGATCAGGTTGGTGATGACTTCATCAATAAAGTAGGAGTACGGCGCGCTCTCCGCCTGGGACTGCGTGTGCATGGCGATGCGGTCGTAAACGTTGTCGTTCATGGCAATGGTGTATTCTTCTTCGGTGATGTAGCCCTGCTCTTTCATGTTGTTCAGGATCTTGTCGCGGCGCTGCTGGTTTTTCTCCGGGTGGTTTTTCGGATTATATGCCGTCGGCGCCTTTGGAATTGCGGCAAGAACGGCGCATTCAGAGAGCGTCAGATCTTTTGCATCCTTTCCGAAATACGTCTGCGCTGCCGTCTGGACACCGTAGCAGCCGGAACCTAAGTTGATCGTATTCAGATAATTTTCCAGAATAACGTCTTTGGCGTTTTCACCCTCTGCGGTCAGTGTTTTTTCCAGCTTCAGCGCCAGGTACTGTTCCTGGATCTTCCGCTTGAAGCTCTGCATCCGCGTCTCTTCCATCCAGTCAGTGAAAACATTGTTTTTTAAGAGCTGCTGTGTGATCGTGCTGGCGCCCTCGGTAAAATGAAAGCCGTGCTGACGCCGACAACGAAAGCACGGATGATACCGCTCGGATCGATGCCGTTGTGCTCATAAAAACGGGCATCCTCAACCGCGACGATCGCGTGCTGCATATCGAGCGGAATCTCCTCAATCGAAATCGAGACACGGTTTCCCTGAGCCCCGGTCAGCTTCTGTACCTGGTTGCCGTCAGCATCGTAGATAAACGACGCGTTGCCGAGCGGCATGATATTTGCCTCCGAGATATCAGGGGCACTGTCAATCACGCCGCGGACAGCGCCGATCACAAGCCCGGCACCGCAGACGAGAACGACAAGAAGAAGACAGAACGCGATGCGCAGCGCCGTCACGCCGGCCGTCTTTTCAATCTTTCCGTAATGGGACCGCAGATCTTCACGTTTGTCTTCCAGATGACTTTTTCCAAAGTGCATATAGAAAATCCTCCTTATGTCATGTTCCTGCAAAACTGATTTAGTTCAGTAATCAATGGTGTTCCTGCCCTGCAAAAAGCAGGGTATACTTATTTTTATTATACCAAATAAAGGGCTGGAATAAAAGTATTTCTGAAAAGAATGCTGATTTTTCAGAAATGATATGGTAAGATAGGTACATATTTGGATGAAGGAGTAAGGACATATGATCGATCAGTTTCGGACGGTTTACCGGGGTGGAACCGGGGAAATCGTGGAGAAGAAATCACGTTTTATTGCGACGGTGCGTCTGGTGGAATCTGAGGAGGAGGCACTTTCCTGCCTGGAAGCTCTGCGGAAAAAATACTGGGATGCGCGGCATAACTGTTTTGTGTATATTATTGGAGAAAATCAGGAGACGGTGCGCTGCAGCGACGACGGGGAGCCTTCCGGCACGGCAGGGCGGCCGATGCTCGATGTGGTACAGGGAGCAGGCCTCCGCAATGTGCTTGTTGTGGTGACGCGGTATTTCGGCGGTACGCTGCTGGGAACGGGCGGCCTGGTGCGCGCGTACTCGCAGGCGGTGCAGGAGGGGCTGGCAAACAGTGTTCTGATTGACGAGATCTGCGGCGTGCGGCTGTTGATTGAGACGGATTACAACGGCATCGGTAAAATCCAGTATCTGCTCGGCCAGCGGGGGATTCCGATTCTGGAATCCGAGTACACCGATCAGGTGAAAATCCGCGTTCTCGTTCCGAAAACGGAGGTGGACCGTCTCTGCGCGGAGATTACCGAGGGGACGAACGGAAAGGCAAAACTGGAAAAAGAAGAGGAGCTGTACTTTGCGCAGAACGACGGAGAGCTGATCTTCGGGGATGCGCTGACGCAGTATAAGAATCTGGAGGCAGAAGAATTAGGATAAAGGAGGATGCGACATGAGGTTTCCGGAAAATCTGAAAAAGAGCGGAACGATCGGCTTTGTGGCACCATCGTTTGGATGCACAACAGAGCCATACAAGTCCGCGTTTGCAAATGCACAGAAAAAATGGAAAGAGATGGGATATCAGCTGGATCTTGGGCCAAACTGCTATGCAGAGCACGGCATCGGAATCAGCGCGGCACCGGAGGAGTGCGGAAAAGAGCTGACGGAATATTATGTCAGTGAGAAGAATGACTGTCTGATTTCCTGCGGCGGCGGAGAGCTGATGTGCGAGGATCTCGATTACGTGGATTTTGAAAAGATCAGAAAGGCACCGGCGAAATGGTATCTCGGCTATTCTGACAATACGCATTTTACGTATCTTCTGCCGACCATCTGCGATACGGCGGCTGTTTACGGTCCGTGTGCGAGTGATTTCGGCATGGAGCCGTGGCATAAATCCGTAGCGGATGCGTTTGGCGTACTGACGGGAGAAGTGCGTACCGTCCGCGGCTATGAGGGATGGGAAAGAGACGATGCGAAGGGCAGAAGCGAGGAAAATCCGTATCTGCCGTACCAGATTACAGAACCGCGCGTTCTGCGCCGCTTCCCGGATGCGGACCGTGCATTTGAGGGACGACTCATCGGCGGCTGTCTCGACTGTCTCGTCAATATTCTTGGAACGAAGTACGACGGAACGGTTGATTTTGTGGAAAAATATAAAGAGGACGGTTTTGTCTGGTTTCTGGAAGCGTGCGATCTGAACGTCTTTGCGATCCGCCGCGCAATCTGGCAGATGGAGCACGCCGGCTGGTTCCAATATGTGAAAGGCTTTCTGATTGGCCGCCCGCTGCAGTTCGGACAGAAATTCGGGGAACTCGACCAGTACCGCGCCGTGACGGATCTGCTTGGAAAATACAACGTGCCGATCGTGATGGATCTCGACATCGGACACCTTCATCCGGCGATGCCGCTGATCGTCGGAAGTTATGCGAAGGTGGCCGTGGAAGGAAATGAGATTGAAATTAAGATGGAGTGCCGTTAGAACGCTTTTGAAAAATATTTTCTCGAGCGGCAGGGCAGAGCCTGTGGGAAAATGTCTGCGCGCGTAGAAGAACTATCGGCGCATCCGGCAGATGCCGCGGAGCTTTTTGACATCGAGAATCGTGACCGTGCCGCGGGAGAGTGCGACGATGCCGTCTTTCTCGAACGACTTTAAGGTGCGGGAAACGACCTCTCTGGCACTGCCGAGGTTCCGCGCGATCTGCTCGTGCGTGGTGGAGAGCACCGGGGAACCGGTGCGGATGCGTTCATCCTCGAGATATCCGGCAAGGCGCTGGTCAAGCCGCGTAAAGAGAAGCTGGCCCATCGCCCACATGACTTCGGAAAAATGCTCCGTTGTTTCCCGGTAAATGTAGTTTTCAACGTAAATATTCTGATTCAACAGTCTGCGGAACGTGCTGGCCGGAGTGATGAGAACTTCGTCTCCTCCTCGGCCTCAATCAGAATATCAAAGCTGATTTCCTGCATCGCACAGGAGGCAGACAGCGTGCAGACTTCGCCGGGACCGGTGGTAAACAGGGTAATTTCCCGTTGCTCGCCGGACTGGATAAAGATGCGGAGCTTGCCGGAGAGGACAAGCAGAACGCCGAGACAGTCATCGTCACAGCTGTAGAGAAAATCGCCGCGCTGATACGTCGTCAGGACGGAAGAGAGCACGAGTGTCTGCTGTTCATCGGTGGTAAGCTTTGAATAAAATGGATAATGCTCCTGAAAACAGGATTCCAGAAAAGATGACATAAATAAAACTCCTTTCGGAAGAAGAACGTTCTTTTGTAAACTACGGCAGCAGCCGTTTCTTCCATGATAGAAAAGAACAGAAAGAAATGCAAGAAAAAACGTATCGGTTTTTGTGCCGATACGTTTTCTTGCATTTCCAATATTACGCTGTTTATTTTACAGAGTTAATCAGCTCTTCCAGCTCCTCATAGGAAACGGCGCCGACGTTTTTCTTTACGAGTTCGCCGTTTTTGAAGAAAGCGAGGGTCGGAACGCTCATGACTTTAAAGGATCTTGCCAGCTCCGGTGCTTCGTCAACGTCTACTTTGTAGAACTGGATCTCCGGCATATCCTCAGCTGCCTCTTCGATGACCGGGGCGAGCATTTTGCACGGTCCGCACCAGGTAGCAAAGAAATCAACAACGGCAACGCCAGGTGCTGCCTGCAGAGCTTTTTCGAAGTTTTTGGATGTAACATGAATTAATGACATAATAGAAGTCCTCCTTTTTATTGTACGGGTAATTCCCGGTAACTGTTTTTCTGTTGTGACTGTAGAATACCACAGCGGAACGGGAAGTTCTGTGACTAAGTCACAAAACTATCTGGGTTCTTTTCCCTGGCGGAAACATTCGATCATTTCGCCGGTCAGGCTGATGAGATTTGGCGTTTCGGGCAGGGAACCGCGGTCAAACCATTCGGCAGTGGAGAGCTCGTCGCGGTCGAGGGTGATGGATGGATCGCCGTCTACATCGCAATAGAAGCCGGCAAGCAGCGAACCGCTGAAGGACCATGGCTGACTCTTATAGTATCTCAGATTTTTGACTTTCAATCCGACTTCCTCCATAACCTCGCGGTGCACCGTCTGTTCCAGTGTCTCGCCGACTTCTGTATAACCTGCGACGAGGGCATAGGAACGGTGGCTGCTGTGGGATGGCGCATACTTCGTGAGCAGCAGGCGGTCGCCATCAGTGATGGCGACAATGACGCTTGGGCAGATCACCGGATAGGAGAGTGCGCCGCAGGATGGGCACTGCATCGCACGTTCATTTCCGGGCGCGTGCATCTTGGTTCCGCAGCGGCCGCAGTAGGTGTGGTCTGTGTACCAGGTGTGGATCTGGTAGCCGGTGATGCCGGCGAATCCGAGCCATCCCGGAACGGCACGGCGCAGAATCAGTGTGTTTTCATATTTCCAGATATCAAATTCCGAAAGCTGCGGGCGGCGCAGTTCATAGTAATTGGTTTCGTCGATACGGAACAGAAATTTTGCTTTTTCCCGGATTTCCGGGAAACAGGTGCAATTTCTGCAATCGAAGGATAGCGGATCTGCGGATCTTCAAAATTGCACAGAATTGTGTGATGACCGTAGATGAAAACGAGATCGGTATCGTTCGGTGTGGAAGGGTGGTAATCTACATAATATTTATGCGGAGCGATATCCTGAATCATAAGAACTCCTTTCCTTGGTAAAAAAAGTTTTTGATAAAACAAAAAACCGAAATTCCTGTGAAGAAATTTCGGTAATAAAAAGAGCGCGAGACGGGATTCGAACCCGCGACCCCAACCTTGGCAAGGTTGTACTCCACCCCTGAGCCACTCGCGCATATACATCCTTTTGGATGAAGCGGGTGATGGATGAACC
>ENA-OQDE01000738-OQDE01000738.1-human-gut-metagenome-genome-assembly--contig:-NODE-738-length-16826-cov-3.738188_pt1 | contig 16826 bp, 22 predicted proteins | sample MGYA00242768_ERZ504595 | MGnify/ENA primary metagenome ERZ504595 (study PRJEB26092, sample SAMD00036307) | human gut metagenome | host: Homo sapiens | study: EMG produced TPA metagenomics assembly of...
CTTCTTCTCTCTTCCTCTGCCTTTTTGCGTTTGGCAATCGCACGCTTACGCTTTATCATTATTGAAACATTCTTGCAGAAATATCCGCAGTGAATGCCAAAATTCTTAACTCCGCCTGCAAAGCCCCTGAGAGCGTTACCGATGTTTTTGCCTACATTGGCAAGAACCTCTTCCGTTGACCGTTTATCATTCGGTTCACCCTCGGTTTCTTTATTATTCTCTTTTTCAAGAGCGTTCTGCTTTACGGTTTCTGCTTTTCTTTCAACCTCGCCGATAACATCAAAGTCCTCGGCATCTCTGAGGTCTGAGCTTTTGATAACCCCCATTGACTTTTTGGGAGCTTCGTCAAAAAAGTCATAACCGCTGTCAAACTTGTTTTTCTTAGCCTTTGCCCTTACAAGCTCCTCATCATCAACCTCTTCCCCGGTTTTCTCCTCGGGATCGTCACTGCCGAAAATGATGTTTGCGTACTTGTCAACCTTTTTTTCAAGCGGATGCTTTTGTTCGGAAACCTCCTCGGTTTCTTCAACATCGGCATCGTCCTCACGGTCGATATCGTCAGGCTCGCTTGTTTCAAAAAGGTCGTGTTCGGGTTCGGGGATAACGAGTGTAGGACCTGACGAAGAGCTTATGTCCTCGTGTTTTTCAGGTGTTTCTGCGTTATCTTTTTCGTTTTCGTCAATTTTTTCGGGTTCAGTCTCTGAGGTATCTGCTGCGGTAGGCTCCTTTTTTTTTTCGTCCTCCGTGCTGTTTTCCTCGTAACCGTAGTTGTTTTTATATGCCTCACGCTCAAGCTCACTCTTGTAAGCCTTTGCGGAGTTGATTATCTCGTCAATTTCTTTTTCCTTGGCATCATCCGTATCATAACCAAAGTTTGAATACTCACTTGTAATTTCTTCCGGTTCTTCCATATTTTCGATTATCGGCTCGGGAGCATATCTTCTGCCCGGCAAAGCCGGTTCTTCTTCAACCTCTTCCGCATATCTCTGCTTTTTCTTTGAGCGTTTATCGGGCTTTTCGGGAGAATCGTCAAAATTGTCAATGTCGTAGTCCGTACCCTTTTCACCGAGTTTATACTTGACTGCAAGCTCCTCAAGAATAGCGTTATTCTTCTTAGCCTTTTTATGCTTTCTGATTCTCACGGCAAAAATTATGATGAGAACAATCAAAATAAGGATAACAACACCGCCGCCGATGATTATGTACGGAATAAATCCCTTTGAAAACGGCAGGTCGCTGAATTTTACCGAAGATACAACTTTGGAAAAAGTATCGTAGTCAACGGTTGTAACATCACCCTCTGTTCTCTGCATTGTGATATTAATGTTCATACCGTCATAAACCGTGTTGGCAATAAAGGTTTTCACATCGCCCTTACTGCTCTGAGCAGTTGCGTCAAACACAAGCCACACAACTTTTTCTTTTTGGTCGGGAGTACAGCTCCGATACTCGACGGAATTAAGAAAATTGTTGCGTATATTTGAAAGCTCGCTTGAAGAAAGCTGAGCATAGTTGCCGACATTCTCGCTGCTCTCATTTTTTGTCATTGTCACGGTCAGAATAACCGATGACATATTATCCATACCCTGAAGATAGATATTTCCGTTCTGAAAGGTTTTCATTGTTGTGTCATAGTCAAGACCGAAAACGGAAAAATATTTATCTGTGCTTTTACTGTCCCTTGTAACAGCGCTCATACCGTCAGGCATTGAAAGCGTCATATCGTCAATCTGCGGAATCTCGTAATCTTTTGTTGCGCCTGAACAGGCAAAAATACCGCAAACTACCATTACGGCACAAATTGCAAGCGTTACAGCTCTTTTAAAAACAGTTTTCATCATGTCCGTATATTCCCCCGAAACTAAATTAGATTCATCAATACTGCTTTTTAGAATGTATATCTAATTAATTATACATAATCTGTCAAAAAAATACAAGGTTTTTACCGCTGAAATTTGAAAACAAGAGTACCTATTCGTGAATGCGGTATGATATTAAAGAACATATTACGCCTGAGCGTGGATAAAATTGAAAATTGAAAATGGAAAATGGAAAATTATGGTCGAGAAGACAATTCGCAAGAATACAAAACATTGTCGCCCGACTGTTTTTGTATATTTTTGTTATATACGGAAGTTGTTGCAAAACTGTATGTACAGATATTATCCGCCTGCAGATAACCACGCAAAGATTTGTACAAATTAAAATTATATAAATAAACATTCGCTTTCATATAAAACAAAAATTGCATCAATGCCGTATCGGGCATCAATGCAATTTCTTTATCTGACTATCTTCTCGAATTGACTGCGGTGGCACACCGCCAACCGAAATTTTCAATTTTCCATTTTCAATTTTCAATTAAAAACAATACTGCCGTTTATTCTACAGTAACCGACTTAGCAAGGTTCTTTGGCTTATCGGGATCAATACCTCTGTTGATTGATGTGTAATAAGCAAGAATCTGGAGCGGAACAACCGCTGTAATCGGCATAAGAAGCTCGTCTGTATGCGGAATTTCGATAACATAATCCGCAACACCGTCCTTGAGTTCTCTTGCACAGGCGTCTGTACAAACAAGAATAACCTTTGCTCCTCTTGACTTAACCTCAACAACATTGCTGATTGTCTTGGGGATAATATCTGTCTGAGTTGCAACGGCGATAACGGGAACATCCTCGTCAACAAGCGAAATTGTGCCGTGCTTCAACTCGCCTGCGGCATAGCTTTCTGAGTGAATGTACGAAACCTCTTTGAGCTTGAGCGAACCCTCCATTGAAAGGCATAGTCAAGACCTCTGCCTATGTAAAGCAAGCTGTCGGTTGCGACAAGCTTTGTAGCAACGAACTTGCAGATATTCTCGCAGTTGTCGATTACATACTGAACTGCCTCAGGCATTTTTGTAAGAGCCGAAACAAGTCGCTTGCACTCGGCTGTGCTGATTGTTTCCTTTGCAAGAGCAAGCTCAAAGGCAAAGAGATACATAACGGAAAGCTGTGTGATGTATGCCTTTGTTGACGGAACGGAAATTTCGGGACCTGCAAGTGTGTAGATGAGCATATCCGCCTCACGGGCAATTGAACTGCCCTTTGCGTTTACGATTGCAAGAGTTTTTGCACCCTTCTGCTTTGCAAGACGCATTGCGGCAAGGCTGTCGGCTGTTTCGCCCGACTGTGAAATGATGATTACAAGGTCGCCCTCGCCTACAATCGGATTTCTGTAACGGAACTCGGACGCAATGTCAACATTTACGGGAACTCTTGCGAGATCCTCAATAACATACTTGCCGACCATACCTGCATGCATAGCAGTACCGCAGGCAACGATTGTGATATTTTTGAAATTCTTGATTGTTTCCGTTGTGATGCCGCACTCCTCAAGAAACGGAAGTCCCTCTTTGATTCTCGGCATAATCGTTGTTCTGATAGCCTCGGGCTGTTCGTTGATTTCCTTAATCATAAAGTGCGGATAACCGCCCTTTTCGGCAGCCTCCATATCCCAGTCGGCTGTCTGAATTTCCTTTTCAATCGGATCAAGTGTTCGTCAACGAACGAAACACCGTCAGGTGAAAGTGTTACGATTTCATCATGGTCAAGAAGATAATAATCCTTGTGTACTGAAGAATTGCAGGAACATCGGACGCAATAAAGCACTCGCCTTCTGCAACGCCTACGATAAGAGGACTTTCACGGCGAACCGCAAAAACTCTGTCGGGGAAATCCTTGAACATAATTCCGAGTGCAAACGAACCCTTAAGCTCAGCCATTACACTGTCAATTGTTTCAAGAGGATTTCCGTTGTATTTATAGTCGAGGAGCTGAGCAACAACCTCTGTATCTGTGTCGCTTAAAAAAGTTCTTCCCTTTGAGATGAGGAAGTCTTTAAGCTCCATATAGTTTTCAATAATACCGTTGTGAACGATTGTAACCCTTGTACCGCTGTGTGGATGTGAGTTACATCCGAAGGCTCGCCGTGGGTTGCCCAACGGGTGTGACCTATGCCGACATGACCTTTCGGAGTGCCGACCTCTGCAAGCTTATCCTTTAAGTCCTGAAGCTTACCCTTGGTCTTTACGGTCTTGATTTCTCCGTTATCAAAAACCGCAATACCTGCCGAGTCATAGCCTCTGTATTCAAGCTTTGTGAGAGCATTAACAAGCACCTCACTGCAATCCTTAGGTCCTACATAACCTACAATACCGCACATAAAATTTCTCCTTTTCGGTTAATCATTGACCTTGTGGCAAAAAGTAGGTACAAGTTCTGCCAAAAGTTCAACTGTCTTTTCACTGTCATTGTTTTCTGCGGTCTTTTTGAGAACCTCAAGCTTTGACAGCATATCTGTTTCGTCTATTTTAATTTGATTTCCTATGAAAATTTTCTTGTTCTGTGTTGACTTAAGACCTTCTTCGTCCATAAGAAGCTCCTCAAAAAGCTTTTCACCCGGACGAAGTCCCGTGAAAATAATCGGAACATCTTTGTACGGAACCTTACCGTACATTCTGATAAGGTTCTCGCAAGGGTTGTAATCTTGACGGGAGCACCCATATCAAGAACAAAAATCTCACCGCCCTTTGCCATTGCACCTGCCTCAAGAACAAGCGAAACAGCCTCGGGAATAGTCATAAAATATCTGATAATATCGGGATGTGTTACGGTAACGGGCGCACCGTTTTCAATCTCACGGCGAAACAGCGGAATAACCGAGCCGTTTGAGCCGAGAACATTACCGAATCTTGTTGTTACAAATTCGGTATCGGTGCTGTGCTGAGCCTTGTACTGAATAATCATCTCGCACGCACGCTTTGTTGCGCCCATAACATTTGTCGGATTAACAGCCTTGTCGGTTGAAATCATAACAAACTTCTTTGCCTTGTACTTTTCTGCAAGGGTTGCAACATTGAATGTGCCGAAGATGTTGTTCTTTACAGCCTCCTCGGGAACGGTTTCCATAAGCGGAACATGCTTGTGAGCGGCAGCGTGGAATACGAGTTCGGGGCGATATGTCTTGAAGATAAGCTCCATCTTATCGTAATCACGAACCGATGAAATAAGCGTTACAAGGTTAAGCTTTGTGCCGTATTCAAGCACAAGCTCCTGCTGAATGTCATATGCGTTGTTTTCGTAGATATCAACAATGATGATTTGTTTTGGATCATTCTTTGCAATCTGTCTTACAAGCTCACTGCCGATTGAACCGCCGCCGCCTGTAACAAGACAAATCTTTCCGTTGATAAGGTCATGAATCTCCTTTCGGTCAAACTCAATGGGTTTTCTTCCGAGAAGATCCTCAATCTTGATTTCCTTTGCCTGTGAAATAAGCTGTGTATGCCCGTCATCAAACAAAAGCTCACCGAGATAAGGAATAATCTTGATTTTGCACTCTGTTGCGGAACAGTAGTCAAGAATCTTCCTTTTCTCATCTTCCTCACATGACGGAACTGCAACAATAATATTGTCTATGCGGTATTCATCACATATTTTAACAATTTCGGGACAGGTTCCGACAACGGGGATTCCTTCGATTTTCTGATTCAGCTTTTTCAAATCATCATCGACAAAGCATACCGGAATGATGCTTTTTGAAGGATTATTAACATCATTCTGCTCTTTCGCATTGTGAATTTCACGAACAATCATTCTGCCGGCATTGCCTGCGCCCACAATAAGGGTGCGCTCTCCGCCCTCTGCCCTTCCTGCCTCGGTAAGGTCAAGAAAAGCCCTTCTGAAAACAAAACGGAATGCAAGAATTCCGACAAGGGCTATTGCGAAATGTACTACACAAAAAATCTTTCTCTGCGGAATCTGCAAAAACAACGAGATTACAAAGCCGAGCGTAAACCCCGAAAAGACGGCAGTTCCGCACACAATATAGTCCTTTGCGTTAAAGTATCGCCACAATTTTGAATATGTTCCGCTTATATAAAGCGTAAACAGACACATGACAAGATCAATAACAATATAGCTCAACAAGCCTTTGCTTGAAGCAGTACCTATGTAGCCGACAAGCAAGAGAATATAATTTGCAAGAATACCGCTGACAACGATAATAAACACATCTGCGAGAGCCAGAAACATCTTACGCAAATTAATCTTCTTCATAACCCATACCTCTTCTGTTTAACTTTGTGTAAATTTCCCGAGTAACATATAAATACAATTATGATTTATTATACAACAGTGCAAAAGGAATGTCAAACAAAGCAATTCCTAAATCAACTTAAAATCCGACAATCAAAGCACAAGGAGCAGTAATAATCAGACTTGTTCGACACACATTTGTTGACAACCGCACAAAACGAGCCTAAAATAATACCATACTTAATATGGGCGGTTAGATGAAATTGAAAATTTTGATAATCCTCGGAGCAATAATACTTGTGCTGTTTGTGACTCTCGTAATATGGGGCGTTTACTGTGACAACACAATTGCAATCACAAATTACTGTGTAAACAATACTAAGAACGACGCAAAGCTGAAATTGTTGTCATCACGGATCTGCACAACAAGGAATACGGAGAAAAGAACGCAGACCTTGCAGAGCTTGTAAAAGAACAAAATCCCGATTTTATTGCAGTTTGCGGAGATATGGTCAACCGTGGCGATCCCGACACAACAAAGATGAAAGATGTGCTTGAAAAGCTTTCAAAAATTGCACCCACATACTGCTGTCTCGGCAACCATGAGCGTGACAATGCTGCCGAATTCGGAACGGATTTTAAAAGCGAAACAAATTCAACAGGCGCTGTATTGCTCGATAATGAATACATAAAATTCACCAAAAACGGCAAGAGTGTGCTTATCGGCGGAATGAGCGACTACCCTTATTATGAGTTCTACACTCCCGATGACGATGTTCCGTCAAGAACGCTGTGGGAAGAATTTGCCGAAAAAGCAAAGAACAATTTCACAATTCTTCTGCACCACCAGCCCGAATACATTGCCGAGGACGCAAAGAAAACCGACATAGACTTAATCGTCTGCGGTCACACCCACGGAGGACAAATTCAATTGCCGTTCATCGGCGGAGTAATCGCTCCGAATCAGGGACTTTTTCCGAAATATGACAAAGGCGAATTTGACCTTGACGGCACAAAAATGATTGTCTGCGCAGGTCTGAGCAACCCCGTATTCATCCCCAGAATCAATAATCAAGTTGAAATAGATGTTGTGACGGTTGTATAACATCGGTTCTCCCCTACAAGTATACATTTACTTTCATATAAAGCAAAAATTGCATCAATGCCGTATTCGGGCATCTGATGCAATTCCTTTATCCGAGTATCTTCTCGAATAGATTGCGGTGGCACACCGCCGACCGCATTTTTCAATTTTCCATTTTCAATTTTCAATTTAAAAAGCTTTCGCCTTGAAGCGACTGTTTTCACGAACCGAGAACGGTGGCTCGCCGTCAGTTCTTCTCGCTGTAATTCCTAAGTTCCGCAGGAGTTCTGCCGTATTCGGACTTGCAGAACAGGATAAACGAATTTACATTCGGAAAACCGTTTTCAATCGCCGCCTGTCTGACGGTGATTTTTTTGTTTCTCAAATCATCAATAGCGTGTTCAAGGCGAACACGGCGAAGATACTTTGAAAATGTTTCATCTGTTTTATCCTTAAAATATTTTGAAAAATGAGCAGGCGTCATGCTACATAATTGGCAATTTCATTGAGCGTAATTTCGTGTTTGTAATTATCGTGCATATATCTGATAGCACTTTTGGCGCAGTCAAAATCATCAGCCTGAGAACCGTGAACATATTGTATATCGTTGTCAATGCAATCACGGATGAGATAGTACGCAACGCTGTACATCACCGCTCTTACCTTCATGCTGATAAGCTTGCTCTTGTACTCTTCATATCCGTGGAATATGTCCATTGCTTTTCTGATAAACTCAAGAGCTTCGCCCTCGGGTTGTTTGAAACTCGGCACAATATGCGGATCGTCAACATACGGTGCAATTGCCTTTGGAATGATATTGAGCATAACAGCCTGAGTATCCTCACCGATGTCCTCATAGGAATGAACCTCCTGACTGTTAAGAACATAGACATCGCCCGCATTGAGAATAATTTCACAGTCAAGCTTGTTAAGCCTTACCTTACCTTTTTTTATATAGGAAATTTCATATGAACCATGCCACCTGAGTCCCGATTCAAAGGCAACTTTTCTGTCCGGATATCTTGTAACCCTGCCGCTGTAATACGGCTCGGGCGGTAACAACACCTTCTTGTACTTCATGGTTTCACCCTCAACTCAATTGTTAATAACATAGTCAGCGCAAAAATAAATATATTTAAGATCCGCAATTACCGCAGAATGGTCTGTTTTTACTACAACTGTTCTGCGTTCTTTTTTGCTGATTTCCTCAACACAGCGTGCAACATTGCACCTTGAAGGCTCGTAGCCGTACTTTTCAAAAAATTCTTCCGCAGTCATAACAAGAGAGCCGTAGCCCTCAAACATATGCAAAAGAGAATAGTCAATCAGCTTGTATTCATCTTCAATAAGGCTGATTCCGATATCGCAGTTTGTGACAGAACCGATGTAATACGGTGCGTCATTGAGGAACAAGCCTGTCTTGAACGAACCGATTGAAACGGTAAGATCCGAGTTTACCGCTGTACTGCACACACCCGTGTCACCGTTGATTCCGCTGTTGATGTCTGCACTTATAACATAGGCATTTGTCATATTAATCTGCTCAACCGCTTCAAGCATTTCACCCTTTAATTCACCCGAAAAGCCTGTTCCGAGCAGACAGTCAACAACAATGTCAAATCCCGTGAAGGCTGCCGCCTGTGACATTGGCATCTCCTCGGCACCGAGCGACATTGCGGTTTTATAATAGTAAAGGCCGTCCTTTGAAAAGCCGTCGCTTGCTCTGAAAATTGTCGGTGTAAAGCCGTTTTTGCATAAAACACAGGCGAGTGCATAACCGTCGCCGCCGTTGTTGCCCTTACCGCAAACTATGGCAACCCTGCCCACAAACTTTGCCGAATTAAAAATCCCCTGTGCGGCTCTGTACATAAGCTCCGCCGAAGGAGTATGCTCCGCAATCGTCCTTGCGTCGCTTTTTCTCATATTTTCAACCGAAACGACCTGAACAAATTCCATCTTATATTCCTCCGCTTTCTGAAATTTCCATAGCCTTATCCGCCGTTTGCGGCATTGTAAGCCGTCATAACAGCACTTTCATCCATATTACAACCGAGCAAAAACAACGGTGTTTCCTTAAAGAACTCATCAAGCAATTCAAGCAGCTTTTCCATTCTGCTCCGCTCAACATCAATAACCGTTGCCTCAAGCAACTGTTTCATAACCTGTGACGGCAACACCCTGACTGCCGTGTTCTCTTCTGCTCTCTGAAGAATATACACAGCCTTAACAGGTGCTTTTGTATTTGTTCCTATGTCAGCTTTCCCCATCCACGGAGTTCCGTAAGCATAAAATTTTCCGTCACATTTTCGTATAACCGGCTTGTCATCGTTAATCATCGTCACCCTGTTGCCAAAATGCCTTCGCCACAGAGCCGTGTGGGTAGACTTGCCCGTTCCGCTGACTGCCGAAAAAACATAGCCCTCGCCGTCAAGCTCAAGACAGGACGAATGAAAAAGAATCCGTCAAATCCGTCAAGCACGGCGTTGCAGAATTTTGAGAGTATCAGAACATCCTCCGCACCTTGTTCGCTGAGGTTGTCAGAAAGCCTGAGACGCTCATGGATTTCGTCATCCGAAACCGATATCGCAATATCGGTCTTTCCCGATTCATTCAACTTAACGGCATAGCTTTCAAGCCGTTTCCTGCATATTTTAAATTTTGGATTAACTTCAACATTCAAATCAGCTATTCTGTATATCGGCATATCTGCTCCGCTAAATACTATAATGAAATATTGTAACACAAATTAATGTTTTTTGCTACGGCGAAATGAATAAATATTATTTTACCTTTTAGTGCAAGTTGTTCATTCGCACAGCTTTAAAGGCAAATATTGCACAATATAAGCCGTGTTATTTTGTAACAATGCACATACAGCTTATTTTTTATTCATTTTAAAGCCTGTAAAAAAAGCATTATTTTATGACTTTTTCAATTTTGTTTACTTTACTTGTCCGACTGCTTTTTTGCATACTCTTCAAGGTATGCTCTTTCATAAATTCAAATATCCTGTGCGTAACCGTTCCTATAAGAATCGGAATGAATATTCCTGCGGCAAGGTAGATTATGCAGTAAAAATTTAAGCCGTTCGGACGATAAATGTACCAGATTGTTGACTTGAGTTTTAAAATATCGAAATCTTTGAACAGCGGTGTAATTACGCTCAATCCCCAGAACGCCCATTTTACAATCATAAAGGCAAAAATGTGGTGAATCATAATGCTGTAGGTATTGTCAGAAATCATTCTGACAAGCTTTTTGTTCTTGATAATCGGAGTAATCAGCTTTGCAACCCTCAGCCAGAACGCAATGCCCGTGATTGCGGTTACATAAGGAATGACGCAGCCGTTGTCAAACTTCACGCACTTTGACGGAGTGTATTCAAGATTTTCACAGAATGTGAGGAGAAGAAGCTGAACTCCGAGAACGATTGCAAAATATGCAACACTGTTGAGATTATCGTGTTTTTCAAGCTTTTCGTGATAAAATCTGCCAAACTCAAAACACGGCAGAAAAAACATTGACCTGAACAACAACAGCAACGCACCCTTTGGGGCAGGATTCCAAATGCAGTATTGCACACCGAAAATTCCGATTGCAAGATACACGGCAAGAATGACATACTCGTTGCCCCTGTGAACCTTTTTGAGCAGTTTGCGGAACAGTATGTTAAAAACATAAACACAGAACAGCGGATACACAAACCACGAACCGAGGTTGTAGGCAAAACTTTCGCCGTCAATAAACGGCATAACAAAAAGGTTGTACAGATCAAATTTGCCCTGAGCAATCGTATAGCCGACCTGAGTAAGTGCGAATGCGATTATTCCGTAAACAATGTTCCATAGATACGCTGGAATCAACAAGCGTTTTGTCCGTCCCCATATATATTTGAAAATATGTTCCTCGTGCTTTTCCTTGTAAAAATAACCCGAAATGAAAACGAACAAGGCGAGATTGTACGAATACTTCGGAAACCAATCATACATCAGCGACACACCGCCGTTGTAGCAATGCCCCGAAACTATGATAATAATGCCGATTGCCGACAAAATTTTAAAAGTAAAATTAATGTTTCCGTCATCGCCGAGCCTTTTGTTTTCAGCTGTGACACTGTTTTGTTTAAGTGCAGATTTACTGCGTGTTTTGTTCTTTCCCATAATTCCCTCTCATCTGTATTTGTCGCAATTTAAAAATTCCGCAAATTCACACGGTAATTGTACCACAAAAGCAATCCGCAATCAATATATCAAATTCACCGTGCAAAACACATATAAATCATTATTTTGCACAATCTCACTTTTGTTTCAACAGATATTTAAATCTTTTATTTGCATCTGTTCCGCCATACAATTGTGTACATCCCCTTAAAAAACTAAGATTAAAATGTAAATAAATTCAGTCAAAAAAGCCGGGCAAAGCATAAAATAAAAAAATATGCAAAAAACTATTGACACAACCTTTACATAATGCTATAATAATAAAGCTGTAAAAAACAGCAGAGTTGTATATCGCGGGATAGAGCAGCTCGGTAGCTCGTCGGGCTCATAACCCGAAGGTCGTCGGTTCAAATCCGGCTCCCGCAACCAAACAAGACGGTTTTTCGAAACCGTCTTTTCTTTTTCCAATTTTTTCGAAAATGCCTGAAAACGGCTTATCTATGCGGTTTATAAACGGCAACAAAATCGAGTTGGGAAAAGTTGAGTCAGAATAAATACAGTTAAATCGCAGTCAAAATCGCAGTCAAATCGCATTCACAAATAAAACCTGAGCCGCCGAAATCGTTTCCGACAAATATTTTTCGGAGGTTAAAGTTATGACAAACACAAAAATCACTTACACACAGCAGGGCGACTTCTTCTTCCCGATTTAAAATTGCTCGAACAGCCAAAGGTGGAAATCGGCATATTTGGGAAACGGCATCTTCGCTATTTGGAGCGTAACCGTAAAATCCTCTACACAAATATGCTTACTAAAGGTAAGCTGACCGCTTATCTCGCCGATATCGACGAGCAGGCGGAGAATATGTTTGATCAGCTGGTAAGGCAGCTCGCAGAGCGTGAGGGCGTGACGGAACAGCTCAAGGCGAACAATCAAATGCTGTGGGTTAAGAAGATGAATTCTATCCGCAACCGAGCAGAGGAAATCGTTAATCACGAGCTCATTTACAGCTAAAAGCAGATCGTGAGGTAAAAGGCGTTTCGGTAAAGATAGTTGAAGCGTGGAAAGCAGGAACCAATAAACCGATCGGAGCGGCAAGGCGTTTTCTCAGTGTACTGAAAGCCGACCCAAAGCTGCTCGTAAAAAGCAATATTATCAGCGCATAAGATGAATCAAATGCCCCTTGATAGGCAAATCGCTTATCAAGGGGCGTTTAACTTTAGATTCACAAGACATCCGTGTACCAAAAACGCACCATCTTGCAGTGTATTATTATTGCAGAATGAATTTCAATATGATATGATAGAGATAAGAGGTGGTATGATGTTCGCCAAATCTCCGAAAAAACTGATAATAATGAATATTTTGGATATCCTCAAACGATACACAGACGAAAATCACCGGCTAAGCCAGAAAGAGATTCAGGATATTCTTGAGCGTGAATATGATATGACGGTTGAGCGCAAGGCGGTCAACCGCAATCTGATGAACCTGATCGAGTTCGGCTATAACATCAACTATAGCGAGAGCGTGCGCATATTCAAAGACAATGACGGCAAAGAACAGGAGAATGTAATCCTTTCCGACTTTTATCTGGAACATGAATTTACCGACAGTGAGCTACGACTGCTGATTGACAGCGTTCTGTTCTCGAATCATATCCCCTATAAGCAGGATAAGGAGCTGGTCGATAAGTTAGCTTCTCTGTCCAATATCTATTTCAAAAAACGAGTGAACATATCGCCCGTATGCCGGAGGATAAGACGGATAACAAGCAGCTTTTCCACAATGTTGAGCTGTTAGACGAGGCGATCGACAAAAGACGCAAAGTGTGCTTTCACTATCTTGAATATCACACTGACAAAAAGCTGCATAAGCGGCGAAATAAAAACGGCAAGGTTAGGGAATACATCATCAATCCTTATCAGTTAGTTGCCAAAGAGGGCAAGTATTATCTGATTTGCAACTATGATAAGTATGACGATATCAGCAACTATCGCATCGACCGCATAACGGATTTGGAGATCCTTGACGAAAACATCAAACCCTTTGATCAGCTCAAGGGCAGCGACGGCAGAAAGCTCGATCTTGAGGAGTATATGGATAAGCACGTCTATATGTTTTCGGGCGAGAATGTGAGGGCAGTGTTCAGAGCTGACAAGAGCTGATCAGCGACATTATAGATATGTTCGGCAAGGAAGTCAGATTCAGTGAAGAAACCGATGACGAAATAACTGTGACAGTAAACGTCAACGAGCTTGCTATGGAGCAATTCGCAAAGGCATTTACACCGTGGATTGAGGTTATCAAGCCAGTTGCTTTGCGGGAGAGAATGATCAAAAACCTAAATAAAAGTTTGGGAAAATATATGTCAAACATAGTTTTATAACAGGTGAGATACAATGACAGATATGGATTATTCAAAAACGAGGATATTTGAGAGGCATACGAATTTGGAGACAACAAATAAAAAGAATGCTGAATTAAAAGAGATGTATCAAACCTTTTATAACGAGATGTATCAAGCCTTTAATATAAAGAAGAAGGTTAAGTTTGAGACGGAAAAATACAACGGCATCCAACTTCTCACTTGCTTTGATTCTTACCTTAATGCAGATAATAAAATTATGATTTACGGTCAGGAGGCAAATACAGACGAGGGCTGTGTTTTTGACTTTTCACCGCAGTATCAGAAAGACGGTTATTATAAATATGAATATTAAATGACAGAATTTCGTCAAGCAAAATATACGATTTAGTTGATGAACCAAATCATCATAGTTTCAAAATTGGCTTTACAGCTTATAATTATTTTTATGTTGTATTTCAGTACAATCTTGATATTATTGGTTGTTATATTGAAGTTGGAAATAACATATGTGTTCCGTTGATAACTGATAAGAATTGCTATTCGGATACAGTTATTGAAGATTATATTTCAAAAATAAAAGATGAACTGGAACTCAGAATACCGGATAAATATTTGAAAGCTAAAGGTTGGCTGTAATATTAGGACGATTACCATTATCTGATAAAATCATCAAGTGATTTTGATGTTCAGCTTAGAACACGGAATACTCCTAAAGATGGTGACAACAGTACCTGCAACTTGCATGACGTTGTTGATAGTATGAGTTCTTTATCAAAAATAGCTCTCACATTTGGACAAATAGGCGGAGGAGTTCAATTTGAGTTACCTAATAATGTAAGTTGCCTTATAAAAAATGGATTTTTAAAGGAGATTTTTTGGTAAATGGATAGAAAAGAATTTATAAAAAAAGTCAGAAAGCTTCGAGTTCCAAATTTTTTATTTAATTTAGATGGCGTTGGCGTGATGATGAAAGATTTTGCCTTGTTAAGGTAGGAGAAAAATGGAATGTTTATTATTCAGAAAGAGGCTGTAAAACTACAAATGAATTTTTTGACACTGAAAGCGATGCATTGAATTATATAATAAAAAGATTTTCTGAATAAAAATGTGATATTAATAATACGGTTATAACAAGACTGACTGTTAATAATTAAGGAGAATAAAATGAATTACGAAGATCTAATAAAAAATGCTATAAGTAAAAACGAAGTGGTGCAGTTATTGTGCGGAAGTGGCGGATATGAGATTCAAACTCAGAGTTCGTTCAAGATGTATTTCCTACAAATATAATGTCAGTCCTTGTTAATTGTTTTTATAAACAAAAAGATAACATATTTAATATATGTGAGATATTTTCTAATGCACTTGAGTGTATGATTCAGAATGATCCCAAAGAAATATATATAGCAACACTATATTTTGATACATGTGTATTTAAAGAGGAAACGCATAGTGCTTCTTTTTGTATAAATAAAGAAAAATTTGCTCAAAAGTTAAAAGTGGCAATAAATATACATGCAAAGGAATTGAATTCTCCTATAACTTTTGATAATGGAATGACGAAAAAATTTCCAATGAAAAATATAGAGAATTTTAATAAAATTTATATCTCAAAATATAATTTTAGTATTTTATAGTTTAAGATTGAAACTTAAATATGAATACAGTATAAATAATAAAAAATCACAGATATAAAACAGTCTTGTAGAATAATTTTCGCATAGGTGAGTGTTATGGAAAATTTAGAAGTAAGATTTTTAAAAAAAGATTTAGTAGGATTTGGGTTGATATACTTTGTATTTACAATACTATGTGTTGTAATGTTCGTAATTGGTTATAATTTTGCATTAAGTTTGATTTTTGCTATCTTTTTGCTTGTTACAAGCATAATGGTAATTCTATCCACTTGTTTGTTTAGGATTAGAGTTATAGGAGATAACTTTAAAGTCAGAACGAAATTTGGACAAAAATATGAATTTAGTATTTCTGAGATTCAAAAAATAAAATATATCAAACATAATAATATAAAGCGTGGTCCGCAGTACGCTTTGGTTATAACTGCTGGAAATAAAGAACTGGAACTGAACAAGCAAATGGAAGGTTTTGATATTATGGTAGAATACCTTTTGAAAAAATATGCTGATGGGAAAATAGATAATAAAGTAATGTCGAAATATTGTAAAAATTCATTAAGCAAGATAAATATTTGATAGAAGAAAGCAAAATAACTTATAAAAATAGCAAATAATTTCACAAAAGAATAAAAATTAGACGTTATCTTGTTAAGATTATTTTTGTAGGAAGTTTCAAGTGGCGACAATAACATTATACAAAGAAAAGGTAAACGGTGTTGGCGGGCTGATTGATAATTTAATAAAATCATCAAGTAATCTTGATGTTCAGCTCGGAACGCTGAAAAATACTCTTCAAGGTGTTGATAGCAGTACTTGCAATTTGCAGGATACTGTTGATAGTATCAGTTCCTCGTCAAAAAGTGAAAAATCCAAAATTAATCGAAGATTTAAAAAAGTTAAATAATAAGCTTAGCGAATTCATTGAAACAGCATCAAGAAAAGATTCAGCGGCAGAAGAGGAAATAAAGAAATCAAAAGAAGATTTTTACACAAAGTATTCCTATCTGAAACCTGAATGCGAAAAAAGTGTTATTGAACACATTTGTGATGGTGTACAATCGGCAGCAGAGTGGTGTAAAGAACATTGGAAATTTATTGCTACGGTAGTCCTTGTGGCAGTTGCAGTTGTTTTGCTTTGTACAGGTGTCGGTTCAGGTTTAGGTGCTGCAATTATCGCTGGAGCCTGCTGGGGTGCTATTTTAGGAGCAGTGATTGGAGGTGTCTCAGGAGGGATAAACAGTGCCATTCAAGGCGGATCATTTTTTGATGGGTTTGAAAGTGGAGCTTTTGAGGGTGCTGTAGGTGGTGCAATTGGCGGAGCAATTACAGGCGGACTTACATTTGTAGCAGGACCGGCATTGTCTATGGTTGGAAGTATTGGCAGAGGAGCCGGAATAGGTGCTTTGTCAAACGGTGTTTCAAATATGTGTGTTACAACCATAGACTATCTCGCAGAACACGGAAATCTCAATGGTGCCTTAGATGACATCGCTATA
>ENA-OQDE01000739-OQDE01000739.1-human-gut-metagenome-genome-assembly--contig:-NODE-739-length-16769-cov-2.784401_pt1 | contig 16769 bp, 18 predicted proteins | sample MGYA00242768_ERZ504595 | MGnify/ENA primary metagenome ERZ504595 (study PRJEB26092, sample SAMD00036307) | human gut metagenome | host: Homo sapiens | study: EMG produced TPA metagenomics assembly of...
ATTTGATTATGCTCTGCTTCGATTTCCGCTACCACTTCATCAGCATTCCAGTATTGATATACAATAACTTGTAGTTCGGTATCACGATTAGCCCCATTGCTGAATGACATACTGTTAAATGCAAGATAATCGGGTTGCATTTTGCGCTCTCCGCCGGTCGCAAATGCAAAAAAGCGGAATATTGATTTCCATACGCCGGACAGGTGATGGATTTCACCCCGGATTATTCATACAACCGCTTTTTCAGGTGCAAATTGTTTTTACGGTGTCTTATAAAAGGTGATTTTATCAATATTGTCCGTTATGGTATTTGCAGAAGGAGAGAATGGGGGATGAAGGACCTCCAGTGGATCCTTGATACTGCAGCATTTGCATATGAAAAGCGATTTATGAAAAAAAACGAGGATATTTGTTGATATTTCTTTTGATTACACACAGAAAATCTCTTGATATTATTGACAGAACCAAAAAAATAGTAACATAAAACAATAATAATTACTATTTCTATATTAAAGAGAAAGGATGTTTATGATGTTAAAAATAAAGTAGCAATTGTTACGGGAGGGACTCGTGGAATTGGTTTTGCAGTTGTAAAGAAATTTATTGAAAACGGTGCGGCTGTTTCTCTATGGGGGTCACGTCAGGAAACGGTTGATCAAGCATTGGAGCAGTTGAAAGAGTTATATCCAGATGCGAAGATAAGTGGAAAATGTCCAAGTTTGAAAGATGCAGCACAGGTAACAGCGATGATAAATCAGGTAAAAGAAGAATTTGGAGCTGTTGATATTCTTGTAAATAATGCAGGAATCTCTCAGAGCACATCGTTTTATAATTATCAGCCGGAAGAATTCCAGAAAATTGTGGATCTGAATGTTACAGCAGTATTCAATTGTTCTCAGGCAGCGGCAAAGATTATGAAAGAGCAGGGCGGAGGCGTAATCTTGAATACAAGCTCTATGGTGAGTATTTATGGGCAACCATCCGGATGTGGATATCCTGCATCGAAATTTGCTGTAAATGGATTGACAAAGTCTCTGGCAAGAGAACTTGGCTGTGATAATATCCGTGTAAATGCAGTAGCGCCTGGTATTACAAGAACAGATATGGTTGCGGCACTTCCGGAAGCTGTGATCAAACCGCTGATCGCAACGATTCCTCTTGGAAGAGTTGGAGAACCTGAAGACATTGCAAATGCATTCCTTTTTCTTGCAAGTGATATGGCAAGCTATGTAACTGGTGAAATTTTATCTGTGGATGGAGCTGCAAGAAGCTAGTTACAGTATTTTGAACTATTTTTATATCGAATCACAGTCTGTTTGACTGAAAAATACTCCGGCTGCTTTTGGGCAACTGGAGTATTTTTGGAGAAGGAAAATTCGTAAAAATTCTGAAAACAAGAGGGGTTAATGATGTTTGCTGTTTTTCGCAGCAAGTTTTTTCCAGTTGTAATATCCATATATGGAGTTGAATAAGTAAGCAACCCACATTACAACCATGGTAACTGCAGAAGAATCTTTTCCAATCAGGAGAATCCACATAATGACGGATACGATATTTACAATAATCCATAACAGCCATTGTTCTGCGTAACGTGCAACCTGCATAATCAAGGCAATGACAGAAAAGACGGTTGACATGGCATCGATCAAGCAAGTTGTCCGCCAAGATGAGTCAGAATTTGCCAGTAAATGATAACAATCACGGCTGTGGCAGCCAAAAGAATTACGATTTGTTTTGGCATCAGAGCTTTCCCCTCTACTTCACCGCTCTTTTCATCTTTATGCCTCGACCAAAGATAGAAACCGATAAAGTTCATCGGAATGTAGTAAAAGGCATTTAACATGAATTCCCCATATAAGTGATTATTAAATGTTAGATAAGCGTAAATAGCGACATTGATCGTTGCAAAGAAATAAGTGCTTACTTTTCCTTTTGCGGCGAGAACAACTCCTAGAATTCCGGTGATTCCACTGATCAGAGCTAGTGTATTATCGCCCCAGATGATGCTTAGTACAATCATAATAACGGTTGATAAAACCAGCCAGCATAATTCAAATTTGCTCCAGCCTTTAAAAAAGTCTTTTACTTTACTCATGATTTGTTTCCTTTCTAAGAATGGTTTTTAAGTTTCATCTTGTTTTGCATTTTCAAATTCTTCTGTTGTAATGATAGGACCTTTGACACTGACTACTTTCGCGGCAATCCGATTTGCCGTGGAGATTGCTTCCAGAAAAGAGTGCCCCATTGTTCGCATGGCAATGACAGAACCGATGTGGGAATCACCAGCACCAATCGTATCGACAACAGTTGCCTGTTTGGAAGAAACTAAGGCGTGAGTTCCATTTTCAAAAAGGTGTACCCCTTGTTTCCCCAATGTGATTAACACAGTGTTTCCAGTTGATTTCGAAAGAATTTCTGCTGCCTGAGTGATATCGTCGGTATTTGTAGAAGTTAAAGCTTCTAATTCATTCAGATGCATGACTGGATGAAGTGCATACAGACGTTTCAATTTTTTTGGATCAATATAAGTGATTCGTGGGCCTGGGGCATAATAAACGGTCAATTCTTGATTGGACTCCAGAAAATTTAAATGGCATCACCGCCGTCTCCTTCTAATTCATATCCACTCACATAAACAGAGTCATAAGAATCTACAGCAAGGGAAGAAAACCATTCCTCTTGAAAATGACATTCGATTCCGGGGACAGTTAAGAATGTGCGTTCGCCGTCTGCTTCTACCATACAGAGACAGTATCCGTTATCAGAATTTTCGCAGTGGACAGGGCTTTCGTGTCCGGCCTTTTTTAGTTCTTTGCGAATGAAATCTGCATACATTCCAGTTCCGATTGGTGCAAACAATGTGTAGTTTACACCGAAATGTTTTAAAATGTCTGCTACGTTATATGCGCAGCCGCCAACCATCATGGATTGTCCTTTGGCATAGACATCCGTTCCGGATTTTGGAATTCGATCAATTTCCATCACGATATCTAGCATAGCTGCACCGATTACGATACATCCTTTTCCCATTTGATTTGCCCCCTTTTTTTGATGATTGCATCTGCATATTTTGTAAAATCAATCTGATTTGACTTTTGGATCAAAGCAATATCTTTTTCAGGAATTTCGGAGAGTCCCTGAGCTGCACCGCAAATGGCAGCAGCCATTGCCCCAATCGTATCAGTATCGCCACCTAAGTTTGCACAGAGTAACGCGCATTTTCGAACATCAAAGCTGTAATAAGCAATTGCTAAAGCAGCGGGAACAGATTCCGAAGTATTTACACCTGCTCCGATGACATTGTAGATATTTTCTAAAAACGCAGTTTCATCATTTGCGTAAGTTTGTGCCAGAAGGATACCAAGTTTTGTTCTTGCGCCCAGAGACGGACTTGGAGTAGAAGCGCCAAGATTCATTGCGTATTCTTCTACAGAAAGTGCATCTTCGATCATTTTTTCGCGGTCATGGTATTCCAGCGCAGAGGCAACTGCCATCGCGATCATAGAAGCACCAGCTAGCGTAATATCACTTGTATGTGTTACACTGGATACTGCTGCAACATAGCGGCATAGCTCTTCTTTTTGTGTTGTGGAAAATAATGTCCCAATTGGTGCAATCCGCATTGCAGCCCCATTGGATACGGATTCATCTGAGAATTCCTTGGCGCTTTTTCCTTCCTGGAAGAGTTTCAAAGCAACTTTTTGATGTTGGACCTAAAATATTATTTTCAAAAGCATGTTCCTTTTCGGCCCATTCTAAATGTGTGTGGCAATGTTTTGATATTCGGAATAAAATCTGTTTCTATTAGGCTGTCTAAAATAGTCAACGCCTGGCTTGTATCATCAGTAAACTGACCTGCTTTGTATTGATAAGAAATGATATTTTCCGGACAGCCGTCTAAAAAATCTGTGATTTTACCGTAATATTCCAGGCAACGTTTTCGACTCCACAATTCTGGAGGCATTCCCATCGCATCGCCGATTGCCATTCCATATAAGGTACCTAATATATGATTCTTCATGTTACTACATCTCCTTTCTACTTGTTATAATAAGTTAAAGTAATGAAAAATACAATTCATAAAATCCACAAAAAATCAGGAGAAAATTTGTTAACTTGTTATAATAAGTGGTTTGAAAAGCTGTACTTTTTGGAGTATAATGATGATACAAGGCAGGAGGAATTTGTATGAAAAAAACACCAAAATATGCACAGATAGAAGCAGAACTGATTGCACAGATAGAATCAGGCCAACTTGCTCCAGGAGCAGAGCTTCCCAGTGAATCTGATTTAATCGAATGTTATGGTGTAAGTCGTGTAACAGTCCGACGTGCGATTGATGAGCTGTATCATCAAGGGTATGTTGAAAAAATGCAGGGAAAAAGAGCATGTGTGAAAGAAAAAGTAAAACTTCAGGAATTGACTTCGATTTCAAGCTATACGGAAGAAATCATCCGACAGGGGATGACACCATCTCGTAAATTATTGTCATTCGGACTTCGTGTTTGTACGAAGGAAGAGGCAGAACAACTCGGATTAAAAAAAGCAGATCCGGTTTTTTTATGGAGCGAATTTATTTTGCGGACGGATCGCCATTATGTCTGACGAGCACAGTGTTGCCTTATCAATTATTCAGAGAGATTGAAACATATGATTTTGAACAAAATTCCCTGTATCAGGTTTTGGAGGAGCAATATCATATTCAGATTACCACGACTTCTTTGAAATTAAAAGCTGTCTCTGCATACGGAAATATCTCCCGATTTTTGAATGTAGAAGAAGATACGCCGCTGCTATATTCTGATGGTATTACGTATGGGATTCAGAAAGATCGGGAAGTACCGATTGAGTTGTTTCAAAACTATTATTTGACCAGCCGGTTCGAATATTCGCTGATTCAACGTCGATAACAATACCGATTTATTGATGTAAAGTGATTACTGTTGTACAAATCGAAAACAGTTGAGTTAAAATTTTGTGAAAGAATTAAAAATAGAAGAATGAGGAAAGAGGATGCTTATATGGCATCCATGCAGAGTTTTGCAATGAGAGCAAGCTTTCAACTTCCAGTTGAAATTGTTCTGGGAGGGGACCGGCCAGTGAAGTCGGAGACATTTATGATTTGAATGCGGGTACTGATAGACAATGTCCCTATGTCGGAGAAGACAAAAGACCAATTAGTATGTATGTTGATGATGAGCGGTTTTGTGATTTTATTTTGAGGGATAAAAGGGTATAGAGAGAAAAGGAAAACAGAAGAATAAATAAAAAAGGATAGCCGAAGTATTCAGATTTCACTTTTGAAGACATAAAAAGTGAAATCTTTTTTTATTTTTAACGCAAATTTTATATAAATGTGATATTGGATTATACGAGGCAGAGGTAATCTATAAAAGAACATTGCGCAGATTGTTTGTGCGATGGAATAAAAACAAAGATGTGAAGAGGTCTTTTATGAAAAAACATATGTACTTGATACAAATGTGCTGATTCAGGCACCCTATGCGGTCGAATGTTTTGAGGAAAATACAGTGGTACTTCCGATGACAGTGTTAGAAGAGTTGGATAACATGAAAAAGAAGAGGGAGAAAAAGGTGCCAATGTACGCAAAGTGATTCGGATTTTGGACGCACACAGAGAAAAAGGAAATTTGCTGGAAGGGGTGCGTATGGAATGGGGAGGGACTCTGCGTGTAGAAAAAAATTACCGGAACGTTGAATTGCCTCCGGATCTTCCGGAACATAAATCGGATAATCGCATTCTGAAAGTTTGTGTAGGGCTGTCAAATGATCTGAAAGAACAGGTGATTCTGGTGACAAAAGATATTCTTTTGCGTATCAAAGCACAGTTGCTTGGAATTCAGGCAGAGGACTTTGGGACAGAGCAGGTTGCGGTACATGAGGAGCAGTATTTGGGGAGGAGAGAGGTGTTTGTACCAGAAGAATTGTTTAAAGATTTTAAGAAAAAGGGAGTTCCGGTAGAATGTGTATATTGCTGTGATATGAGCGGGAATCACACTTGCCCGGAATTGTTTGAAAACGAATTTATTGTGTTAAGAGCGGATCAGTCTTCGAAAAAGACCCAGTTGGGGCGGGTTGAGAAAGGGATGATCCGAAAGCTTGATTATAGAAAAGCTGCTCCATATGGAGTTAGTCCAAGGAATGTAGGACAGTATTTTTTACAGGAAGCATTGATGCAGTCTGCAGAGAAAGCTCCGCTTGTCATTGTAAAAGGAATGGCAGGGACGAGCAAAACTTTTTATTCACTGGCAGTGGGACTGGAAAAATTGTTAAACAATCCATCTGGAGAATATCGGAGGATCCTGATCTGTCGTCCGAATGCTTTATTTGATTCTGACATTGGATTTCTTCCAGGTGATGAGCAGGAAAAGATTTCTCCTTTGATGCGTCCGATTATGGATAATCTGGAACAATTGGTAGATTCCAGTGATCGTGAGCGATATTCAAATGAGCAGGAATTGAATGATAAAATACAGGAAATTTTTGACAGAGGAATCATCCAGACAGAGGCTCTGACCTTTATCAGAGGAAGATCCATTATGAAAACATATTTGATCATAGACGAAGCGCAAAATATGACACCGGCACAGATTAAGGGAATTATTACGCGTGCCGGAAAAGAAACAAAAATAATTTTATTGGGAGATCCAAATCAGATAGACAGACCTTATTTGGATGAAAGAACCAATGGATTGAGTTATGCTGCAGAGCATATGAAGGGAAGTCCGTTATGCTGGCAGGTTACTTTGTTGCCGGAAGAATGTGAAAGATCCGTGTTGGCAACGGATGCTATCCGCCGTTTGTAGAAGAAAAGCAAGTAAAAAACATAGAAAGGAACTGTTTAGATGAAAGAAGCAGAGAAAAAAATAAAGAAAAGTCCATATATGATGAATCGGGAATTATCCTGGTTGAAGTTTAATGAGAGAGTATTGAATGAGGCGGGAAATCCGAAAGTCCCACTTGCAGAGAGGTTGACTTTTGTATCGATATACCAGTCAAATTTAGACGAATTCTATCGAGTTCGAGTAGGAACGCTGATGGATCAAATGGATGTATCAGAAGTTGTTCGTGAGAATAAAACCAATATGACAAGTGAAGAGCAAGTGAAAGCAATTATAAGGGCAACACGAGAGCTAGAGGAGAAAAAGACGGTTATTTATGAACAATTGATGGGGGAACTGGAGCCGAAAGGAATTCGTTTGATCAATTTTAATAAGCTGTCTGCAGAAGAAGGAAAAATTCTGGAGGAATATTTTGACAGGGAAATTGCACCCTACTTATCAGCGAATATCGTAAGCAAACAGCAGCCCTTTCCTTTTTTAAAGAATAAGGATATCTATGCTGTTGCTCTTTTGGAGTCGAAGGGTGGGAAGACGAGAACTGCAATCATTCCATGCAGCAACAATGTGTTCCGCAGATTGATCGATATTCCAACTCGAAAGGGAACCTTTCTGCTTTCAGAAGAATTAATTCTGCAATTTCTTCCGAAATTCTTTAAAAATTATAGTGTGAAAGAAAAATCTTTGATTCGTGTCACAAGAAATGCAGATATTGACACAGAGATGATTTATGACGAGGATCTGGATTACAGAGATGCGATGGAAAATTTAATAAAAGAGAGAAAGCGGATGAACCCGGTCAGGATGGAATTTACCGGAACTCTGAATAAAAAAATGATGCATGCGTTATGCAAAACGATCCACGTGGAAAAGGAACATGTATTTAGGTCGGACGTCCCATTGGATCTGTCATTTGTCTTTGCTATTCAGAGCTATCTGAAAAATACAAATGCAGGGGAGTTATTTTATCCAAGACGAACCCCAAGGCCAACCCCTCAGTTGAATGATAAGGAATCTTTGATTCCGCAGATTCTGGAAAAAGATGTGCTTTTATCTTATCCGTTTGAAAGTATGAAATCCTTTATCAATCTGCTATATGAAGCAGCGGAGGATGAGTCGGTTGTATCGATTAAAATGACGTTGTACCGTTTGGCAAATAAAAGCCAGATTGTAGATGCACTGGTGGAAGCCGCAGAAAATGGAAAAGAAGTTGTTGTACTGGTAGAACTTCGCGCCCGCTTTGATGAAGAAAATAATATTGAATATTCCAGAAAATTGGAGGAGGCCGGCTGTCATGTGATTTATGGATTAAACGGGTATAAAGTACATTCAAAATTATGCCTGATTTCCAGAAAAACAGAGCAAGGAGTGTCCTATGTGACACAGATCGGAACTGGAAATTATAATGAAAAAACATCTGCGCTGTATACGGATCTGTCATTGATTACAGGAAATCAAGAAATCGGAAAAGAGGCTGCTGAAGTGTTTGCAGCACTGTTAAGAGGAGAAACAGTGGAAGAAACCCATCTTTTATTAGTAGCACCAAAATGTTTGCAGAATAAAGTGTTGGATATGATAGAAGAAGAAATTCAACATGTGAAAAATGGAGAAGAAGGATACATCGGAATTAAAATCAATTCTTTGACAGACAAGGTGATCATTAGCAAATTAGTCGAAGCGTCTCAGGCAGGCGTAAAGATTGAAATGATTGTCAGAGGAATCTGCTGTCTGATTCCAGGTGTCAAAGGGTATACAGAAAACATAACTGTGATAAGTATTGTAGGGCGTTTCCTGGAACATTCTCGAATTTATCGATTTGGAACGAAAGAAAGAGAGAATGTGTATATTGCCTCAGCAGATTTTATGACACGAAATACGCTTCGTCGTGTGGAGGTGGCTGCCCCGGTTCTGGATGAACGATTAAAAAATCAGCTGGACTGGATGTTTGAAACGATGATGAAGGATGATGAAAAGGGAAAATGTCTGACGGAAAAAGGAATCTATGTGGATCGAAATCTTCATGTACAGAAATTGAATTCCCAGGAGTGCTTTTATGAGGCTGCTTATGCAAATGCGGAAAAAAGACAGAAATAGCAGAAAAATTTTCAGACGGAAAAATGGAATTGGAGAAGGCGAAAGAATTGAATTACAAAGAGATATTACAAAATGAGGAAGTAAAAGCGTATTTGGAGAAGGGCAACGAAAATCTCGGAATTCTTGGGTATACCGATCATTCCGAAAAACATTGTGCAATAGTTGCAAAACGTGCAGGGATGATTTTGTCAAAATTTGGATATACAGAACATGAGATTGAACTTGCAGAGATTGCAGGGGCTATGCATGACATTGGGAATGTGATCAATCGAAAGAATCATGGGGAATATGGGGCAATTCTGGCATGTTCAATCTTGGAAAAGTTGAAAATGCCGCTGAGAGACAGAATCCTTGTTATGTCAGCGATTGGAAATCATGATGAATCTACAGGGGAGGCCATCGATGCAATATCAGCTGCGTTGATTCTTGCGGATAAGACAGATGTCAGGAGAAATCGTGTAAGAAATAAAGAAAAAGCAAGTTTTGATAAGCACGATCGTGTGAATTATGCAGTGACAAGTGCGGCTGTAAAAGTGAATGCGCAGAAGCATCTGATCGCATTGAATTTACAGATTGACGAGGAGATTTGTACAATGTATGAATATTTTGAAATTTTTCTCGGCAGGATGATGATGTGTAGGAAAGCGGCAGAAGTACTGGGAGCCAGGTTTAAATTAACCGCAAACGGAAGCAAAGTATTATAGGCATGGAGGAAAAATAGAAAAAGCAGTCGGTCGGTTTGCAAGAACAGAAGCAGAGATAAAAGAGTTTGCAAAATAGAGTAACTCTCCTGAAAGAAAATATGGTATAGTAAAAAGAAAAACGAATACATGGAGAGAAAATATGAAAACGATTATCATAGGAATTGCAGGCGGAACGGGGTCAGGAAAATCTACATTTACGAGAAAATTAAAGAAAGAATTTAAAGATGATGTGGCAGTTTTATATCATGACAATTATTACAGGGATCAGAGTGACATCCCGTTAGAAGAGCGAAGAAAGACAAATTATGATCATCCGGATGCAATGGAGACAGAGCTTTTGATCCGGCAGTTGATGGACCTGAAAGCAGGAAAGGCAGTAGATTGTCCGGTATACGATTATACACAGCATACAAGATCGGATCAGGTTGTGAGGGTGGAACCGAAAAAAGTAATTCTTCTGGAAGGGATTCTTGTTCTGGCAGATGAGCGTCTGAGAGATTTGTTGGACATCAAGGTTTATGTGGAGGCAGATGCGGATGAACGAATCCTGCGTCGGATCATCCGCGATGTCAAGGAGAGGGGACGTGATATGGAAGGTGTTGTGGAGCAGTATCTGACAACAGTAAAACCGATGCATTATTTATATGTAGAGCCGACGAGATGTATGGCAGATATTGTGATCAACAGCGGAAAGAATCCGGTGGCATTTACACTGGTAAAAAACACCATACAAAAAATATTGGATGAGGCAGAGTAACTGCAGATATCCGGACAGGCTGTAATAGAAAGGATGAGATTGTGCAAAAGAGTATAAACAAATTGCGAATTCTGACACCGGAAAAATTTCAGGCGGAGTATCCGCATATTTTTAAAAGAAATTTTGGTGAAATTGCGTTGAACAGAGTGCATTTCTGTAAGGCAGAATGTCTGCGTCAGGCAGTCACAGGAACATTTGCGATTCCAAGAAAAACAAAGCTGACAGGAGATAAGATCACGTTTGGGTACTGTATTGCAGAGGAACAGCTGATCTTTATTGAAAATCAGGATCATATCAAAATAGAGATGAAAAAAGTCCGGGAATATCAGGATGAAGAGCGTACTTCGCCATTGTTGCTTTTGTTTGACTGGATGGAGTATCTTATCAAAGATGACATGCTGTTTCTGCAGGATTATGAAGAAAAGCTTTCCCATCTGGAAGAGGAACTGCTGGAGGGAAATATGGAAGATTTTGACAGAAAAATCCTGTTATCCAGAAAGGAACTTTCTGTGCTGAGTGCGTATTATGAACAGTTATCGGATATGGGGGAAACTCTTCAGCAAAATGCAGCGAGACATCAAACAGAACAGGAAGCATTGCTTTTTGGGCTTTTCTGTGAGAAGGCAGGACGATTGTATGACATGGTGCAGACACTCAAAGAGTATTCCATGCAGCTTAGAGAAATGCATCAGACGCAGATCGATATCCGGCAGAATGAAATTATGAAAGTGCTGACGATTGTTACAACGCTTTTTATGCCGTTGACGCTGATTGCAGGATGGTACGGAATGAATTTTGCACATATGCCCGAACTGACTGCACCGGGAGGGTACGGGATCATCTGTGTTGTGTGTCTGCTTCTTATTGCAGTGGAAATCTGGATTTTTAAAAAGAAAGGATGGTTTAAGTAGTCATCATTTCCAATAACGCAGCCCCTTCAGTCACACCGTTATGATCGCAGTCCGGAAGCATATGATCGGCTTCTTTTTTCAGAATCTCAACGGCATTGCCAATGGCAAACTTCATTTCGGAAGCCTCAAACATACTCAGATCATTTTCTCAGTCCCTGATGCAGGCAATCTCAGATTTTGCAATACCAAGTGATTGGGCCAGATGCGTCAGAGCGCCCCTTTGGAGGGTTCTGATGAAAAGATCTCTGCATACTGACCGGTGTAGGCAGCACGAAGAGACGGGGAGTTTGCAAGATGCATTTTGAGCTGCGGCATGGAGTTTTTGGAAAAAAGTAAAACTGCAGTTCTTCCACATCACATGAAAGCTCCTGGATCGTCTGTTCCATATTTTGGACATAACGGACTTTTCTGGCATCTTTTCCATAGATCAGACGTCCCAGAAAAACAAGGCTGTGTCCCTGCAGCAGATACTCATGTCTGATATGCGCAGTGATACCAAGCTTCTCGCTTTGACAGGCATTTAACAAAGAAAGAGCAGTCTGCTTTGGAATTTCTGACTGGTAGAGCGTCTTTTGCGTGTGATAGTCTGTGACCTTTGCTCCGTTTGAGGAGATGACATAGCGAAACAGGGAATTCTGATCTGTCAGCTGATGCGGAAGTCAGGTTCCATCCATATCGATTGCCAGTAATTTGATCATAATCGGTGCCTTCTTTCAAGTCTGTGAATTTATGGAGATTATTATTTATAGTGTAACACCTTCAAATCAATACGAAAAGACTTCTAAAAAATTTTTCCCACATAAAATTAGAAAAAATATAGTAATTCTATCAGATTTATAGTATACTTAAAACATACTGAAAAAGTAGGAATTGTAAAGAATGAGGGAAAGGATGAAAACAATGAAAAAGATTTTAAAAAGTCTGCCGTTTCAGCTTCTTTTGGGAGTGATCATCGGAATTGTGCTGGGCTGATTTCAAATGAAGCGGTCATGAATGTGATCGTCACGATCAAGTTTGTATTAGGAGAACTGATTAATTTCTGTGTACCGCTGATTGTGATCGGGTTTATTGCGCCATCGATTACGAAGCTCGGGAAAAATGCGTCAAGGATATTAGGAGTGGCTGTTCTTCTTGCTTATGTATCCTCCGTTTTGGCAGCGCTGGGATCGATGGCAGCCGGATATGGACTGATTCCGCATTTATCAATTGTTTCGGAAGTAGACGGGCTGAAAGAACTTCCGGAAATTGTATTTCAGTTGGAAATCCCGCAGATTATGTCCGTGATGAGTGCGCTTGCATTTTCTATTTTGATCGGGCTTGCGGCAACCTGGACCAAGGCAGAGACAGTGATCCGGCTATTAGATGAATTCCAACAGATCGTACTGATGATCGTATCCAAGATTGTCATTCCGATCCTTCCGGTATTTATTGCGCTTACATTCTGGTCTCTGGCATACGAGGGAACGATCACAAAGCAGCTGCCGGTATTTCTCAAGGTTGTGCTGATCGTGATGGTGGGGCACTTTATCTGGATGGCGGTTTTATATGCAGTGGGTGGAATTTACTCCGGAAACAATCCGTGGAAAGTTGTAAAGCATTATGGTCCGGCATACATTACTGCAGTGGGAACGATGTCCTCTGCTGCAACGCTTGCAGTGGCTTTAAAATGTGCCAGAAAGTCGGAGCCGGTACTGAGGGATGATATGGTAAGCTTTGGAATCCCTCTGTTTGCGAATATTCATCTTTGCGGTTCCGTCCTGACAGAAGTATTTTTTGTGATGACAGTCTCCCAAATTTTATATGGAAAACTGCCGTCAGTCGGAACCATGATCTTATTTTGTGCACTGCTTGGCGTGTTTGCAATCGGAGCACCGGGGGTTCCAGGCGGAACGGTGATGGCTTCTCTGGGGCTTATCACGGGAGTTCTTGGATTTGATGCCACAGGAACAGCACTGATGCTGACAATCTTTGCATTGCAGGACAGCTTTGGTACCGCATGCAATGTGACAGGAGACGGTGCACTGACTATGATTCTGACTGGATATGCAAGACGGCATAATATCGAGCAGCAGACAGAAACGATTGAATTTTAAGAATCGTGGATAAAAAGGGCAGGGACATATTGCGTAACAGGCGATATGTCCCTGCTTTTTAGCGTTCTTCTACTTTACAACAGAAGAGGAGACTTCTATAATAAAGTCAAAAGAAAATCCACAGGAGCAGAACTTATGACGATAAAGGAAATTGCAAAGCTTGCGCAGGTATCCAGTGCAGCAGTGTCGAGATATATGAACGGGGGATACGTAAGTGAAGAAAAGAAGGAGAGGATTCGGGCAGTGATCGAAGAAACAGGATACCGCCCGTCTGTACAGGCGAGAACGCTTCGCACCAAACGAGCGTGCCTGGTCGGAGTGATTGTTCCAAAGATCAATTCAGAGTCGATCAGCAGGATTACAGAGGGAATCGGTCAGGTACTTTCAGAAAGAGCCTATCAGATGCTTCTGACCATCACAGATAACGATCCGTCCAAAGAGCTGGAATACATGGATTTGTTTGAATCTTATCCGGTGGACGGAATCATTCTGGTAGGAACAGTCCTTTCCGGTGCGCACAAGGAAAAACTGAAAAAGTGCAGAGTGCCGATCGTCGTGATCGGACAGCAGACAAACGAGGTCAGCTGTATTTACCATGATGATTATGGGGCTGCAAAAGAACTGGCAGAACAGATCGGAAAAGAAATGTCCGGACGTATTGCTTATATCGGTGTGACAAGAGAGGATAAGGCGGCAGGTGCAGCCAGAGAAGACGGCTTCCGGGATGGTCTGAGAGCAGTTGGCAGAGAGCTGGAGGAAGGATGTCTGCGCCGGGCAAGCTTCACAATGGAGTCCGGATATGAGCAGGCATGTGATCTTTTGAGATCAGAGAGTGATATCGATATCATATCTTGCGCCACAGATACCATTGCTGCAGGAGTGATCGAAGCAATTGCACAGCTTTCGCCTCAAAGGAGTATTCAGGTGACAGGATTTGGGGACAATCAGTTTCTGAAAGCGGTTACGGGCGGAATCAGAACCGTGCATTTCGGGTACCAGACAAGTGGTGTAAAAGGCGCCAGATTGCTGCTGGATATGTAGAATCAGGAAAGACACTCACGACAGAGATTAAGCTTGGATATGAACTGCTGTAAAACAGAAATCTGGCAAAATATACAAAAAAATAAAATATAAATTAGTAAAAATGCCATCTTTACAAATGGCATTTTTTCACTATTATAATCTTACAAGATATGAAATCGATTACATGAAACATGAGTCTTGCAAAGAAAAAAGAAAGGGATGAAGGTATGGATTACAAAAAAACCGCACAGGAAATTTTGAATCATGTTGGTGGGAGCAAGAACATCATTTCAGCGGCACATTGTGCGACCAGACTGCGCCTGGTTATTGCAGATAACAAGAAGGCAGACAAAGGTGCGCTGGAGAATGTAGATGGAGTCAAAGGAGTGTTTGAGGCATCAGGACAGCTTCAGATCATTCTGGGGACAGGTACGGTCAACAAGGTGTTTGATCAGTTTATTGAGATTGCAGGAGTGACAGCAAGCTCCAAGGCAGAAGCAAAAGAGGCAGCGGTACAGAAGCAGAACTGGTTTATGCGGGCAATCAAGCTTCTGGGAGATATTTTTGTTCCGATCATTCCTGCCATTGTGGCAAGTGGATTTTTGATGGGAATCATGAACTCTCTTGATTTTATGAATACGAATAATTTTATTCATATTGACACGACCAGTTCACTGTATGTATTTGCAAATCTGTTCAGTAATACAGCGTATACCTTTTTACAGATTCTGATTGCTTTTTCAGCTGCAAAAGCGTTTGGTGCGAATCCATACCTGGGAGCTGTAATCGGAATGATCACAATTAACCCGGCGCTGCAGAATGCGTATACTGTGGCGACAGAAGGTGTGAAAGCAACGCAGTCGGTATTCTTTGGACTCTATCAGATCGATATGGTTGGGTATCAGGGACATGTCATTCCGATTATCATTGCCGTATGGCTGATGTCTGTGATTGAGAAAAAGCTGCACAAGGTTGTTCCGGAGGTACTGGATCTGTTCGTAACACCTCTGGTAAGTGTATTTGTGACAGGGTATCTGACACTGGCAGCTATCGGTCCGGTCTTTGTATGGGCGGAGAATGCGATCCTGAACTGTATCCAGTGGCTTCTGACACTTCCTCTGGGATTGGGAAGTCTCGTAATGGGAGGTCTGTATGCACCGACTGTAGTGACAGGAATCCATCAGATGTATGCAGCGATCGACCTGGGACAGCTTGCACAGTATGGAGTGACTTACTGGCTTCCGCTGGCAAGTGCGGCAAACGTGGCACAGGGAGCAGCAGCGCTTGCAGTTGCAGTAAAATCAAAAGATAAGAAGATCAAAGCGCTGGCACTTCCATCATCTTTAAGTGCATTTATGGGAATTACAGAGCCGGCAATCTTTGGAGTGAACTTAAGATTTTTCAAACCGTTCATCGCAGGATGTATCGGTGGAGGATGCGGTGCACTCTATGCATCAATCGTACACCTTGGAGCAAAAGGAACCGGAGTGACAGGTATTTTTGGTATCCTTCTGTGCCTGAACCAGCCGGTACAGTATCTGATCGAGATGGCGATCGCAGTCGGAGTTGCCTTTGCGGTATCCTTTATCCTTTATAAAGATAAAAGGAAGACATAAAAGAGCAGGCAGAAGCAGTGATTCCGGTAGAAGAGCTTCCGGTTTCACAGGCAGAGGCTGTCACAGAAGAGACTCTGGGAAGTCCCGTTTCCGGAAAGTTGTTCCGACAGCTGAGATTTCCGATGCCACATTTGCGGAGGAAATCCTGGGAACAACTGTTGCTGTAGAGCCGGAAGCAGCGGAGCTTGTAGCCCCTTGTGACGGTACGATCTTGAGTATTTATGATACGGGGCATGCAGTTTGTATGACCACACTATCCGGTGGAGAGCTTTTGATTCATGCAGGAATTGATACCGTAAAAATGGAAGGCAGAGGATTCCAAAAGTGTGTGGCAGACGGAGATTATGTTCATGCGGGAGATGTACTTCTTAAGATGGATCTGGATGCGATCCGAAAAGAGGGTTACGAGACAACAACGATGATGATTCTTACCAATGCAGATGACTATGATGTGGAAAAGGTTTCTGCAGATCATGTCAGCTGTGGAGAAAAAATGATGGTACTTCATAAAAAATACGAGGAGATAGAGATATGAATGCATTGACAAGAGATCTGGAAGGTTTAACAAAGTCGGCAGAAGCGTGTGCAGACGGCAAAGACCGTTTCCGCCAGAAGCTGCATCTGATGCCGCCGACAGGATGGCTCAATGATCCCAACGGACTGTGTCAGTTCAAAGGAATCTACCACGCATTTTTCAATATTCGCCATTTAA
>ENA-OQDE01000741-OQDE01000741.1-human-gut-metagenome-genome-assembly--contig:-NODE-741-length-16731-cov-4.958323_pt1 | contig 16731 bp, 22 predicted proteins | sample MGYA00242768_ERZ504595 | MGnify/ENA primary metagenome ERZ504595 (study PRJEB26092, sample SAMD00036307) | human gut metagenome | host: Homo sapiens | study: EMG produced TPA metagenomics assembly of...
ACCTCACAATAATATCAGTAATGAGAGCGGCCGCAGATTCCAGCTTAAAAGTCAAGGCTTTTGTAATCTTTTTGTTAGACCCTTAAGACTAACTAAGGGTATAGATTATCTAAATACCATTGGTTCAGGGAGTAATGCGCTTTATAGCGATACATCCTCCGGTCATAGGCAGCTTCTGCACGCTCGGCAGCTCGGATCGTCTCCAGAACATCTTCGGTTACTTCTACAAAGTGATCGTTTTTGTAAACATCGGGATATAAGTCCCTAAGATTGACTTCTTCATTATGTACCTCCATTTCATTCACGGGCGATTGACGAGTGAATCGAAAGGAGGCGGGGATCGGCATCGACATACTTCGGGAGGTTTCCCGAAAAATCGACAACAAAAAGCGCCAGCTCCCCGCAATAGGAAACTGGCGCAACAAAAATGACTATGATTCTTCTGTTTTAGTTGGAATGATAATACCGATAGGTAATCATACCTCCCGAAGGAGGGGCAAGGCTTTTTTTAATTGGTGCAGCTCATGGGTACTATGAATAACGAAAATTGACATGGCGGTATCCTCCTAAATACCGCCTCCTGATCGCATGAGCATCGTCGGAAAAGCAAAAAGAAACGGCGGCTCTGATTTTTCTCAAAGCCGCCGCTTCATAGGCGCGTGGAAATGTGTCTGCTGTACGACGGCTTTTTTTCTTTTGCCGTCGCCCGGCAGATATAGATAAAACTTATATTAGTTACGACTTGTTGGATTGTTCTTTCTCATCTGCCACACATTTAATAATGTGTGCTTTTTGCTCCGATGAAAATCGAATGGTATTCATCGCCCGTGTATATGCTTCTGCTTCTTTGCTTTTCTGAATTGCCTTTAGCATAATGTGACGCTGGGCACACTCGTTTACATGGGGATCGTGAGTGACAACAACAATCGTTTTTCCTTGATAGTTCAGCTCTTGCAAAATCTCCAGCACATAATCTCTATTACATTCATCAAGGCTGCCGGTTGGTTCATCCGCAAAAATAATTTGTGGTGACTTAGCAATCACTTTTGCTAACGCCACACGCTGTTGTTCACCACCGCTTAATGTATAAACTTTTCGTTTCTCATATCCCTGCAAACCAACTTGCTCCAATGCGTCAGCATCAGACGACGCTCTTTCTTCTTGCTAATAGATTTGAAATGAGTTGCTATCCGCATATTGTTTTCTACGGTTTCTGTATCAATTAAACCGTAGTTTTGAAATAAATAAGAAATATGGCGGCGGCGCAGATTAACTGCTGTACGGGAAGAAAAGGCCGGGTTCTTCTGACCACATAGGACGACAGTTCCGCTATCTGGGCGATCAAGCAAACCCATCATATTCAGCAGAGTTGTTTTTCCAGCACCGCTTTCTCCCATAATGGAAAGAAATTCTCCTCGCTCTATTTTCAAAGAGAAATTTTCAAACAAAGTCTTTTCTCCGAACCTTTTGCAAATATTTGACAAAATAATGTCTGCCATATCATTCAGCTCCTTTCACTATTTGATAAAGGTTATTTTGGGTATATCCTCGGCTAACGCTCAAAGTGATTGCCAGTTCTCCGATAAATGCTACCAGCAGAAGTAAATAGTTTAATGATACTTGCATTGTCATACTCACAAATCGCAAACCTACCACGACAACTACATAATAGATAACCGTTACAATCAAATGATTCCGGATGCAGTGGAACATAGAATACCCTTCTATCAAACAACAGGCAATCTTATTTTTATAGTTTTCGCAATACAGTTTCGCACTGAATATAATCAAGCAAAACAGTCCAATTAGCAGAACAACCGATTGTGTACCATATAGTAGCAGCATTTGTCGTTGATGGTTGATTGTTTCTAAAAAACTGGAAGCGACGGGAGGTGTTTCCAGCGTAACAGAAGCTATCCCTGTTTCCTGTAAAGTTGGAAGTAGCTCTGCATAAGCGTTTTCTGTTGGTACATTCAAAAAGTAGGCTCCTTTGGAACAATAGCTTATAACAAATACCCCCTCAAGCTGTTCTTCCTCAATTACCAAGATTACAGGTTCATCCAACGCCCCATGATTGCCAGTTCCTGTGTTGGCATTGTAGGAATAGATTTTATTGTTGCTCCCGTCATAGGGATAAAATTCGCTTTCATCCCGTAAGCTGTCTGAACAAATTCACGCCACTTTTCTCTTTCCCCGTCTTTTGATACAGGAAGGAGCACATTAAAATCGGTAGCCGAAAGTTGAGTATCAGAGATTTGCTTTCCGTCTGTTCCATAGATTGGGTTGAAGTCTAAATAATTGCGATTGACCGTAATAGAAGTTTGTCCAAATTCTTCCGCAGGTGTGCGTCCGTTAATCAAGTTATATTCATAATTACTGGCATCCACCAAAATACCGTTATAGCGGTTTACCGTAGCGGAATAAAACGCTTTGTAGTTCTCGTTCAGATTTTGCATCGAAGCATTACTTGTATTAACAGGGACAGTTACATACCCGGACACTTTATCTGCAAAAAATTGAGATGTCTGCATTGTGTGATAAGAAATTGTGACATTCCTAATAGCGATGGATAAGAAAAAAATAATAAACCCAACAAATACACCTTTCGCAAGAATGGTAGTAAAGTAAATCCCTCTCCTTGGAACACGCCCCTTTATGTGTTCTGCGCTGTTCTGTCTACAAACCAGCAGCGCAGAAAGTCCAAATCCACACAGCACGACCATAAGCAGTACAGCAATGTTTGGCAGAGAAAACAGAATGTATTGCAGTAATGCAGTTTGGTACAGAGCTGCCGCTACAATTAGACTTACAACTTCAATGATTAAAAAACAGATGGCGAATATCGGGAATATACTTTTGACTTCATCCGCAAGAACATCATGCGTAGTATAACCTCCATCTTTTTCAAAACATTTTTCTTGCCATTTGAAAGAATATAAAATGCCATGCTTTCCACCAGCATAAATGCAGGAACAAAACCGAAAAGTAATACAGAAAATTGCCCGGAAATATAGGATGTCGGATTTACTGTAACAACATAACCAGTTGTGTTATAGCATCAATTATGGATGATTGCTGCCCCATTCTCACATAATAGGTAGCCGCAGAAAGGTCATATTGCTTCGCATCGCCTAACGGATAAAAGGAAATATCCTGCATAAGCGCCGATGCGTTTAGCCGATGAACATTATATCCAGCAGGGGTTATCGTGGATATACATTCGCCGTTTCCTAATTGAGCATTTCCCTTACTGGTGCTGATTTTCAAAAAATCTGCGGTATGACTGGTTTTGAAATACTGATAGTGAGCTTTCCCGTTTCTATTCTCCACACGGCGCAACATGATGTCCGTGTGGAGTTCTTCTGTTACACGGTCTATCTCTCCCAGAAAATCTGTAGCACTGATATTTGATGGCTTTTCAATGACGATTGTGATTTTATCTCTCTCTATCCGATCAAGCGCATCAAAGGCAAAATTGAAGCAGGACAACGCTGATAAGACACTAAAGAGGATGATAAAACAAAATGTCATTAGCTTTTTCATTTTGCATACCTCCTAACAATGAAAAATTCCCCTTGTCTTGATACATAAAGTATATCAAGACAAGGGGAAAAGTGTTTCCGCTTATTCTGCGTGCCGTATGATTTCTTTCTGACTAACTTCTTACGATTTTCTGACTGCCAAATGGAAGATGAATAATAAACTGAATATTTTCATTTTCGCTATATGCTGCAATCGTTCCATGATGCAGTTCAATAATCTCCTTTGCAATTGCTAACCCCAAACCTGCCCCTCCAGTATCAGAAGAACGAGCCGCATCCAGTCGGTAAAACTGTTCAAATATCCGTTCCAACTTTTCGGGCGGTATGGTTTGTCCTTTGTTTTGAACGCAGATACGAATACCATCACTTATCTGTGTTAGCGAAAAAAAGATTTTTGTGTTAGGGTAGCTGTAATTGACTGCATTTCGTATCAAGTTATCAATGGCCCGTTCTAATTTATCTGCATCACACATTATTTCAATGTTCTCTGCAATTTGCAAATCCCATTCCAGCCCTTTTTCTGCAAGGATTGGATTAAATTCATAAGTAATCTGCATGAGCATCCGGCTAAGATGAGTTTGTGTAAGCTCTAATGACAATTTCTGTGTACTGAAACGAGTGATCTCAAAAAACTCATTGATAAGTTCCTCTAACCGTTGAGCTTTCTTCCGGGCAATTCCAGTATATTTACATACCAGCTCCGGTGTAATCTCTGGTTCATCTTCAATCAGTTTCAAATATCCAAGAACACTTGTCAGTGGTGTTTTCAGATCGTGGGCAAGATATACCAATAAATCATCTCTACGCTGATCGGCTATCTGTGCGTTTTTCAGACTTTGCAATGTTTGTTCTCTCACCCGGTTCAAATCGTCCTCCATATTTTTTAAGTTGCCTGACAATATGATAGGGGCATCAGTTGGATGTGCCAGTTTTTGCGCCGCCTCCGCCACCTCATCCAAATGTTCCAAAGGCCGCAACATAAAACGATAAGAAATATAACTGCACCCTGCAATCGACACTACAACCATAATAGGGATGAGGAAGGGCTTAAAGGCTTGAAATGCTTCCGTCTGGTCAAGATTAGTTGCCCCCATAATGATTAAAAAAAGTAAATTGAGTAGGATATAGGCAACTTCAAAGAGAATGATGATAGTAATGAACTGGATTGTCGTTTTTATGGCAAGACGCTTGTGAAAAAGCCTGCTTCCAGTTCCTTGTTCTTTCTGCTTACTCAATGGTATAGCCCACCCCCCAAACTGTTTTGATATATTTAGGCTTTCGTGCTGGTTCGCTCATCTTTTCCCTAATACGGGCAATATGTGCCATAACAGTATTGTTATTGCTTTCAAAAAACCTCTCGCCCCATACTGTTTCAAAAAGTTCTTCCGCAGATACCACACGGCCATGATTTTTGCACAAGTACCATAGAATGTTAAATTCAAATGGAGTAAGCGGTAACACCACACCGTTCAAAGTGCATTTATGGCTGGCTGGACAGATGTAAAGTCCCTTTTCATCATATTCCGCGGGTTCTGCGGTAGGATCACTTTGATTTGTATTATACTGTTTATAGCGCCGAAGCTGTGTTTTTACCCGGGCTACAACTTCCAGTGGATTGAATGGCTTGACAATATAATCATCGGCCCCTAATGTAAGTCCCTGTATCTTATCTATATCCGCGATTTTGGCAGTTAGCATAATAATCGGGAATAAGTGCTTTTGGCGTATCTTCTGACAGAGAGAGAAACCGTCTATTTCCGGCATCATCACATCCAATATTACAAGGCTAACAGGTTCTTTTTCAATACAAGCCAGTGCATCCAGCGGATTATAAAATTTGCGGACTACATAGCTTTCATTTTTCAAATATACTTCAAGGAGATCGGCAATCTCCTGTTCATCATCAACAATTACTATTGTTTCACTTTTACAACTCATATTCATCACGGATTCTTTCTCCTTTTATCTGATGGCTTTTCCGCCTCTTTGGGTATTAGCCAGACACCAGCCATTTTTACAGCACCAGGGATACGATCCTCCGTGCAATAATAGTTTATCTGACGGGTGGAAATGCCCCATTTTTCACTTGCCTCTCTGAGCGTCATATAATCCATATTCATACCTCCGACAATCCTCTTTATTATATTTCATTTGCTCGAAGAATACAAGTGCGTAGATGGGGCGCAAGACCCTGTGCCAGAAGCACTTTGAGACCTTGCGCCCCATTTGTAGTTCTATCCTAAAAATACTTTGCCAGTTGCTTCAGACCACGCCGGATACTATCACGGACACGGCTTTGGTCTACGCCCTCCGCTGTGGCGATCTCACTCACACGCATACCCAGATAATACCGGGCATAGATCCACTTGGCTTGTTTGTCCGGCAGCTGCATCACCGCAGCATATAGCTGATCGCGAAGCTACTTGTCCTCCAGGATTTCTTCCGGGGTCGGCGGGTGCTGCACCACTGCTTTCTCAATGCCATTGTCGCAGTCCAGAGAATAGTGCGCTTTGTAGTTATACATCTGGCGCAGGTAGCGTGCTTCCGCTCGTTTGTCGGCCAGGAACACCGCCTGAACTTCATCGGTCACTTCCAAAAAAGTATCTGTTTTATAAATATCGGGATACAGCTCCCGAAGATTGATTTTCTGCATTATGTACCTCCATTTCGGTTCACGGGACCAGTTGGCGAGTGAGCCGAAATGGGGCGGAGAACGGCACCAGCATAATTCGGGGCCATTCCACAAAAAACGACAAACAAAAACGCAGTCTCCCGCAATGGGAAACTGGCGTCAAGTTCATTTCTTTTGTGACTGCTGATTAACCAGCAGGATAATACCGATGGAGGAGCGGAAAGAGCTGAGGCGCAAGCAAGGCTTTTTTGATGAACTACATCTTACTGCTCTCATGGCGGCTCCTTCTTTCTTTAGCCGCCGGTCCTGGTATCACTCTCCTTCAGGAATAAAAAAAGCGGCGGCCTTGATTTCTCAAAACCGCCGCTGGAATATGTAAATGAGCGCAGCAAATCTACCTGCCCGGCAACGGTTTTTTTCTTTTCTGCCGCCGGGCAGATATTAGCTCATATTTTCAGATCGTCATACGACTTGCAATTCCCCGCGTTTAAGCCGAAACACTACATCGGCTTGTTTTGCCAACTCATTGGAATGGGTAACAACCACCACGCACTTGTTCATCTTGTGGGCGCTTTCTTTCAAAATTTCCGTGATATCTTGGGCGGTATCCTCATCCAGATTGCCCGTAGGTTCATCCGCAAGGATCACCGGGGCATCACTTGCCAGCGCACGGGCGATTGCTACACGCTGCTGCTGGCCGCCGGAGAGCTTCAGCACATTGCGTTTCGCTTCCTCTTTCGTCAGACCTAACCGCTCCAGAATAGGCAGCGGAGGCAGCTTGGAAGTCAACGCTACATTCTCCAAAGGAGTCAGGTAGTCAATGAGATTGTATGCCTGAAAGATAAAAGACACATGGTGCTTTCTATGGTTGGAAAGGCCCGTTTGGGCAATGTCCTGTCCATCAAAATAAATCTGGCCGCTGTCAGGACTATCCAGACCGCCCAGCAAAGAGAGCAGGGTGGTTTTCCCGCAGCCAGACGGGCCAAGGATTGCGTACAGCTTTCCTTGCTCCATTTTGCCGCTAATACCACGCAAAACATTTTGTTTGCCATTATAGGCATATTTCAAATCAGAGAACGCTAAAATACTCATAATACTCACCCCTTACATCCAATCATCAAAAAAGTCATCCATCCATTCCTCGGAATCCAAGCCTCCAGAGGGTGGGGCAACGCTAACATTATTGATTTCGCTCAAAGTGATTTCACACGATCCGTTCGCATGATCTCCAATAAGGATAATTCTTGCCGTACCATTTGCTAAATCAACAGAAGCCTCTTGTGTGTCATCGCCTTCCAAAAGGGTGGTAATGTCATTGTCCTCAGAAACAAGCAGCACTTTGAACTTCCCGCTGGACAGCGTTGCCGAAAGCTCAAGAGAAATAGAGGCATCATCTGTGGCATCAAGCATCCAGATTGTATCTTTTCCGTTGAAACCTTGAAATTCTCTTTTCAGGGAAGTGTCCGTACTTCCGGTATCTACGCATTTTTGGTAGGTATAGCTGTCCTCGTTTGAGAGGATCAGACTTCGGTCATTATATGAGGAATTTCCACAGGCGGATAAGACCACGGCAAAAGAAACCGCCAGGCAAAATAGTTTCATCAGCTTTTGCGTATTTTTCATCGCAATCCTCCTTACTCCATTTCAGAAAGAATCATTCTTGGCTTCAATCGAACTACTGTGATTGCTGCCAGTAATACGGCCAGAATCAGCATTAGCGCACCGATACCGTAAACTGTCAACATATCCGTAGAATAGATCGTTATACTTAGCTCGGCAACATCACTTGCCGTTTGGCTTACAAGATAAGCACCAACTTTGTCTGACAGTAAAACGGTCAAGCCGAAAGAGGCAGCCGCTGCGGGAATAGCAACCAAAATATTCTCCGTTAGGAATTGCAGCACGATTTCCACCTTGCTCCTGCCTATTGCCATTAGAATACCCGCCTCTTTCTTCCGGCCACGAATCCAGAGAATTAGCAAAAGTGTAATCAGAGCTGTCCCAGTAACAGCAATCACAATGACCGCTGTATCCACCATTGTCTGAATAGAAGATAACGGATTAGAGATCAAATCAAAATTTTCCGTGTCTGTGGAATAGGTGAATGTTTTATCCTTGATCTCCGGCAAGTTCTGGATGGTATGCAAAACATCCTGAACATCTTCCGCAGAATTGACATACACATCCAGAGAACCCAGCTCCATAGATTGCCGTTTGAGAATCTTGTTGTAGCTGTTCATGTCCATATACCTTGATTTGCAGGGATTTCATCCGCCATCATAGCGTCTTTGCTCATTCCCTCTGTACCGCTGAAAATTCCCACAATTTCAAAGGTGTTTTCCGAATTGCTGTCCAAATCATACATGGCGATGTCATCGCCCACGGTCAACCCGTTTTTATCGGCCAGTTCTTTTGAAATCAGCACAGCGTAAGAATCGCTCGGCTGGATATGGCGGCCCTGTTCCAAGGTATAAGTACCATTCAAGAATTTTGCACTCAGTTCTGAGTTCAGCGTTACGGTATAGGGTACTGACTGTCCATAGCCCCCGGTAAAGTCAAGGTTCCATGCGCCGGGGAAGTATTCAAAATTGATACCGGCACCCCAATAACCGCCCTCGCTTTCCGCGCTGTAATTGACTACGCCATTTACTTTGGCAATGGCGTCAATCACTTCCTGAGTGATATAGTCGCCATTGTACTGATAAGTCGTCCCCCATTCATTTTCCGATCCGTTTCCATAAAGGGAAGTGTTGCCGGAATCTATCTCTATATGGATTGAAGCCCCTACTGTTTGCTTCACTTCATCAGTTTCCTTTGCCGTTGCATGGCCTACCGATAAAGCAATCAGCGCTGCGGAAGCCAGCAGCGTAAAGACCAGCAGGAGAATCATGCTTCTTACTTTTTGACGCCAGCAATAGCAAATTGCCCGCCTAAACAAGTTCATGCTAAATGCCTCCTTAACTCATTCTTGATAAAATCTCTTTTGGCTTTAACCGGAGAATTGCGCCGCTGGCGACCAGCACAGTCAGCAGGACAGCTCCTGCTTCTGCGGTAAACAACAGGATAAAACGGAACAAATCCGGTTGCAGGTAATTTAATCCTCCACCACCTGTCTGCAATGCCGCTGTACCCCTTTTCTGAGCCAGCGTCCCAAATAGAAGCTCATTTGCTGTATTGGAACAAAGCAGCCACATCAACAAAGCAAGCAGGAAACCAGCGAATAGAAGCACCCATGCCTCTAAAGTAAATTGCCCGATAATTTGTGCTTTTGACTTTCCTACGGACAGAAAAATACCAGCCTCATGGATACGCCCTCGTATGCGCATCATCAGAATCAGCATCAGAATCACGATGCTCAAAACAGACGAAATAACAATCAGCGCCACAGCCAATTCTTGAAGATTTTGAAGCTGCCCGGCGATTTGCTCATATTGAAAATCATTCTCCCGCAAGATGTGGTTGTCCCAGTCTATGGAGCTGATAGCCTCCACGCACTCCAGTAGAAAATCCAGCTCCAGCGGATCAGCAATATAAAAGGCAATCTCTCCCTCGAAAATTCCATCCTGTTGTTCTTGCAAATTTACCAGCAGATGGCTGTCCGAATAGATGTGGTTAGCCGCTTTTCCCGCAGTAGGGGAATCTGCGCTGTCGGCAGCTCCCTCGTACTGAAAGATACCTATAATCTCAACCTCGGCAAAAGCTGTCTTTTCCGGGAGAGTGTCGATGTATTTCCCATCCTGCTGACCTAAATCGGCATGAGTGAGGGTGAGTACATCACCAACTTCCAGATTGTTTTCCGTTGCCAGCTCTGCGCTAATGAGTATTTTGTTTTCATCCTCCGGCTGAATATGGCGGCCAGCAAGCAATGTATATTCCTCATTCAGAAACACATCTGTCAATTCAGAATCACGCACAGCAGTTACCTTACCCATATTGCTGGCCTCGTTGTCGCCAGCACCCGGAATAAAGTGAAGCTGCTCACTCTTGGCGTAACCGTAATGCTCTGTATTGTAGGCTTTCACTTGCCCCTGAGTGGCAGCTATCACCTCAACAATACTCTGTTGAGTAATGACAGGTGTTGTTCCTACACTAAGCGAACCTCCTTCCATTGTCATTTGCGTATAGGGTCGGATATAGAAAGCAGCGCCAATATTAGTACGCAGTTCTCTTGCCGCCTGTTCTGTTCCGCTTAAAATGGAAAAACAGATCAGCAGAAACGCAGATACGAAAAAGAAAATCAGAAAGAGCAATGCCGCCTTTCCTTTTTTGCGAACAAGATAAAGGACTGCACGCTTGCATATCCCCACAAAAACACCGTCCTTTCGTTGAGTATGGCTACATCATACGAAAGGACGGTTTACTTTCCGCTTAGACTTGATTTAATTTTGATTTAGATTTTGGAATTGAGGTCAATAGAAAACTCCACTCCGTTTTCTACATTTTCTATTCTGTACGGTAATCCATGTAATTCCAGAATTGTTGCGACTAAATAAAGGCCCAAACCGCTGCCGCCAGTTGCCTTATTCCGCGATTTCTCTACACGGTAAAAAGGTGTGAAAATCAACGACAGATCTTCGACTGGAATAGCAGCATTTGTGTTTCGCACCAATAGCTTCTGTTCAGTAAGGACAATAAACACCTCTGCGCCTATTGGCGAATGTCGGATTGCATTATTCACAATATTGTGAAGCGCCTTTTCAATCAAAGATTGATTTCCGCAGACGAAAATATCCGGCACGATATTTTGTGTAATCGCAATCTTTCGTTCCACAGCCAGAGGATCGAGGGATTTTGTAACTTCCACAAGCACAGCAGAAATGGAAAACTGCTCTGTTTTACGAGCCATTCCGTCCATCTCTATTTTAGAAATTGCAAGAATTTCTTTTACCAAACGCTCCATGTTTTCCACCTCTTTGAGCGTTTCCGGTAAAACTTTTTTCGTGTCCTTGTAGCTGCCTATTCCCATAATCATGCTTTCGATCTGGCCCTTTAGAATTGTGATAGGGGTCTTTAATTCATGGGAAGCTGCGGCAAAAAAGTTCCGGCGCTGGCGGGAAAGCTCTGTGATATGTTCCATATCCTCTTTTAGCTTTTGATTGGCCCCTCCAGTTCCTTGATAGCAGCATCTAATCGTTTTGCCATTACATTCAAGCTGTTCGCAAGTACGCCCAGCTCGTCCGTCCGATCCACACGACACTCCCAAGTCATATCCAAATTTGACATCCGTTTTGAAATTCTGCTGATTTCCAATACAGGTTTGACCATAATTCTACTACACAGAATTGCCCCAACAAAAGAGATCAGGAAAATCAGCAACAATACCATTGGAAAGAGTTTGAGGAAAAGAGATGTTAATTCCTGACCTGTGGGGGAAAATGCTGTAACCGTAAGAGGGTACTCCCCATCCCGATCTTTGAAAGTCGCAGCAGCGGTATAAGTCAGCGTTTCGCCCTTTTCAACACTCTCATCGGAGATGGAACCGTAGGGAATGATTTCCCCTCCATCCGTCAGGACGACCATAGCCTGATTATTCTGACAAACTGCTCTATCACCTCCGACGCATCCTCATAATTTGTGTCCGCAAGCGTTTCAACAAATCGTGCCATTTCATTGACAAATTGCGTTGATATTACCGTTGTATAACTTTTAGGGAGAATTATCATCACAATGCCATAAATCAGCAAACTGCAAAGGATAAGTAACCCGGCGATCCATATAAAAACTTTCGCACTCAAGCTATCTCTAATTTTCTTTATCAATTCTGTATCCCACCCCTCTTATCGTTTCGATCAAATCTGCGCCCAATTTTCGACGAAGATTCATAATATGGATATTCACCGTTTTCTCGTCCCCTATGAAGTCGTATCCCCAAACTTGGTTGAGCAGATTGTCCCTTGTGAACACGCGCCCTTGATTTTTCAAGAAAAGCTCCAGCAGGTTATATTCTGTATTTGTAAGAGAAACTTCTTTTCCGTCTGCATATACAATATGGCTTTCTGTGTCAAGCTGAATACCACGATATGTAATCATGGTGCTTAGATGCAGCGGTTCCTGTTCCTTGATACGGCGTAATACTGCCTCAACACGCAGCAAGACCAGTTTGAGAGAAAAAGGTTTTGTTATGTAATCATCGGCTTTTAGTTCAAAGGCTTTAATCTGCGCCTGTTCTTCGTCCAATGCGGTCAGCATGATAATTGGCACATTGGATTCCTGCCGAATCATTTCACAGACTGTATATCCGTCAATCTTCGGCATCATAATATCCAACAAAATTAAAGAGAAGTGCTGTTCACGAAACTTTCTAATGCCCTCCAGACCATCGCTGGCAATCTCTATATTGTATCCGGCATCCGTCAGCAGTTCGGAAAGGATGGACTGGATGGCGGTTTCATCTTCGATAATCAAAATTTGCTCGTTCAAAATATCACCTCATAAAGAATGTAACACACATTTATTTAGATTTGGTTTAACCCAACATAATTTCAACAAATAATCTGATAAATAGTTGATCCCACAGTACGCTCCCCAAAATACATTATGGCTCCTTTGCTCAAAGAATACAAGTCTGCAACCATGCTTACAAAGATAAAATCGGTATAATCATGCTGGTGAACCGGAATGATAAGGTTATTCCTCAAATCAAACCGGAACGATACAATATTATTGAGGTGAACGATAATGCCGATTGATGATTTGGCCGCTTTGGGGCAAAAAATGCGGGAAGCCCGAAAGAAAAAGGACCTGACGCAACAGGAACTTGCGGATCTGAGCCATGTATCTGTCAAGCAGATTGCCAGCATTGAAAAGGGACAAATAAATCCGTCCTATTTGATTTTGAAGGCATTGGCAAAGGTGCTGCCGCTCTCTCTGGACACTCTGATCAATCCAGATGTTTCTCCCGAAGATGAGGGCCAATCAGATGAAGTTGCTTTATTGCAGCTGTCCGTCAGAGATGCGTGAAACCCTCTTGCATCATACGCAGGAGACCGCGAAAGAACTAACAGAACTATCCGAGAAATTTGAAACGAATTGAGCCGGTGAGTGAAATTTGACTGTTTCCTCACTGGCTCCTTTCATTTCCGGGTAAAAAGAGGCAAGCAATGCCTGTGTTAATACACACAGGCCCGCAGAGAAGAAAATCCCTTTGTGATTTTCCTCTCTGCTTGCTTGTGAGGCAGCGCCCCCAAGCCCCTTTGAACACAGAATTTCATTCTGTGGCTGCGCGTCTGCGAACGCTTTTGACCAGGACCAGCTTACCGCTGGCCGTGGTCTTTTTCTTTTTCAACATCCTGTTCTACCTCCATTTTCAGCACCCGATCTACATTGGCCTTTGCCGTTAAAAGCTCCCGCATTTCCTCACGGGAATGCCGATACTCGGCATAGGTCTTTTTCTTTTCTTCCAGCAATTTCGCGTACTCTGTCTGCAACTCTTTGACCTTGGGCAGCTTCTTGACGCCCATCTCATCAAAGGCATTCTTAGCAGCCTGATGGAGCAGAATTTCTTCCTCATGTTCCTCCCGGAATTTCTTAGAGTATCCCGCCTTACGATATGCCACATAGACCTCACGGGTCTTGGCATAATTTACGATGTGAGTACGCAGAACAGCAATCTCCGCCATGCGCTTTTCAGCCGCTTTGATCTGCGCCGAAAGATCATTGTGATGTGCCGTGGCAGCCGTAGCCTTTTCTTCCAAAACCGTATACTCCAGCAGATTGTTCTCTGACAGGTAATTCATGGTTTGCGCCATTTGTTTCAGATTAAAAACTTTAGCCCATCGAGCATAGCCAGCACCTTTTCCAGCCTGCAATTTTGCCTGAATGTCCACCAGCAGATTGACCTTCGGCGGCTCTGCCTGTGTGACTGTTTTCTTTCGCGGGGTATGTGCTTTCTTTCCTAAGAGAACTGCCCGCAAATCTTCCAATCCATATCCTTCGCCCAGGCTGTCCATACGGGCGGCTTTCTCCCAACCGGGGAGCTTCAAGCGATATGATTTCCCTCGTTTTGATACCTCACAGCCGGATTCTTGCAGTAGCTTCAGAAGTTCCTCAAAATTAGCAGGGCTTTGTGATAATGCGTTGTCAATCGCCACACGAAGCAGCTCTCGGTGAGAGGCTTTGCCTGATCTCCCAGCCACTTGTTATAGCTTTTTCCGTGAGGTTTCGGATTCTCTACAATGGACAGTCCGTTTTCAATGCAGATTGTATCACTTAACCGGCGAACCGCCTTGGTGCTGCCCCAAAAGTTTCGGAATTTCCGGTCATATTCTAAGCTGACCGATGACCAGATAATGTGATTATGAATGTGCGACTTGTCTATGTGAGTGCAGACCACAAAGGCATGATTGCCTTTGGTAAAACGCTTGGCAAATTCCATGCCCAGCCGGTTTGCTTCTTCCGGAGTAATCTCACCGGGGCGGAAAGACTGGCGCACATGATAGGCAATCACATCATCTGCACCGCGCACTCGCCCAGTAGCAGCAATATACTGCCGCTTTGCCAGAAGGAACTCTGCATCCGCAGTCCGGCTGTCACACGCATAGCCGGTAATGAGCTTGCCGTTATCTGTTTTCTTTGGATTGGCTACATAGTCGATGATGTCACTGATCGCCCGACTTTCTGTGCGGCCCTTTCCGACATGAAGCGGCATGATTCTTGTGGTTGCCATAGGTCAGACCTCCTTCCCGAAAAAGAAAACGGCCTGCCGAAGCAGACCGTCTTGTGTTAATTATCTGTTTTGTATCTTATGACAGGAATCTGTTTTACTTTTTTGCCGATCGTTTGCCTTTCCAGTGCAAAAACCATGTTTGGTGTTCTTTCAAAAAAGCCTTCATCCTTTTTCCAACTCATACCGCATTTACAATGCTGCAAACCAATAAACTGCTGTTTCATTTTCCTGCCACAGTTCGGACAGATTTTGTTGTTAGCACCCATATCATTCTTCCAGCTTATAAAAATCGCCTAAATTTAATTCATGTTTCAATTCTTCTTCTGTCGGCAGATAAGTAAAATATTTTGATGCAAAAATCTGGTGATTATCTTCCGGCAGTGTGTACTTTACAATGGAGTCGCCTTTGTCCGCACAAAGGACAATACCGATGGGCTGTGAATCTCCTTCATTCATCATTTCACGAGTATAATAGTTCACATACATCTGCATTTGTCCCAGATCCTGATGGGTCAGTTTTCCCATCTTCAAATCAATCAGAACAAAGCATTTCAAAATGTAATTGTAAAATACTAAGTCGATGAAAAAATCCTGTCCATCCAGCGTAAACCGCTTTTGCCGTGCTACAAAAGAAAATCCTCGTCCCAGTTCCAGAAGAAAATGCTGAAGGTGGTCAATCAATGCCTGCTCCAGTTCACCCTCATATACATGGGTGTCTGGCTGAATCTGCAAAAATTCCATCACATAAGGGTCTTTGATTATTTTTTCATATTCAGGTTTAGGTTCTGTTGTTTGAATTTCTTTTGAAACAGCTGCTTTGTCCTGGCTTGCTAAAATTCTCTGATAGTACATTGTGTTGATCTGCCGTTCTAACTGTCGGACGCTCCATGCAGACTTTACACATTCCTCCATATAAAAGGTTCGTGCCTGTTCATCTGGCACACGCATCAAAAGGCGGTAATGTGACCAACTCAATTCAAGACACAGTGTGTCTCGAATTGGGAATGTACAGTAGAACTGCCTCATCTTACGAAGATTTGATTTGTCAAAACCTTTTCCAAACTCAGCAGTCAATTGAGCTGAAAGATAGTCCAACAAATTTTTTCCGTATGCTGCTCTGTCATTTTCTCCACACGCTTTATAGATCTGTTCCCCAATCTCCCAGTAAGTTATTACCATTGCGTAGTTCACCGCAGCACTTAGCTTATGCTGTGCCGATACAATAGACTGGCGAATAGAATGATAGGTCTGTTCTGCATTTTGATTTATTTGCAAATGGTTATCCATTTTGTACCCTCCTCACTGTGGGTGCTATTAAAATTATTATACCACAGAATCAATAAAAACGCTCAAATCAATATTTATTGGTTGATTTTGCATTTTTTCCGCAAAATCTTCAATTAAAATATCTTTTGGCTCTTTTTCTGAATGGCAATGACTTCAATCTGTCTTTCTATTTTTATCATAAAAGCACCTCCAAATACTGCCGCAAAATTTTTTCTACCCGGAACATACCAGCATACCGCATCAAAGTCCGCAGGTCTTTGTCTTTTCTTCTGGCATACATCTTTAACGCACCTTGAAAAGTCTGCATCTCCATGCTGTTCCGGCTACGGAGTAAGTCGCAGATCGTGCGCTCCATATCATAGATGGGGACCGTGTGCCCGAAAAGTGTTTGTCCGGTAGTCAATCCTACTTCATACAGTTCCGGTTTAATGGTGTAAACCAAAAGGCCCTCTGCCTTTAAGCGAGTGGTACTATACCCCCTGCGCACTGTGATAGCGCATGGGGAGGATTCACGGTCTGTCAAGTCATGAAAAATAATGCCGACTCATGTGAAAATACTGCTTGACCGCACCGCAGATGCAAAAGAAACATCGCATCAATCCAAG
>ENA-OQDE01000742-OQDE01000742.1-human-gut-metagenome-genome-assembly--contig:-NODE-742-length-16730-cov-2.786063_pt1 | contig 16730 bp, 22 predicted proteins | sample MGYA00242768_ERZ504595 | MGnify/ENA primary metagenome ERZ504595 (study PRJEB26092, sample SAMD00036307) | human gut metagenome | host: Homo sapiens | study: EMG produced TPA metagenomics assembly of...
AAAGAAAACTATGGAATTTGAAAAATTACAGGATATTATCGCAGACGTGCTGAACGTTTCTAAGGATGACATTCATCCGGAGACTACATTTGTGGATGATTTAGGAGCTGACTCACTGGATATTTTCCAGATTATCATGGGAATTGAAGAAGAATTCGACATTGAGATCGACAACGATGAGGCTGAAAAGATTTCAACAGTGCAGGATGCAGTAGACCAGATTAAAAAAGTAGTAGAATAAAAGGCAAGAAGAGATTTTTGTCTCTGGCGATCGGTTTGGGTGCGTGATTCTGTCGCGCACCAAACTGTATTATTCAGGTCGGAACAAAAAGTTTTAGATAAAGGGAAAAATATGAAGAAAAATTTAAAAGAGCTGGAAAAAAAGATAGGATATGAGTTTCAGGATTTTTCATTGCTGGAGCAGGCGATGATGCACAGTTCTTATACAAATGAAAAGCATCTGGAAAAATATCATTGCAATGAGAGACTGGAATTTTTAGGGGATGCAGTTTTAGAGCTGGTGTCCAGTGAATTTTTATTTCTTGAATCACCGAAAGTATCGGAAGGAAAGCTGACAAAAACAAGAGCGAGTATGGTGTGTGAGCCTTCTCTGGCATTTTGTGCACGGGAGATCGAACTGGGCAGTTATCTGCTTCTCGGAAAGGGAGAAGAAGCGACAGGAGGACGTCAGAGGCCGTCTGTGACATCGGATGCGATGGAGGCTCTGATCGGCGCGATTTATCTGGACGGTGGTTTTACTAATGCAAAAGAGTTTATTCATCGGTTTATCCTGACAGATCTGGAGAACAAAAAACTCTTTTATGATAGCAAGACTATTTTGCAGGAGATCGTACAGGCTGATATGGAAGAGGGAATCTCTTATCACCTGATTAAAGAAGAAGGTCCGGATCACAACAAATCTTTCACTGTGGAAGTGAAGATCGGGGAGACTGTCTATGGAACAGGAAGCGGACGGACGAAAAAAGCAGCGGAACAGGAAGCCGCTTACAAGGCAATTCTAAAGCTGAAAAAACAAAACTAAAGCGGGTGTTTTATGTATTTAAAATGTATTGAGGTACAGGGATTTAAATCTTTCGCCAATCGGATCAAATTTGAGTTTCACAATGGAATTACGGGAATCGTGGGCCCAAACGGAAGTGGAAAGAGCAATGTGGCAGATGCAGTCCGCTGGGTGCTGGGAGAGCAGAGAGCAAAGCAGCTTCGAGGCGGTTCCATGCAGGATGTCATTTTTCCGGAACGGAAAACAGAAAGCCGTTGAGTTATGCTTCAGTAGCCATCACACTGGACAACTCGGATCATCAGCTCCCTGTGGATTATTCGGAAGTGACAGTGACAAGAAAGCTATACCGCTCCGGTGAGAGTGAGTATCTGATCAACGGAACCGGATGCAGACTCAAAGATATCAATGAGATGTTTTATGATACCGGAATCGGAAAAGAAGGATATTCGATCATCGGGCAGGGACAGATCGATAAGATTCTGAGCGGAAAACCGGAAGAAAGAAGAGAATTGTTTGATGAGGCAGCCGGAATTGTAAAATTCAAGCGCCGCAAAACGCTTTCCCTGAAAAAGCTGGAAGAAGAACAGAACAATCTGACCCGGGTCAGTGATATTCTCTCAGAGCTTGAGAAACAGATCGGACCGTTGGAAAAGCAGTCTGCAGTGGCAAAAGAATACCTGAAGAAGAAGGAAGAGCTGAAGGTTTATGATATTCATATGTTTCTTTTGGAGACAGAGCGTTTAAAGGATCAGCTTCAGGGTCTGGAAGAAAAAGTCCGGATTACTTCTGATGAGATGGAAGCGGCAAAGAGTCGCTATGAAGAAACAAAAGAACAATATCAGGCTGTGGAGACACAGGTGGAAGAGATTGATGCAGCGATCGAAAAATCGAAGAACCAGCTGAATGAGACAACGCTTTTGAAGCAGCAGCTGGAAGGACAGATCAATGTTTTAAAAGAGCAGATCAATACAGCCAGGATCAATGAAGAACATTATGCGAATCGCCGCCGTACGATCCAGCAGGAGTGGGATGCCAAGAAGGAGCAGAAAGCCGGATTTGTAAAGGACAGCGAAGCGATCCACGGACAGCTGGAGCGGATATCCAATCAGGATACGGATGCAAAAGAGCAGCTGATCCAGGTGCAGTCACAGATTGCAGAAGAGACGATGGAAATCGAGCAGAGCAAAGAAGAGATTATGCGGCTTTTGAATAATCGGGCATCGACGCAGGCGAAGATCCAGCATTTTGATACCACACAGCAGCAGATCACGACCAGAAGGGCTCAGATCCACAGAGAGATTCTGGAAGTGTCCAGTGAGGCAGAGCAGTATGGACGGGAATTAGAGCAGCAAAGACGGGGATTCGAAGAGATCACGGCGGAGATTCAAGCGTTTCAGGATCTGATTTCTGTCAATGAACAGAACATCGCAGAGTTTCAGCGCCAATTGGATGAGAAGCAGGAAAAATTGCGGATCGGTCAGACTGCATATCACAGAGAATCCTCCAGACTGGAGTCGCTGAAGAATATTACAGAACGATATGACGGATACGGAAACAGCATCCGTCGTGTTATGAGCTGCAAGGACCGGGAAAAAGGTCTGATCGGTGTTGTGGCGGACATCATCAAGGTAGAAAAAGAATATGAAATTGCAGTAGAGACAGCACTTGGAGGCAGTATCCAGAATATTGTAACGGACGATGAAGAGACTGCAAAGCGGATGATCGCATATTTGAAGCAGAATAAGTACGGACGCGCGACATTTCTGCCTCTGACAAGTATGCAGGGCGGCGCAGAGCTGCGGCAGATAGATGCACTAAAAGAAACAGGCGTGATCGGACTTGCCCATACCCTGGTGCATGTGGAAGAGCGTTTCCTCGGCCTGGCCAAACAGCTTCTCGGCCGGACTATTGTGGTGGAGAATATTGACTGTGGAATCCGGATCGCAAGAAAATATAAGCAATCCCTCCGACTGGTTACTCTGGAAGGAGAGCTGATCAATCCGGGAGGTTCCATGACCGGAGGTGCGTTTAAGAACTCCAGCAATCTGTTAAGCAGACGCCGCGAGATCGAGGAGTTTGAAAAAACAGTAAAGCTGTTAAAGCGCGACATGGAAGAGATGGAGCACTCGATCAGTGCGATCAAAGCACAGAGAGCAGAGTGTTATGCCGGGATCGACGAGATCCAGCAGAAGATCACAGAAGCATCTGTCCGTCAGAACACGGCACGGATGAATGTGGAACAGGTGCAAAGGCAGCAGGCGGAATCCAGACAACGTTGTGAAAGCTATGCAAAAGAACAGGAAGAACTGGAAATATCGCTGCGGGAGATCCGTGAAAACGGGGAGTCGATTCAGGTTGAACTGGAAGCGTCAAAAAAATTGGAAGTTGCACTGAATCAGAAAATCGAAGAATTGCAGAAGCAGTTGGAAATTCACCGCGAGGCAGAAGCTGCACAGCTGAAACAGTCTGAAAAGGTACATTTATCGCTGGCAGGTTTGCAGCAACAGGATCTTTTTATCAAGGAGAATATTGCACGTATCGATCAGGAGATGCTTCGTTTAGAGAAAGAAGCCGGAGAGCTGGATCAGAATAAAGGAAATACAGCGGAAGAAATCAGTCAGAGAGAAGAGAAGATTCAGGATCTGAAAAAAACAATCGAAGAATCCACAGAGATATTTTCTGAAATTGAGACAGAAATCACGGCACAGACCGAAAACAGAGAAGCGCTGAATCAGAAGCATAAGGCATTTCTGGAACAAAGAGAAGCGCTGTCCGGTCATATGGCAGAGCTGGATAAAGAGTTATTCAGACTTGAAAGCCAGAAAGAGGATTGCGAGGAAGCGTCCGAAAAACAAATGAACTATATGTGGGAAGAGTATGAGATTACCTACAATGGCGCTTTGAAGCTGAGGGATGAGACACTGACAGACCGTGCATTTATGAAAAAACAGATTCTGTTTTTAAAAGGAGAGATCCGTAAGCTTGGAAACGTCAATGTCAATGCGATCGAGGATTATAAGCAGGTTGCCGAGCGTTATGAATTTTTAAAAGAACAGCATGAGGATCTGGTCGAGGCAAAAGAAACGCTGATCCAGATTGTTGCAGAGCTGGACGCGGCAATGCGTGCTCAGTTTGAGGAACAGTTTGCAAGAATATCAAAAGAGTTTGATGCGGTCTTCAAGCAACTGTTCGGCGGCGGAAAGGGAACGCTGGAACTGATGGAAGACGAGGATATCCTGGAGGCAGGAATTCGGATCATTGCGCAGCCGCCTGGAAAAAAACTGCAGAATATGATGCAGCTTTCCGGTGGAGAAAAAGCATTGACAGCCATTTCGCTGTTATTTGCGATCCAGAATCTGAAACCGTCTCCGTTCTGTCTTCTGGATGAGATCGAGGCGGCACTGGATGACAGTAATGTAGACCGGTTTGCGCAGTATCTGCACAAGCTGACAAAACATACTCAATTTATCGTCATCACTCACAGAAGAGGAACGATGACGGCAGCAGACAGGCTCTATGGAATCACCATGCAGGAAAAAGGAATTTCCACACTGGTATCTGTAGATCTGCTGGAGGAAGATCTGACTGATGTCAGAAAAAAGGAAGGAGAGCATATGGAAGAGAAGAAAGGGTTTTTAGAAGACTTGTCTCAGGTCTGACAAAGACAAGAGATAATATCGTATCCGGAATGGACAGTATTTTTCACGGATTTTCCAAAATTGATGAGGACTTTTATGAGGAGCTGGAAGAGACTCTGATCATGGGAGATCTGGGAGTGCATACTACGACGGAGATCATAGAGGATCTGCGCCGGAAAGTGAAAGAGCAGCATATCAAAGAACCGGCTGCCTGCAGACAGCTTCTGATCGACAGCATCAAAGAGCAGATGGATGTGGGAGAGACTGCTTACGAATTTGAGGAGAGACAGTCTGTTGTATTTGTGATCGGAGTCAACGGAGTGGGAAAGACGACCACTATTGGAAAACTGGCAGGGAAATTCAGAGAGCAGCATAAAAGAGTCATTCTGGCAGCTGCAGATACATTTCGTGCAGCTGCTGGAGAGCAGTTAAAAGAATGGGCCAACCGTGCAGAAGTAGAGATGATCGGCGGCCAGGAAGGTGCAGATCCGGCTTCTGTTGTATTTGATGCAGTGGCAGCGGCGCGCGCAAGAAAAGCGGATATTTATTGTGCGATACAGCAGGACGCCTTCACAATAAAAAGAACTTGATGGAAGAACTGAAAAAGATCAACCGCGTGATTGACCGGGAATATCCGGAAGCGTACAGAGAGACGCTGGTTGTTTTGGATGCGACCACCGGACAGAATGCACTGGCTCAGGCAAGAGAGTTCAATGAGGTTGCAGATATCACAGGGGTGATCCTGACGAAGATGGATGGAACAGCCAAAGGCGGAATCGCAGTGGCAATCCAGTCAGAACTTGGAATTCCGGTCAAATATATCGGGGTTGGAGAATCTATTGATGATCTGCAGAAGTTTGATGCAGATGAATTTGTCAATGCGTTGTTTTACAGTGATTCCAAGACGGAAGAAACAGAAGAATAAAAATATGTCAAAATGACAGAAAGAGGGATGGAAGATGTTGACTTTGGAGAAATTTGAAGAAGCAAGTGAAGTAGTAAAACAGGTGACGACTCCGACAAAGCTGGTGTACAGCGAATATCTGAGTGCTCAGACAGGGGCCAGAATTTATCTGAAGCCGGAAAATATGCAGCATACGGGAGCGTATAAGCTGCGCGGAGCCTACTACAAGATCAGCACGTTGTCAGAAGAAGACAGAAATAAAGGCTGATCACAGCATCTGCAGGAAATCATGCGCAGGGTGTGGCATATGCGGCAAAACGCTATGGATGCAAAGCAACGATCGTAATGCCGACAGGAACTCCTCTGATTAAAGTGAACCGTACAAAGAGCTACGGTGCAGAAGTGATTCTTCATGGAGATGTATACGATGATGCATGTGCGTATGCATATAAGCTTGCGGAAGAACACGGCTATACGTTTGTCCATCCTTTTGATGACCTGGATGTGGCGACCGGGCAGGGATCGATTGCAATGGAGATCATTCAGGAGCTCCCGACGGTGGACTATATTCTGGTTCCGATCGGCGGCGGCGGACTGATCACAGGAGTGGCGACACTTGCAAGATGCTCAATCCAAAGATTCAGGTGATCGGTGTGGAGCCGAGAGAAGCGGCGAGCATGACTGCGGCGTTAAAGGCCGGAGAAGTGGTGGAACTTCCAAGTGCCAACACGATTGCGGACGGTACTGCGGTAAAAGCGGTCGGAAAACAGAATCTGCCATATGTGCAGAAATATGTAGATCAGATTCTTCTGGTGGATGACGATGAATTAGTCGGAGCATTTCTGGATATGGTGGAGAACCATAAGATGATCGTAGAAAATTCAGGACTCCTTTCTGTGGCAGCATTAAAACAGCTGGATTTGAAAGGCAAAAAAGCGGTCTGCGTGTTAAGCGGCGGAAATATGGATGTGATCACCATGTCTTCTATCGTACAGCATGGATTGATCCAGAGAGACCGTATTTTCTCGGTTGCAGTGCTTCTTCCGGACAAGCCGGGCGAACTGGTCAGAGTGGCATCGATCATTGCAAACGAAAAAGGAAATGTCATCAAACTGGAACATAATCAGTTTGTCAGCACCAACCGAAATGCGGCTGTGGAACTGCGTATTACAATGGAAGCATTCGGAACAGAGCATAAGCACAAGATTTTGAATGCGTTAAAAGAAGCAGGGTATGAGCGAAGAAAGTCGGAGCGAAGCTGTACTAAACAATATAGAAGAAAAAATTAAAGTGTCCGAATGACCTGTGTGGGAGCGGACACTTTTTATATGAAAAGGATGGAAAATCAGAAGAGAGGCAGTGTAAATGTATTTAGTATCGATTTATTTTGATGAAAAAAGACCAGTCGAATTCAGGGATACATCACTCAGGTTGCAAAAAGAAGCGGAAATCCATTTATGATTGAGAAAAATGTACCTCCGCATTTGACGATTTCTGCATTTGAAACGCGAAGCGAAGATCAGGTAATCTCACTGTTTGAAGAAACGAGAGATATGTTTCAAAGCGGGGAGATAATCTGGTGTTCAGTGGGAGCGTTTTTCCCGAATGTGCTGTATCTTTCACCGGTTTTAAATACTTACCTGCAAGAACTGTCAGAGAAGGTTTATAAGGAGTTATTGAGAATAGCGGATGCCAGGGTACACAAATGTTATCGTCCGATGCAATGGGTTCCCCACGCAACGATCGGAAAGAAACTTTCTAAAGAAGAGATGCTTGCAGCGTTTCAGGTATTGCAGGAGCAGTTTGGAGTGTTCAGCAGCCGGGTCGTGCGGATCGGTTTGGCAAAAACAAATCCATATGAAGAGTTGTGGAATTTGGAATTATGAAAATAGCAAGAAACAATTTACCCGAATTGTACAGACTGAAGTATAGGATTTTCGGCAAACATTTGTTATAATATAGTTGTCAGGAGGTAGGAAGAGAATGTGCAGAGAGAAAAGAAAACTCCTGATAGGAATAGAAAATTTTGAACAGATCATCAAAGATGATTTTTATTATGTAGACAAGACAGGATTGATCTCTGAACTGCTCCGCAACTGGGGAATGGTAAATTTATTTACCAGACCAAGACGTTTTGGTAAATTTCTGAATATGAGTATGCTGGAACACTTTTTTCTGTAGAGGGCGACAAGAGCATTTTTGATGGATTGAAGATTTCGAAAGATAAAAAGTTATGTGAAGAATATATGGGAAAGCATCCAGTTATTTCCATCTCACTAAAAGGCATCAAGCTGCTTCTTATGAGGCTGCATTTGAGTTAACTGTCAAGACCATAAAGGGAGCAGTGCAAAAGGCAGGATTCCTTAAAATGAGTGATAAACTGGGCGAGGACGAGAAGAAAGAATATCGAGCGATTCTTGATGAAAATATGAGTGAGGCTACGCTTTTTTGGAGCTTAAAAAATTTGTCAGAACTTTTGGAGAAACACTATGAAACAAAAGTAATCCTTTTGATCGATGAATATGATGTTCCATTGGCGAAAGCGTTTGAAAACGGATATTATGACAAGATGGTTTTTCTTATCCGTAATTTACTGGAACAGACGTTGAAGACCAATAACAGCCTGAAATTTGCAGTAATGACCGGGTGTATGCGAATATCGAAGGAAAGTATCTTTACGGGACTGAACAACCTGAAAGTGTTGTCGATTACAGATGAGCATTTTGATGAGTACTTTGGATTTACGGATGAGGATGTCAAAGAAATGCTGCGGCTTTTCCTGAAAATTATTGGGTTCATACCAGTAGTAATGAGGCAGTCAAGAAAATCATTCAAATGTCAGGAAATATTACAACAAAGCGCGAGATTGAACGTTTGCTGGCGGGAGAAGAAATTGTCAAAGAGATTCGTCAGGAACTTACTTATCAGGAAATGTATCAGTCTGTGGAAAATATCTGGAGTCTTTTGTTTATGACCGGATATCTAACACAAAGGCAGCGACTGGATGCCAGTCATTACAAACTTGCAATTCCGAATCTGCAAGTACGGGATATTTTTAAAACGCAGATCATGGAATATTTTAAGGAAGGTGTTGCAAAAGACGGAGATACGTTAAAACAGCTCTGTGATGCACTGAAAGGCGGAGATGCAGAAAAAGTAGAACGTCTTTTTGAAGGGTACTTGAAAAAGACAATCAGTATTCAAGATACATTTGTGAAGAAATCATTAAAAGAGAATTTCTACCATGGAATTTTGCTCGGCATTTTAGGTGTCAAAGAAGACTGGGGAGTATTTTCAAACAGGGAAACCGGGGACGGGTACAGTGATATTATGATAGAAACAGAGGACAGTGAAATGGGGATCATCATTGAAATCAAGTATGCCGGAGACGGGAATCTTCTGAATGCCTGCGAAAAACCCTGAAACAAGTAGAGGAAACGAAGTATGAGGAGACGCTTTTAGAAAACGGAGTGGAGAAAATATTAAAATATGGGATTGCTTGTTATATGAAACATTGTAAAGTCATGTGTTCGGAGAGATAACAGGCTTGAAACATTGGTGAAATATAAAATGGGAACTTCACAGAATGGATTAAAATAAAGTTTTTTTGTGAAGGTTGGTAAAAAGAAACGGAGATGTGGATTATGGCATCAAGTAAAGAATATTTGCAATTTATTTTAGGGCAGTTGTCTGAGTTGGAAGAAATCAATTACAGGGCAATGATGGGAGAGTTTATTCTCTATTATAGAGGGAAGATCGTTGGTGGTATCTACGACGACAGACTGCTGATCAAACATGTAAGCTCAGCGATTTCCTATATGCCGACAATTTCTTATGAATTGCCTTATGAAGGAGCAAAAGAAATGCTGTTAGTAGATAAGGTTGATAGTAAACAATTTTTGACAGGTCTATTTAAGGCCATGTATGAGGAATTGCCTGCGCCAAAACCGAGAAAGAGGAAATAAAAATTGAAATCGATGGAGGTAGTTGGATGACGTTTTATGAACAGATGGTTTCCCACTTTCTGCTTTGCTGGAAAAAGACGAGACCTTAAATGCACCAATTTATGGAACGCTGCTGCAAAAGAGGGATCACTCCTTTGGATACTTTGGCCTGACAGAAAATGCATTGCTGGTATCTTTTGGGGTATATTTATAGTATTTAAAAAAACTATCTTCATGTAAATATTCGAATCCTATTTTTTCAAGAACATGTTGGCTACGAGTATTTCTTAAAACCACATCAGCATAAATGGCCGATAATCCTAATTCTTTAAATCCGTACTCTAAGACAGTTCTTTCCACCGCTGTGTCATAGCCTTTTTCTTTATAGCAATCTTGAATAAGCACAATGGAAAGGGTGCCACTACCTTTTTGTAAGTCTATGTTTTTAAGGTATACATCACCAATTACAATATCATCTAATAATATAGCAAACCATACTCTGTTGCAATTATTTGCTTTTCTTTCAAAATCTTTTTGAGCGATCTCTGGCGTATAAATGTAAGGTGTTTCGCACATCATAGGATCTGCTATATAATTTTTTCATGTCTATATTACTCCCTTAACTTCCATTAATCCAAGATATTTTTTATACGGAAAGATGCCTTAATTATACTGTGAGATTCTTTTTTTGTCTATTGACGCTATTTATGAATTACAGGAATGCGTCTATCTCTTTTTAGATTTCAAATTGTTCGCTTGGTATCAAATAAAGTTTTCTTGACTTTTATCTATTACAGTTGTAAGATTTAATAGAAACTTACAATTGTAATATTTGAGAGGATATGTGTATGAAGCGAAAAGTGATTGCACTACTGGTTATATGTGTGATGGTTCTATCTGGGTGTGGTAAGACAACTCCGGAAGAAAAGAGCGAGGAAACTGTTCAAGATATTCAGCAGAAGGAGATTGCTGATGATTTTGAAGAGTTGATGGAAGGAACGAGAGAATTATATGAAAAGGTAGCAGAAAACAAGCTGCTGGACAGTCTGGAGTTTCAAAAGCAAGTAATTGATTATCTGGGACAAAAGGGATATGCCGCAGTAGATATGAAAGATCAAGTTGATATGGTTCATTCAGAGCAGGTGGAAACATATTGTGAGAAGGCAAAAAGGGGAGAATCGGCAGATGTGGTGATATATTCTGTCATAGAACAGGGTGGTGTAGTTCGTTATGAACTGCATACAGATGGTGATGATATGGATGCCATTGTCAGCACAGTTCGCTGGACGGATAACAAACCCTGTATGATTTATTATCACAAATTTAAGGTACATTCCTGGAAATATACAGAAAAAGGATATTTTTTCATCGAAGAATATCATCCCCCGGGATTTGACGGACCGCCGAGAGAGAAAGGATTTCGTGTAAAACCGTTGGATCAGAAACTTAGAGAATTAAATCAAAAATATGTACTTCCAATCGGATATAGGTTGAATAATATGTTGATCACAAACTGGAAGGAAGAGGATTATTCAAACCTGAATTTTTATGATCTATATGAATTAAAGTATCCGAGTATCTATGGAAAAGAGATTCGTATGCGAGTGAAAGAGGGGTGGAATATCAGATACCGAAAGAAGAGTTTGAAAGTGTATTACAAACACTTTTCCAATCACGAGTGAGCAGATTCAGAAAAATGCAGTTTATAATCCCGATACGCAGAGCTATCGTTATCGTCCGAGGGACTCCATGATTGTGAGTTTCCTTATGAACCGTATCCGGAAGTGATTTCTTATGAAGAACTGGGTGATGGAAAATTAAAACTTGTGGTAGAAGCTGTTTGGGAAATTGAAATGCTGGATCAGGCATTTCGAAGCGAATTAGTTGTGGAACCACTTGAAGGTGGAAAAATTCATTATGTGTCAAATACAATTTTGTCACCAGAAGAAGATGAGCCGAGGTGGTATGTACCAAGATTGACAGATGAACAGTGGAGAGAGGCTTATGAATAAAAACGAAGAGTTGTTTTAGTTGTTTTGGTTTTCGGCATATTGTTATGTGCGTGCAGCGATAAGAACCTGGAAATTCTGAAAAACGAAAAGCAGAAAAGTTCAGATGAAAACAAAGAGGCTTATGAAAAGGGATATCATCTTCCGATTAAAAAGGAAGAGCGTGAGAAGGCAGAAAAAGACAGTATTGCTGCCTTGAAGTTGGTTCAAGATATTTACGCTGAAGCGGATAAGGGAGATGCATCGAATGTAGTTCTTACAGATTCTGTTATGGAGCAGATGAAAAAGATACTCGGCAGAGGGGGAGTTCCGGTAATTAGTTCTGAGGAATACTCTGTTATGGAAAATTATCAGGTGATGGAAAACTTCTTACACAGTTCGGAGCAGGGAGTTGAAGGAAATGTAATTTTATATGATATTTTACAAGACGGAAGTATTGAGAGAAGAAAATATCTTTATGACGGGAAAGAGATGTATCTGTTAGCAGTCAGAGCAGTTTGGAATGAGGAAGGAGATCCGGTGATTGCATATCGCTCTTACACAAGAATGAAAGAATGGAGATACACAGAAAAGGGATGGTTTGCTTATGAATTGTGTGTACCGGAACCGCCGGAAGTATCAGAAATTGTGGATGGAAGTTGTATGATCAGGGTAAAACCGTTAGATGCAGAATGTATTGAATTGTCAAAAAATGTGTGTTGCCATTGGGATATCAAGGAAATAATTTACTATGTTCTAATTGGGATCGTGAACATTTAGAGGGGCTGGATTACAATGGGCTATATGAATACCTCTACCAGATGAAATATCAAAAAAGATTTGTTATGGAAGAAGGAAAAAATGGAATCCCCGCAGAGGAATTTGAACAACTGATGTCAGAATATCTTCCTGTTACTGCAGAACAGTTGCGGAATATAGCTACATTTGATGCAGAAAAACAAGAGTATGTATGGGCAAAGCTTGGATGTGGCAATTACGCACCGACTCATTTTGGAACTTCTTTACCAGAAGTAATAAAAGTAGAGGAACATCAAGATGGGGCGCTTACTTTGACAGTGGAGGCGGTTTGTGATATGGTCATTTCCAATGACGCAGTGATTACACATGAACTTACTGTGAAATTTCGAGAGGATGGAAGTTTTCAATATTTGGGAAATAAGGTTTTAGAAGATGGAATCCATCAGATTCCACAATATCAGTATCGAATTGCGAGGTGACATCCGATTGAACAACAAAAAGAACCGAACAGGAGTGATGATACCGGATTCTAAACCGAGTAAGGCATCGTATATCTTGTAAGTAGAGTTTGGGGCGATTCGTTCTTTGGCATTTTCGATGTTAAAAATATTCCAGGCGTTTTGATTTGTATCATATAAAACGAAACTGCCTTGATAGCCATTGAAATGATTGGAAAGATCAATGGTGGAAATATTTTTCATATCGTTTGGCAATCGGTATTCATTTTGCGGAGAACCTGCGGCAGCCAGTACAGGTGCATAGCTCAATGATAGAAATGCAATGAGGATATAAATGAGAAATTCCCGCGCTTTTCCCCGTTTTGTTTCTTTTTGAAAGGCAGCGATATTGAGAATCCTCCGTGTAATCTGCTTCATACTTCCACTCATCCCGGTTGCATAAGGAAAAGGAATGTGAGAAATTTTTTCGGCAAAATTGATCAGTGTGTTTCCATAGGCCTGATAATCTGTTTCGTCAAGAAGATGCAGCACAGCCGAATCACAGGAAAGTTCACGATCACATCGCATTTCCTTTAAGGCATACCAGACAAAAGGATTAAACCAATATAGAATACCAGCCAAATTCATAAGGAAAACAATGCGCGTATCTTTTTGACGGCAATGCTGTAATTCATGCAAAAGCATGAAGCGCATATCCTTTGCATTAAAATCTGAAATCAAATGAATCGGAAGGTAAATGCGAGGGTGTATGAGCCCCACAGTAACAGGTGATTTCAAAAATGCGGTACTGTATATCGGGATTTTCTTTTTGCAATGCATCTCTTTACAACAGTTTTCATAGAGCCGTTTTACTTGTTGATTTTGTAATGGCAGTGCAGATTGTTCCAAAGTGCGGAGCCTTAAAAAAGAACGTGCAGCTAAAACGAACATTGTGACAGCACCGACAGCCATAAACTAAAAGGAGTAAGTGAACAGGAGAGGATGTTTTACTGCTGATTGAGACTGCAAAATCATTTACTTTTTCAATGGCAGAATGTTCTTTTATGAAAACCTGTCCATCAGGAACAGAGAGAAAAAGTCTTTTCGGAAAATCTGAAAGGTGCAAGGCTGGAAATTTCTGCAAGATAGAGAAAATGTTTGCAGGTAAAAAAGGGACAGCCATGAAACTGAGCAGAAGAAACCAAAGGCGATACTGCATGCGGGCAGATAAACATTTCCGCAATAAGTGTTTTATGCCTGTCATGATTCCAATGAAAATGGAAATAAAAATATTGCATATTAAAAAATGGATTCCAAAATCAAACAAATAAATTCCTCCTATTCGTGAGTATCAGAGAGAAGATGACGCAAGGTATCAAGTTCTGTTTTGGATAATTTATCATCTTCTAAGTAAGAGGTAAGCATAGAAACGATGTTTCCATTGTAATATTTGTTTAAAAAAGAATTGCTTTCCTGACGGATATATTCAGTTTCCGGAACTAAAGGGGTATATACAAAGACTCTGCTTTGTTTTTCATAAGTAAGTGCTTTTTTTGTTACAAGCCGCTTCAACATTGTTTGTATTGTCTTTGGACTCCAGTCGGTTGTCTGAGTCAGTTTTTCAGTCACTTCATTTGTACTGATGGGAGCATACTTCCAAATGACCTTCATCACTTCAAATTCAGCTTCAGAAATTTGTGGCAGTTTACTCATATTCATTCCTCCAAGTCTTACATATGTAATAAAAATATTATAAGGGGATTTTATAAGAAAGTCAAACAATGAAAAATATTGACAGAAAATCTTACGTCTGTAATAATATAAATGTTATGAATGCCATTTCCCGATTTTGCAGGGCGGTGTCTGCAGCTTCATATCCAGCTTTATGATGTGTAAGCCATCTTACAAACAGGGACACAAAGCGCGAAATAAGAAATTCAGGAGGTGCTGTGAAGGGATTTGAACGAAAAAGTTGATAGAAAATATAAACTCCGGAAAGAAGTCAAAAATTCTCTCCGGAGTTTATGCGTTCTGTTTTATCTATACCTGATGATATTTCTGGAGCAATTTATGGATCTTATCTGTTGGATTCATAACAGCACCGATCGTCAGATCGTGATTCAGGGAATCAATGATCAGAGCCAGGAATTTACTCATGTCTGCCTTGACAAAGTATTCTCTTTCGTCTACAGCAGGCGGCAGATATGTCAGGTTGGTTGTTACGACTTATCAAGATATCCCTTTTTGTAGTATTCATCGAATTTTTCAAATCCGTCTGTGAACAGTCCGAATGTGGTGCATACGAATACGCGGGCTGCGTTGCGGTCTTTTAATTTCTTTGCAACATCCAGCATACTCTCACCGGAGGAGATCATATCATCCACGATGATCACATCTTTGCCTGCCACATCATCTCCGAGGAATTCATGTGCTACGATCGGATTCTTTCCATTTACGATAGTAGAGTAGTCTCTTCTCTTATAAAACATACCCATATCCACTCCAAGCACGTTGGAGAAGTATACAGCACGGTGCATTGCTCCTTCGTCAGGGCTGACGATCATCAGATGGTCTTTGCTGACTTTCAGATCCGGAACTGCACGGAAGAGTGCTTTCATAAACTGATACTGAGGAGTAAAGTTGTCGAATCCGCTCAGAGGAATCGCATTCTGTACACGCGGGTCATGTGCATCAAATGTCAGAATGTTTGCAACGCCCATATCTTTTAATTCTTCCAATGCCAGAGCACAGTCCAGAGATTCTCTTTTGGTTCTCTTATGCTGACGGCTCTCGTAAAGGAATGGCATGATGACATTGACGCGGTGTGCTTTTCCGGTAGACGCTGCAATGACACGCTTGATATCCTGAAAATGATCGTCCGGAGACATGTGGTTGAGGTGTCCGTTGACAGAGTAAGTCAGACTGTAGTTGCATACATCTGACATAATGAAGAGATCAGTTCCCCGGATGGTCTCTTTGATCACACCTTTTGCTTCTCCGCTTCCGAAACGCGGGCAGTTACATTCTACCAGATAGTTATTTGTGCGGTAATTCACATACAATGGGGACTCTGTCACCTCATTGATGGTGTTTTCACGGAAAGATACGATATAGTCGTTGACTTTCTGTGCCAGTTCTTTACAGCTTTCCAATGCTGCAAGTTTCAATGGAGCAACTGGAAGGGTTTTTTCCAATAATTCAATATTTGCCATGATTTTCTCCTGTGTTTTCGTTTTTCCATATCCGACCTCCGGATATGCGATTTCATATATCGTTATATCATTTTTTGCAGGGAAATTCAAGCATGGCTTTGCTATAGAAGAAAATTATGCTATACTGGTACTGTTAATATGCCAGAAGTATGAGCAGACAGGAACTTTGTTTCGGTAAAAAGCAGGAGACAAAGTCTAAAAATAGAAGAAGTACAAGGAGTTTGAAAATGAAAAAGCACGAGCATATTGTGAAGTCTCTGATGCCCGGCGGGATTGGAGAAGAACTGGGGATCGAGCCGGGAGATAAGCTGCTTGCCATCAACGGAAATGAGATACAGGATGTATTTGACTATTATTACTATGAAGAGAGTGAACAGCTTCTGCTTCTGATCGAGAAGCCGGACGGGGAAGAGTGGGAGCTGGAAATTGAGAAGGATGAGGATGAAAGTCTGGGGATCGAGTTTGACCAGAGTCTGATGGATGAGTACCGTTCCTGCAGAAATAAATGTATGTTCTGTTTCATTGACCAGATGCCAAAGGGAATGCGGGAGACACTATATTTTAAAGACGATGATTCCCGTTTGTCATTTTTGCAGGGCAATTATATTACGTTGACCAATATGAGTGATCATGATGTGGAGCGTATTGTAAAGTACCGTCTGGAGCCAATCAATATTTCGTTCCAGACGACAAATCCCCAGCTTCGCTGCAAGATGCTGCACAACCGGTTTGCGGGAGAGGCGCTGAAAAAAGTAGATATTCTCTACCGGGGGACAGATTGAGATGAATGGGCAGATCGTTCTCTGCAAGGGAGTAAATGACGGAGA
>ENA-OQDE01000743-OQDE01000743.1-human-gut-metagenome-genome-assembly--contig:-NODE-743-length-16710-cov-3.131520_pt1 | contig 16710 bp, 17 predicted proteins | sample MGYA00242768_ERZ504595 | MGnify/ENA primary metagenome ERZ504595 (study PRJEB26092, sample SAMD00036307) | human gut metagenome | host: Homo sapiens | study: EMG produced TPA metagenomics assembly of...
CGGGATGACCTGATGAGACAAAAACGTTTCGGAACCGTTATGCGTGCTTATGCAACCAAATATAATACATCGAAAGGTGCCAATTTAGAGACGACAGAGATTATCTGTTTCCGATACCGCAAGGTGAAAGGGATAAGAGCAACAATATTCTTTCCCAAAATCCGGGTTTTTAATATGAATAAAATGAGGGGGCGGATTTATAATCCGCCCTTTTTTAACAACCAACTGACCATGAAAAAGACATTATTATTTCTCGTAGCAGGTTTTTTCTTTCTCAACAACCTGCCGGCACAAAAGCCGATAGAGCAAAAAGAGATCCGCTTAGTACAGTATATGCCCAATATACCTTTCCCCTATAAAATGAAAAACTGGAAAGATATAGCCACGAAACAGGACAGACTAATTTTACGATTTCAACGCCAAAGGACAGAACTTACCTCTTATCTGGTGGGACGATTCGCAAATAAACTTTCCATTCCGTACTTTCGGACTTCCAAGCTACGTAGATAAAAGACGGTTAGGAGGAAATTCTTATGAATCTCTTCCCACTATGGGTTCACTCATTAGTGCAAGTCTGATAGGAGTAGACAAAAGCAATGATGACGGAAAAGATTATGTATCAATGATACGACAATTCTTCAACAAGAAGAATGGAACCAATCTTATATTGAACGGACTCGACAGGAAAGCCGGAGAAAGTTTCTGGTATGAGATATGGCCGGCAATGGCTTATTCAATGCTGGTAGATTTATATCCTCAAAAAACAGAGATGCAGGAGCCGATGAAGATCACTGTCGACAATTGGTATGCTGCTATCCAGACTTAAGTGAAGGTAGAGAATATCCGGACTTCAACTTCACCGCCTTCAACTTTAAGAACCGTAAAGGGTATCATAATAAAATATGGCGCGAGCGGATGCAGCCGCAGGACTTGCTTGGTTGCAATACATCTCCTGGATTAAATACGGAGATAAAAAGTATCTGAATGCTACACGCCAATGCATGGCATTCTTGCAAAACCGTCCCCAGAAAGAAGGTACTTTCTATGAGATAATGATGCCCTATGGGGCTTATCTGGCAGTGCGCATGAATGCGGAACTTGGAACTACTTATGATGAGCTGAAAATGCTGACTGGTGCTTCGACGGTAATAATTCAGACCGTGACGGATGGGGAGTGATGTGTGAGCGTTGGAACAAATACGATGTACACGGATTGGTAGGACAAAAAAAGGATGAACAATATGCTTTTGCCATGAACACCTTTTCACAAGCTGCCGCACTTGTCCCAATTGTAAAATACAACCCGGCTTATGCTTCCACAATAGGCAAGTGGATGCTGAACCTGGCAAACGCCTGCCGCTTATTTTATGCAGACGAGCACCCCCGCAACCGTCAGTCGAGTTCTATCTGGGAAGGTGATCCTCAACACGTCATTTGCTATGAAGGATTGAGGAAGGATTTGTATCATGGCAATCACTTTGAACCGTTCCAGGGATTATTGTCCGATGAGGTCCCTATGCTATTGGGGATCAAGTAAAACCATGTCTTCAGCTACAGATATTTGCTTGTATGGCTCGGCTGGTGGGTATGCTAGCCTCTATTGTAGATACTACTAATGTGGAATGTATTCTTCAATTGGATTGTAATGCCACAGACTTTTATTCCACAAGAAAATATCCTACTTATCTTTTATTCAATCCTTATTTTGAAGCCAAAGAGGTAACTTTGAATCAACACTTTACGGAACCGACGGACTTGTACGATCTGGTATCCAAAAAATACATAAAGAAAAATTGTACCGGAGAAACAAGCATTATCCTGAACCCGGACAATGCCGTAACTATTGTTTGTATTCCTGCTTCCGCTAAAAAGACAAAGAAACATGGTAAATTGATTGTTGACAGTGAAATCGTAGATTATCGTTTGTAATTCGGATTGACTATTCCACAATTGTATAAATCCTCCGTTACCGATGAAAATATGCGCGGAATAAAATAAATTCCTTATATTTGCTATTATCCTAACCGTATAAATAACATTCATTTACATGAGAAACATCTTATACGCACGAATATTTTTTATTCTGATTATTGCATTTGCCACTTCCACAAAGTCTTATGCTTTTAATGTGGCAAAACACATATCAAATATTAACGGACTGACAAATAATTCAGTAAACTGTATTTTGGAAGATGCAGAACATACAATCTGGATTGGAACATGGGATGGACTGAATGCATATAATGGAAGAGAAATTACGACATTCAGATATAGCAAAACAATCCGAATTCTATAAGTAATAACGTTATCCGCCAGATTATCGAATGTAAGGGCAGTTTATGGATAGCAACAGATAATGGAATCAATCGGTTAGATAAACGAACCCGTCAGATAACAAGGTATTATTTAAGAACAGATAATAAAGTACCCAATCAGGAAAAGTCTTTTATTTTAGGAAAGAGTGCGGCAGGAGATATTATCTGCCTCATAAAGGGGCTGGGGTTCTTTGTCTACAATGATTCTGAAGATGAGTTTAATCCGATTAACACAGACTTTGCAAGTCATATAAAGGATTATTCCGTGAGTGATTCCGATCGTATGCTTTTCCTTTTAAATAATGGAAATACCGTGCATCTGACTTACAATCTATCGTTAACGGAGGAAAACAGAGTAATTTACGCACAGTCGACATACAGACGCCTGTAGATAAGATATTTCTGTCGAAAGACAGATTTATCTTAAACAAAGACAACAAACTTTTCCTTTTAAATCCCGACTTTACAGTTTCCCAATGCATTGAGCTGGATAGTAGCAAACCTGTATCGCAGGTTATTTTAGCAGAGAACAAGATGTACGTCAGCTTTATAGAAGGGGGATGTATTCATTATGATTTAAAAAAGAATACTTTTACCTACCTGAACGAACTATCCAGTCAGTTATCAGTCTTCACTCTTTATTCCGGTAGTCAGAACATATTGTGGATAGGAACAGACGGACAAGGATTAATTCAACTTTATCATTACGACTCTTTATTTGAAACCATTCACACCAGTCATCCTGTGAGATGTTTTGTGAAGATGAAGATGGTAATATTCTGATAGGAACAAAAGGAAGCGGAATAAAACTGTTGAATCCTGCAACGAAGGAATTGACAGATTATCTGAATGAGAGTAAAGGATTGATTTCCAATTCTGTCTATGCCTTGAGAAGAAATAAAGCGAATGACATTTTTATCGGAACAGAAGGAACCGGAATCAATATATTGAATGCTGCTACGGGACGGTTGGAAAAGCTAGAGATACCTGACAAATACCCGCCTTTCAAGGCTGTGTACAACATTTATTTTACGAACAATGATTCTCTTTTATGGGTGGGGACATCAGGATATGGCTTAATCAAAATAAATATTTCCAGAGAGCAAGGTCGTTATCACGTTAAAGGATTCAGGCAATATAATTCGTCGGATAAGAATATCTCATTGAATAACGATGTTGTTTATGCCATTACATCCGATCCGGAAACAATATGTTATGGTTTGGCACACGTGGCGGAGGCTTGAACTGTATCAACATGAAAGATAACAGCATAAAATCATTGGAGGATATGGACAGTCGGATTTTACTGACCAATAATGATGTATTGTGCTTACTGCGTGATGATGCCAATATATGGATAGGAACAAGTTATGGACTGAACGAATTGAAAAAGGAGGAGAATGATTTTCACCTGATACAATATGCCGACGAGAAATTGAATAATAAAACGATTCATGGAATATTAAGAGACCACGAAGGAAAGATATGGATTGGCACCAATCAGGGATTGTCTAGCCTGAATGTAAAAACAATAAAATAGATAATTATACTTTGAATGACGGATTGCAGAATGATGAATTCTCGGATGGAGCTTTCTTCAAGGATCATCGTGATTTCTTGTACTTTGGAGGAGTAAGCGGGTTTAGTTATTTCAATCCTCGAAATATACATTTGCGCGAGTTTAATCCTCCACTTATATTAAGTAGTTTGAAGATATATAATACGGTACAGGACATTAATGAACGAATCAGAAAAGGAGTATTGAAACTTAGCTATGAAGAAAGATTCATGACTTTCAATTTCATAGCCAAAGACTTTATTAATAATGAAAACTGTGAATATGCTTATCGCTTGAAAAACCACTCGGATGATTGGGTGGGGATGGGTAATAACCCGAATATTATCTTTACCCAACTTCCTCCGGGTGAGTACCAGCTTGAAGTGAAGAGCACGAATGGCGACAAAGTATGGGGAAATAACATTTATCGCTTAACTATAAAAGTAGGTTATCCGTGGTGGCTTAGTGTTCCTGCATTGATTATCTATGCCATATTGTGCATTATTATCTTCTACATCACAAAGTCTGTTATCAAAAATCGCATACGGTTAAGCCGCCAGGTTCTTATAGCCCAGGTAGAGAAACGGCATGAACAGAAGATTTATGAATCCCGCTCAATTTCTTCACCAATGTGGCACATGAATCTTTACCCCCCTAACTTTGATTTATACACCTGCACAGCACTTGTTGGAACAGGACGGGTTAGATGGTAGTACAAAGAAATATCTCCAAATAATAAAGAATAATGCCGAAAGGATGCAGAAGCTGATTAGTGAGTTGATGGAGTTTCGTAAAACTAAATCGAGCAATATGGATTTGCATCCTGAAAATGTGAACGTAAAATCATTGATGGAATATGCTTCCAACAATTATGTGGATATCCTGAAAGAGAATAAAATAGACTTCAAGGTAGAGACTCATGATACGTCAGAGATCTATTCCGACCGCAATGCTTTGGAAAAAATTATATTCAATTTACTGTCGAACGCTTTCAAATATACTCCTCGTTATGGATATATTCATGTTGAGATATCACAAAATGAACCTGATAAAACCTTATACTTGCTCGTAAGAAATTCCGGCAAGGGGTTAACCGAGCAACAGATGGCAGAGATATTTGATAAGTATAAGATATTTGATACTCCGAAATTGGGTAACTCTGTAAGCAATGGCATAGGTTTAAATCTAACAAAGAGTCTGGTTGAATTATTAGGCGGGCAGATAAGTGTAAATAGTGAACTGGGAAAAAGTGTTGAATTTTCAGTCGTGATTCCTTCTCTACCATCCGATCATTCACTTGTTGTAACGGATGAAAAAGATTCGTTGCAGAAAGAAAAGAACGGGCAGGATCACTTATCCCCTCGCAAAGATACTGTCATACTGATAGTGGAAGATGAAAAGAATATCAGAGACCTGCTGAAAGATGTCCTCTTTGATTATGTGATACACGAAGCAAAAGACGGCGTGGAGGCTTTGAAAGAGATAGAACATAATCATCCTGATATTATTATAAGTGATATTGTCATGCCCAATATGGACGGCTTGAGCTTGATTAATAAATTGAAATCCGATTTGAAAACAAGTTATATTCCAATCATAGGAATATCGGCAAAGGCTTCTGTAGAAGACCAGATTAATGCCTTTAACCATGGTGCGGATGCTTATATCGTCAAACCATTTCACCCGAGGCAGGTGATATCCACCATAGAGAATCTGCTGTCGAGACAAATGCTTTTAAAGGACTATTTCAATTCCAGCATGTCTTCTGTGAAAGTGAAAGACGGGATTGTTCTTCATCCGGAAGACGAAGAATTAATACAGAATGTAACAGACTTCATAAAGAATAATATAGATGATGAGTTATTAAGCCCTTCTTCTATTGCCGAATTTGTAGGAGTGAGCAAAGCTACCTTGTATCGGAAGTTCAAAGAAATAATAGATAAGACTCCGAGTGAATTTGTACGAGGCATCAGACTGGAATATGCAGCCAAGTTATTAAGGACAACCAAGTTGACCGTATCCGAGATTATGTTCAAATGTGGATTCTCTAATAAATCTTATTTCTATCGGGAGTTTTTAAAGCAATACGGTGTATCTCCCAAGGATTACCGGAATCAATAGATAAATCCTGCCAATCTGTCATTCAGATAGCAATTTGTATTTCTCATTACCAAAAATGCCGCTTGTAGATTACTGCAAGCGGCATTTTCTTTATCTAAATCATCCGAGATTTATCTATCCATCCGTAGATTAATAGTTTTCCTTCTTCACCTCGAAATAAGCCTGTGGATGCAGACATGCCGGGCAAACTTCAGGAGCTTCCTTACCGATTTCAATGTAACCGCAGTTACGGCATTGCCATACCACTTCGCCTTCTTTAGCGAATACAGTCATATTTTCGATGTTGTTCAGGAAGGCAAGATATCTTTCTTCGTGACCTTTTTCAGCGATAGAGATATTGCGATACATAGCAGCAATCATCGGGAAACCTTCCTGTTCTGCCACGTCAGCAAAGTGAGGATAATCCAATGACCATTCTTCATGTTCACCAGCTGCGGCAGCGCGAAGATTCTCAAGTGTATTACCAATTACACCAGCCGGATAGCTAGCAGTAATTTCTACCATACCGCCCTCGAGAAACTTAAACATACGTTTCGCATGTTCTTTTTCCTGATCAGCTGTTTCTGTGAAAATGGCAGCAATTTGTTCGTAGCCTTCTTTTTTAGCTGCACTTGCGAAATAAGTGTAACGCATTCTTGCCTGTGATTCTCCTGCAAATGAAGTCAACAGATTTTTCTCTGTTTGAGTTCCTTTAATACTCTTAGCCATAATTCTATTTATATTTTAAATTGGTTGATTACCAAACGTAACTTGTCGTACTATTTATAACGCAAATATAAGAGATTTGTTCATAATAAGCCACCTTTTCTTAATGAATAAAAACTATCGGCTCATCGATGAAATCTATCAACAGGCAAATAGTATGTTCAAAAACATACTTATTTCGATTATTTTATATAATTTTGCAACCTCTACTTTGCAAAAAAGAACAGAGTACACGTATAACAACATATAAAAATGAAGCTATTTGAATTTAAACCCAAACTGGTTTCTTGTCTAAAGAATTATTCGAAAGAAACGTTTATGGCGGACCTGATGGCCGGCATCATCGTAGGTATCGTGGCGCTTCCACTGGCTATCGCTTTCGGTATCGCTTCGGGAGTTCGCCCGAAAAAGGTATTATCACCGCTATCATTGCGGGATTCATCATTTCCCTGTTGGGAGGCAGCAAAGTCCAGATCGGCGGCTACGGGAGCATTTATCGTCATTATCTATGGCATCATACAACAATACGGCGAGGCCGGACTGATTGTAGCCACGCTAATGGCGGGCGTACTCCTTGTATTATTAGGAGTGTTCAAGCTGGGAGCGGTCATCAAATTCATTCCTTACCCTATCATCGTCGGATTTACCAGCGGTATCGCCGTCACTATTTTCACGACCCAGATTGCCGATATTTTCGGTTTATCTTTCGGAGACGAGAAAGTGCCGGGAGACTTTGTCGGAAAGTGGATGATTTATTTCCGTCACTTCGATACGATCAACTGGTGGAATACCATCGTTAGTATTGTCAGCATTATTATTATCGCCATCACTCCGAAGTTCTCAAAGAAAATTCCCGGCTCGCTGATTGCCATCATCGTAGTCACGGTGGCCGTTTATCTGATGAAAACTTTCGAGGAATCGATTGCATCCAGACAATCGGCGACCGCTTCACCATTAAATCGGAGTTGCCCGATGCCGTTGTGCCTGCGTTGGATTGGGAAGCTATCAGGGAATTGTTTCCGGTGGCTATCACCATTGCCGTATTGGGAGCTATCGAATCTTTGCTGTCGGCCACTGTAGCCGATGGTGTGATAGGCGACCGCCACGATTCCAATACAGAATTGATTGCACAGGGGGCAGCCAATATCATAGCTCCGCTGTTTGGAGGTATTCCCGCCACCGGAGCCATCGCCCGTACCATGACGAATATCAACAACGGAGGCAAGACACCGATAGCCGGAATCATCCATGCAGTAGTATTGTTGTTGATTCTGCTCTTCCTGATGCCACTCGCACAATATATCCGATGGCATGCCTTGCCGGAGTACTGGTCATCGTATCTTACAACATGAGCGGATGGCGTGTATTCAGAGCTTTACTGAAGAATCCGAAATCGGACGTTACCGTACTGCTTATCACGTTCTTCCTGACCGTTATCTTCGACCTGACTGTCGCTATCGAAGTAGGATTGGTGATTGCTTGCGTTCTCTTTATGAAACGTGTCATGGAGACTACCGAAATCTCGGTGATTACCGATGAGATTGACCCGAATAAAGAATCGGATATTGCCGTACACGAAGAAAACCTGATGATTCCCAAAGGCATAGAGGTATACGAAATCAACGGCCCTTATTTCTTCGGTATCGCTACCAAGTTTGAAGAGACAATGACACAGCTGGGAGACCGCCCAAAAGTACGTATCATCCGTATGCGCAAGGTTCCGTTTATCGACTCCACAGGTATTCATAACCTGACTGCTCTCTGCGAAATGTCGCAGAAGGAAAAGACTACCATTATTCTTTCGGGAGTCAACAAGAACGTGCATAATGTACTGGAAAAAGCCGGATTCTACGAGTTGCTGGGAAAAGAGAATATCTGTCCGAATATCAATGTAGCATTGGAAAGAGCAAAGAGCCTGGTAGAATAACACTGTTTATCAGCTACTTGCAAGCCATATATGCGTACATATTGGACATATAGATCCAATGTGTACGGCATATATGTCCTACGTGTAGGATCTATATATCCAATACGCTGAATCTATATGCCCAACAAGCGGGTATATAGATTTATCACGTGGGCTGAACAAAACCCTATTTGAAACTAAAAGTTTCACACTGGGAAACAAAGTCTTTCACACCGAGAAACGGATTGTTTCAAGCAATGAAACACTTTTTGAAACTAATATTCCATAATCCGGTGTATTTATGAGTTCACTTTTTATAAGTGCAAACAAAGATACCCTCTTTCCGCTACTTTCACAAACAAATGATTTTAAAAATGTTCTCTGCCCTGATACTCTTCCAACAGGAATTCATAATGAGTACTGCAAGAAGTGATAGATAAGATTTGGAGTTTAAATAAAGGCTTGTTCGTCTCTTTTATTTTCAAGGCTTCTATTGTAGATACATGTATATCAAAAAGAAACATCACCGGCTAATTACCAGAGCAGGGAAGTGAAGTAGGAGAATCAGTTTTCCCTACCTTTATTAAATCTATGACATAAGTTCCACAAGCTTTTCAAGCGATTGCACATGATACTTCTCAATAACCTCAATGCATTGATGAAGATAATCTTCGGGCACTTCCACCCCATTCCATTTGTACCAACGCTTCACCATTTCAAAACCTGCATGGTGCTTCTTTGCGATATTCCAGATGGTGATGATGTCATCTTGTCCTTTTCTTAATTTTAACCGCTTCAATTCAAGTACTCCCTTGTAGATTTTGATTTCTTCATCATAGATGAGCTGTTTCCTCAACGTCAGTTCATCATCTCCCAGAAAAGTGACATGGGTCATGAGTCGTCGTTCGTCACTGAACTCGGCTACAGCGATGCCATGGTCGGAAACAATGAAATAACCGCCATTCTCCCTGCGAGTATACAAGACATCCAGATTATTATACACAAAGTAATCAAACAGACTTTTCCCTTTGAGGTCTATTTGATAATGGTCAATGTAGCGCTCCTTGTATCGTTGCATGAAGTGTGCCGTGTAATGCATTACTATATTGGAAGACTTGAAACCTGTTATTTGGATATAGCCATTGCTTGAAGTGCCGATAACGGGAGCATAAGCTTGAAATGCCAAAGCATGCATATACGAATTGTATCTCCCCTCTATCGTCCATACATTTCTTCGGGTGGTGGTGATAGTCATACGTTGGGGCGCCATAGGAAATGGACTCATCATCGTTGCTTTCTTACGAACCTTATCTATAAACATGTTCGCTTTGGTCGATATTGCAATGAGGTCCTTATGTGCTTCGGCATATAGTTCCTCCCGGCTCATACTTGTCAGATACATACTTGTTTTTTTACAGGAGACAAAGGTAGCATTTATCTCCAGACCGGACATCATCCGTCGGATTGTTTTTTTGAAAGTTGGATATACTGAATGTAAACCAGCCCCGGTTCTTCATTTGAGACATCTTGCCAGACCCGCAAGAAATCACTTTTGGTGATTTTTAAGCTTATCGCTGCAAGCCAATTCACTGTATATTAACCGATTAAACAAACGGGCTGCCACAGAATCACTTCTCCGGCAGCCCTTCTTTCATTAAATTAGAAAACAGAGAGTATGATACAGTTTATTCCTGACCTCCCCCTAAAGCACGGTATAGGTTAATTAAACTTTGTATTTCAGTAAAATGATTGGCCGTCTGCGATAGTTGCGCACTAAGCAATGACTGCGGGAGGTAAGCACTTCCAGATAGGTCGTATTACCATGCTCCATCAACAGAGAAGTGCTTCGCAGAGCCGTTTGCAGGGAAGTGATCTGTTTATCCAGCAAGATTCTTTTTCCCTGACTGGTTTGATAGGCAATCAAAGCATCATTCACCTCACTACCGGCATTGAGCAACGTTTGCTGAAAGCGAGAGCCGCTTCTTCCTGTTGCGCACGGGCAATGCGGTATTGTGCCATCACCTGCCCTCTGTTAAAGAGCGGCTGCGTAAGCGAACCTACCGCCGACGCGAGAAACTTGCCCGGATTGATAATCATCGCCCCGGCGGAGTTTGTCCATCCGGCGCTTCCCGCTCAAGGTGATGGAAGGATAGAAAGCCGAACGTGCGCATTGGTGCCATAGAACGCCGCTTCCAGCGTCCGCTCTGCCGAGCGGACATCCGGACGGGAAGAAAGCATCCGGACAGGAATCCCTATCGAGAAGTCAGTAGGAAACTGTTGCTTTGCCAATATACCACGCTCATAGTTGCGTGGCGTCTCCGCCAATAATAAGGCAAGACTATTCTCCACCTGACTAATCTGCTGCTGCAAATCGAGGACCGAACCCTGCACCTGATAATAGGCAGCCTCCATCTGCGACACAGCCGATTCGTTTGCCAACCCCGCATTCATCAATGCACGGGTAGACGCAACGGTTTCTTTCCATGCCTCTTCCGTCTGACGGGAGATGTCGAGTTGTTCGTCCAGCATCAACAGGGTATAATAGGTATTGGCTATACCTGCTATCAACTGTGTACGGACTGCCTGACGGTAATCTTCGCTTTGAGCATAAAGTGCTTTCGCCTGTTTCTTGGAGTTGCGCATACGCCCGAAACGTCCAACTCCCAACTGGCAGTAACGGGCAACGAATAAGCCTGCGTAGCCTTCTGCGTATCGAAACTGCTCACTGTTCCCTGCGGAGCAAGAGCAAAAGCGGGCAGAAAAGCAAGTTTGGCGGACATCAGTACGGCCTGTGCTTCTTCCACACGGAGCTGGGCAGACTGATAATCGGTATTGGTCTGCAATCCCACTTCGATGAGGGATTGCAGATAAGGATCGGTGAAGAGTTCCCGCCAGTCCATATTACCCAGACCGGCAGTGTCTTCGGTCACCACTTCCCCACCGTACAGATCGTCGGGAACGACAGTGGCGGGTTCGTATTTGGTATAGATGCCACAACCGCTCAACGACAGACTGATGGCAACTAATGTGATGATATTCTTCTTCATTCTTTCTTTCATTTATTTACGTTCGCGTTCAACTTCACTCTTTTCTTTCTCTAAAAGCACCTGCACATCTGGTTCCTCTTCCATCGGTTTGCGGATTTTCTCCTGCAAAAACTCAAAGATGATGTAGAAAACCGGAACGACAAAGAGCAATGCCAGTGTCCCGACTGCCATACCGCCCACAACACCCGTACCCAGCGAACTGTTACCATTGGCACCTGCACCGGAAGAGAACATCAGCGGAAGCATACCGAAGATCATCGTCAACACCGTCATCAGGATAGGACGCAAGCGGACTTGTGCGGCAGAGTAGCAGACTCCACAATACCCATTCCCTTGCGGCGACGTTCTATGGCGTACTCCGTAATCAGAATGGCTGTCTTAGCCAGCAAACCGATCAACATAATCACACCTGTCTGCAAATAGATATTATTCTCCAACCCGAGTATTTTAGCGAAAAGGAACGACCCCATCAGCCGAACGGCACGGAGAAGATAACGGCAAACGGTATGAGGAAACTCTCGTAAAGACAGGCCAGAATCAGATAGATAAGGAAGATACAGATGGCGTAAATGAAAACCGTCTGCGCACCACCGCTACTTGCTTCTTCGCGTGCCATACCACCATATTCATATCCGTAACCTGCCGGCAAAGATTGCGCAGCCACTTCTTCAATCACTTTCTGCACCTCGCCGGAGGAGTAACCGTCGGCAGGATTCACATTGGCGGTGATGGTGCTGTAAAGATTGAAACGGTTGGCCGTTTCCGGTCCCAGCACTTGCTTCAGCGTCACGAACTGGCTCACCGGAGCCATCTGCGTACCATTGCGTACAAACATATTATTCAGCGCCTGCTCGTCGAGGCGGTATTCAGGCGAAGCCTGCATCATCACACGATATACTTTACCATACTGGTTATAGTTGGAGATATACGCGCCACCGCAATAACTGCCCACCGCATCGAGCACCGCACTCGGCGAAATTCCCGCACGCTTACATTTGGCAGCGTCCACTTCCACCGATATCTGCGGGAAGTTGATAGCATACGATGTATACGCCATCGCTACCTCCGGACGCTCGTTCAAAGCACCGAGGAACTGTATAGCCGCCTCATAGAACGTAGCCAGTTCTCCACCCGTCATGTCCTGAAGGTTCAGTTCGAGGGAGTTACCCATACCGTAACCCGGAATCATGGCAGGCTGGAAGCTGAATATCTGTGCTTCCTTTATAGACTGGAATTGTCCGTTGAGGCGGGACACCACAGCATCCGAGCTATGCTCCTTGCCCTTTCGCTCGCTCCAGTCTTTCAGGCGGATAATCATCGTACCGTACGAAGTTCCCTGACCGGATATCAGTCCGTATCCTGCTACGCGGGCATAGTGTTCTATTTCGGGCGTATCTTTCAGGATATTTTCCAGGCGGTCCATCACTTTCGTGGTTTCTTCGAGCGTGCTTCCCGGTGAAATGCTGACATTCACCATAATGACACCCTGGTCTTCCTGCGGCACAAGTCCCGTTTTAGTGGTACTCATCAGGTAAACCAGCAAGGCAACGGCAACAGCCAGTGAAGTCCACACCATCCAGCGATGGCGGATGAAGAACATCACACCTCTCTTATATTTTCCCAATACGGCATTGAACGAAGCATTGTAAGCTGCACGTACCGTCCGTTGATGCTCTTGGCGCTCTTCGTTCCGTCCGACGGACGCATCATAATGGCGCACAAAGCGGGACAGAGCGTCAAAGCCGAAATCATCGAAATACCTACGGCAGTTGCCATCGTGATACCGAATTGTGTATAGAACACGCCCGAAGTACCTCCCATGAAGGTTACAGGAATAAACACAGCCATAAATACACAGGTACAGGAGACAATAGCCATCGTCACGTCGCCCATTGCATCTTTCGTGGCAAGGTAAGGAGACTTATACCCGGCATCGAACTTGGATTGCACGGCCTCCACCACCACAATGGCATCATCCACCACCGTACCGATGGCAAGCACCAGCGCAAACAGTGTCAGGATGTTCAGACTGAAGCCCGCAGCCACCAGACAGGCAAACGTACCCACCAACGACACAATGATAGAGATGGAGGGAATCAGCGTACTCTTCAGATCCTGCAAGAAGAAATAGACCACGAGGATGACCAGAATGATGGCGATAATCAACGTCTCCACCACGTTGTGTATGGAAGCGAAAAGGAAGTCATTGGAACTCATCATCGTGACGAACTCCGTTCCTGCGGGCAGATTCTTCTCCATCCGCTCTATCTGCGCAGTGATTTCTTTGTTGACAGCGGTAGCATTGGAACCAGCTGTCTGGAATATCATATAAAGAACGGCAGGCTGACTGTCCATCTCACTGCGGAAACTATACGTCATCGTACCCAACTCCACCTCTGCCACATCTTGCAGGCGAAGTATGGAACCGTCTTCCCGCGAACGGACAACCGTGTTCCGGAATTCTTCCACGCTTTTGAGGCGTCCGCGATATTTCATTGTAAACTGGAAAACATTCTTCGAACTCTCGCCCAGTGAACCGGTGGGAGCTTCGATGTTCTGCTCACCCAATATGGCGGTAATGTCCGACGGAACCAGTCCGTATTGCGCCATCCGTTCCGGTTTCAGCCAGATACGCATACTGTACGTATCGCCCAGCTCCATCACGTCTCCCACTCCCTCGATACGTTTAATCTGGGGAATGACATTGATGTCCAGATAATTGGCGAGGAACGTCTGATCGTATCGACCGTCCGTGCAGACCAAAGCACCAATCTGCAAGAAGCTGGTCTGCCGCTTCATCGTGCTGACGCCGACTTTCGTTACTTCAGCCGGAAGCAATCCCTGCGCTTTCGCCACACGGTTTTGCACGTTGACTGCCGCCATATCGGGGTCTGTGCCCTGCTTGAAATAAACTTGTATAATAGCCAAACCTGCATTGGAAGCACTGGAACTGATATACATCATGTCTTCCACACCGTTGATACTCTCCTCCAGTGGCATGATGACACTGTTCATCACTGCCTCGGCATCGGCACCCGTATAACTGGCAGTTACATATACCGTTGGAGGCGCAATGTCAGGATATTGCTCCACCGGCAGCGTGAAGAGCGAAATAAGCCCTATGGCCAGAATCAGGACAGAGATGGAGATAGCCATCACCGGCCGTTTTATAAACACATTTCCTTTCATAATCAATCTCCTTCTTATTTAACTTGCGTGCCTTCGCGCACCAGTCCGGCGCCTTCCGATACGATTTCATCACCTGCTTTCAGTCCGTCCAGCACCACATATTCGCGCCCGTCATTGTTTTCGGCCACTGTTATCAGGGTAGAGACAGCCTTCCCGTCCACTACCTTATATACAATCGTCTTATCCTGCATCTTCACGGTGGCCGTCTGCGGAATGGCGATACAGTCTTTATAAATGCTCGGCACTACCACCGTGCCCGAGGCTCCGCTATGAAGCAACAGCGATTCGTTGGGAAACACCACGCGCGCCACCACAGTACCCGTTTGCCGGTCGATGACGCCACTGATGGATTCGATGACACCTTTCTTGTCATAAACCGAATTATCATTGAGGCGCAATTCCACTTCCGGCATGTTCTTCAAGGCTTCGTCCATGTCGCCATACTGGCGGGTGAGGGCAAGCAACTGATTCTCGGTCATGGAGAAATAGACATACATATCCGAATTGTCGCTGACCGTAGTAAGCGGATAGGGCATATTGGCACTTACCAATGCGCCTGCACGATAAGGCAATGCACCTACGACTCCGTCACTGGGACTTTTCACTTCGGTATAAGAGAGATTGTTGCGGGCACTGATCTCCTGGGCTTCGGCCTGCGACAGTTGAGCTTTGGCGGTGAGATAAGAATTCTCGGCCGTTTTCAGGCTGAATTCCGAAACTACTTTCTGCGCATACAGTTCTTTGTTGCTCTTGTAGGTCAGTTCGGCAGTACAGTGCGGCACGTGCTGCTTCCACATTGGCAGTGGCGGTTTTCAGTGCGGCCTTGTAAGGCACTTGGTCGATAATGAAAAGCGATTGCCCGCGGCGTACTTTTTGCCCTTCGGTCACACAGAGTTTCTCAATCGTTCCCGACACCTGCGGATAAATATCAATATCCTGCCGCCCACGTATGCTCGCCGAATAGGAAGAAGAAAATTCCTTATCCACCGCTTCTATCTGCATTACTGCATAAGAAGAAGATTTCACTCCCGCATCCGATGCCTGCTTGCAAGATGCCATCCACACTGTACAACCGACAATCCCTATCAGCCGTATCCATTTTTTGCTTACTGTAATCATACTTCTCTTTTGGTCTTTTGTTAAATCCTGGACAAAAGTAGGAGAAAAGAACAAGGCAACAGTGACCAATTTCCCTCCATAAATGTCCCATTCTCGCCATTTACGTTTATTATAGCTAACTATTTGGAAATAAACGACATATCAAACAAATCTGAAGAAGTATGGGACATTCTGTTTTCCCGATTATTCACCAACTTTGCAAAAAGTAAAAAAGGAAAGAACATGGAAAAAGAGAACATTATTACGGTGGATATAGAGGATTTTAAGGACAGTCAGCACGTCCTTGATTATATAGATGATGACTTTGCGATAGTCAACAGTCTGGAGGGGACTCCTTATAGTAATGATACAATCAAACTGAATTGTTTTCTCATCGCGGTTTGCATAGAAGGGTGCATCCAGCTGGACGTCAACTACCGGACCTACAAGTTGCAGGCGGGCGAGCTGCTGCTCGGTCTGCCCAATACGATTATCAGCCACACGATGCTTAGTCCTAAATATAAGGTCAGGCTTGCCGGATTCTCTACCCGTTTCCTGCAACGTATTATTAAAATGGAAAAGGAAACGTGGAATACTGCCATTCATATCCACAACAATCCGGTGAAGTCGGTTGGCAACGGGGAGGATAAAACTTTCTTCGGATTCTACCGGGATTTAATTATAGCCAAGATAAACGATGAGCCTCATGCTACCACAAAGAAGTGATGCAATATCTCTTTTCCGCTATTTTTGCGAAATGCTGGGACAGCT
>ENA-OQDE01000744-OQDE01000744.1-human-gut-metagenome-genome-assembly--contig:-NODE-744-length-16704-cov-1.563854_pt1 | contig 16704 bp, 20 predicted proteins | sample MGYA00242768_ERZ504595 | MGnify/ENA primary metagenome ERZ504595 (study PRJEB26092, sample SAMD00036307) | human gut metagenome | host: Homo sapiens | study: EMG produced TPA metagenomics assembly of...
TCCAACCCGGCCCATGCCTTTGGTTGACTTACCACCTGTCCATGTTATAATGAAAACCAGAAATGAATAAAAGGAGCAATTTACCATGTCATATGAAATAGACGGCAGGACAAACGGACCTGCTACAACCTGGCCCGGCCGCGCCAGGATTGCTGTCATGGTCACATTTGATTTTGACGCAGAATACCTGCGCATGTCCAGGGCTGCCTCCAAAGGTACCACCATCGGATTCACGGATTATTCCCGGGGCCAGTACGGTCCCCGCGAAGGTCTGAAACGGTGTCTGGATATGCTGGACACCCATGATATTAAATCCACCTTCTTTGTGCCGGGAATCGTTGCGGAAAAATACACTGCCCAGGTGGAATCCATCCATGCCAGAGGCCATGAAATCGCCTGTCACGGGTATATGCATGAATCCGTCCGCGGCATATCCGCGGAAGAAGAAACTGAAATACTGGAAAAAAGCGAGGCTATACTAAAACGCATCACGGGACGGCGTCCCGTGGGACACAGGGGGCCTGAGAGCATCATCCATCCATTTACCCCTGAGCTGCTGGCACAGCGCGGTTACCTGTACAGTTCCTCCATGAAAGACTGCGACTGGGCATATCTATGGGAAAAGGACGGGCAGGTCCTTCCGCTGGTGGAGCTGCCGTGTGATATTACCATGGATGACTTTACCTATTTTTATTTCACCTTCAGCGACCCTGCTGTGCGCTCCATGTATACCAACCGGGAAGTATTCGGAAACTGGAAGGATGAGTTCGACGGCCTTGTGGAAGAGGGAAATAAAATCTTTATCCTGAAGCTTCATCCCCAGATGATAGGACGCGCCAGCCGGATTGCCGCCCTGGGAAACTTCATTGCCTATATGAAGCGCCACGGCGCCTGGATTACCACCTGCGAGGAAGCGGCGCGGTATGTACTGGCACAGGCAGAAGCCAATCAGAAGAATCCTGAAAAAGGAGGTGCAGCCCTATGATGACCTGGCCTGACAACAAGCGTATCGCTGTCATGATGGCATTTGATCTGGACGCAGAGACCATGTGGACCACCAGAGGCGACGGCAACCATGACCATATAACCAACTTATCCCGGGGCGCATACGGCCCCAAACAGGGCGTACCCAGAATCCTGGACATGCTGGATGTGTATGGGGTAAAGGCAACCTTTTTCATTCCCGGCGTTATAGCGGAACATTATCCCCTGGTGGTAAAGGAAATCAGCCGCAGGGGCCATGAAATCGGATTTCACGGATACCTCCATGAGGAATCCACCGCCACTTCCTACGAGGAGGAAGATGCCACCATGACCCGCTGCGAGACCATCATAAAGGATCTGACCGGACAGTCCATAGCAGGACACCGCGGACCGGGTGGCGTGATACACGATTACAGCCTGAGACTGTTTCTGGAGCACGGCTACCTATACAGCTCCAATTGGAGGGACTCCGACGGTCCCTTTATCCATACCATAGACGGCCGGCAGGTTCCTCTGGTAGAGCTTCCCAAGGATTCTATTTTTGACGATACCGCATACGATTTTTACACGGATTCTGCTCCGGAACGGTATGAACTGAAATCCCCCCGGGAAATGTTAGAAATCTGGAAGGATGAATTTGATTCCCTGGCAACGGAAGGCAGGATGATTAACTTTGTCCTCCATCCACAGTTCATAGGACGCGCCAGCCGGGTAAACATGCTCAGTGAGCTTATAGGCTATATGCTGTCCCATGGGGCCTGGATTGATACCAACCGGGCAGTGGCGGAGTATGTGCTGGAAAACCGGGATTTATTAAGACCTGACAGATAAACTTATCCCCGCTTATCTGCTCTGGGCCAACTTTCATAAAACATAACAGCAGGCGCTCCTTTCAGACTCACGTCAAAAGGAGGCGCCCTCATGTTCAGATAACCATATTCAAATAACCAATTTCAGATAAGCCCATCCATATGCTCATATCATATACATCTCAGAACAAGGTCTGCTGCTCATACTCACAATCCCTTTCCAGCTGGGGCGGTTCCTGGCCCAGCAGTTCCTTTGTCTTTGCACTGTCCAGAATCCATTCCCTAACCTGTTCCCTCTCAAGAACCAGAGGCATACGGCTGTGGACAGGGGCCATGGACGCATTGGCCTGGGTGGTCAGTATAACGAAGTGTTCCCCGTCCTCATACCTGCCATAAAATCCTGCCAGGAACAGAATCCGGCTCCCTTCCTTAGTAAATGTAAATTTCTCTTTATTCTTATTCCACTCATAAAACCAAGAAACCGGGACCACTGCCCGGCGCATGCTCACACTGTCCCGGAACATCCGCTTTTCAAACACCGACTCTGACCTGGCATTGAAAACCAGCCCTTTCCGCCCGGCCCGGGATATCCCCATTTCTGCCTGCGGACCCGCAGACTCCCGCCCCGGCCCGCGTAAGAAGCTGCCCCGGCGTTCTTTGCCGGGGCCGGTACATTAGATGCCTCTTCCAGGGCTGCCACAATGACCGGCGCCGTGTCGCCCGGATGGATGTCCCGTCCAGAACTCCCAGTTCCAGTTTCCAGTCCTTCTGCTCCGTTATGTCTCTTATCTCATCTAATAACTCCGCGCTGAAATGATATCTGCCGCACATGAAATTCCTGCCCGCCTTTCTTGAGTATTCCATTCCTATGGCGGCATTTTGTCCGCCTACTGTATTATATACCCAAACCCTTAAAAATCAATGCAGGCAGTGAGCAGGAACGCCGCCAAAGCTCCATTACCTCACAGCTTCCAGTATCCCCTCACTGAATGTGGGGTGAGGGAATATAACCTTAGCCATATCCTCCAGCGTCAGCCCGTTGGCCATAGCCACCGCAAACTGGCTGATCATATCCGTGGCCCTGGCACACATCATCTGGCGCCCAGGATGCGGTGTGAACCGCTGTCCGCCACCACCTTTATAAATCCCCTCTCCTGCTGGGACAGAATGGACTTGCCGTTGGCAGACATGATATACTTCTTTGTCACTGCTTCCATTCCCCGGGCCTTGGCCTCATCTGCGCTGATTCCCACGCAGCCGATTTCCGGATTGGTATACACACAGGACGGAATGATATCCGTGCGGATCACCATATCCTCTCCTGCCATATGCGCCACTGCGTTTCTGCCCTGGCAGTGGCTGCATGGGCCAGCTGAATGCCGCCCGTCACATCGCCAATGGCATATATGCCCGGTACGCTGGTTTCATATTTTTCATCCGTGATAATACGCCCGCGTTCCATGGCCATATCCTTCACTTCCCGGCTGCTTTCATCGGTTATAAGACCGCCTGTATAAGCCTGCGGCCCGTAGCGATAAGGATGCCGTCCGCCCTGGCCTCGCAGGGTTTGTCCTTTTCCGTATAGCGGCATATAAGTCCTTTTCCATCCTCTGTCTGAAGGATCTCCTCCACCTTTGCCCCTGTATGGATATCCACATTTCTTTTCTTCATAATCATTTTCAGGTTCTGGGCAATTTCCTTATCCATGGTGGGCAGAATACGGTCCAGGGCCTCAATAACAGTCACACCATGGCCCAGGGAACTGTATACAGACGCAAATTCCATACCGATTACTCCGCCGCCTATAATAATCAGATGTTCAAACATATCCTTTTTGTCCAGCAGACCGTCACTGGTGACCACTCCCGGCAGATGAGCCTGGTATGGGCGGGCACGCGGGAACGGAACCAGTGGCAATGAGAATATGGCTGGTTTCCAGAACCACCTGGTCCTGTTTCTGTCCGCCCGGTTGTTCCTCTGATTTCCCCTCCGGTTTGCCTTCCGATTTTCCTTCCGATTTTCCCTCTGATGTATCCTCAGCCGCCGCCACCTTTACATGCTCCCTGTCCAGTATGGTTCCCGTACCGTAATAAACTGAAATCTTGTTGGTCTTCATAAGGGAGGCAATGCCCTTTCTCAGCTGTTCCAGCACTTCATCCTTTCGTTTCTGGACCATCTCCATGTCAACCGCGGGTTCCCGGACCGTCAGGCCGATGGATGGCCCTGACTGTAATTCATGGTACAGCTCTGCTGTGTGGATGATTGTTTTGGTGGGAATACATCCCCGGTTCAGGCAGGTGCTCCCAGCTCACGGTTTTCCACCAGAGCTACCTTCATTCCCTTTTGAACCCCTTCAATGGCGGCCTCATATCCGCCCGGCCCCGCGCCAATCACCACCAAATCAAATTGTCAGCCATATAAACTAACCTCTCTTCCATTTATGTTCTGCGTTTACAGCGATTCCCTCACAAGGGTCATGATATCCTCTTTTATCCGGCATGACTGCGGTTCATCCGCGCCCGTATATTCCCCTGCCTGAAACGCGTCTGTTCCCACGCTTTTACCGCCCTGCATATATCCTCCTCCGCATAGGCGCAGCCCTTAAGCTGTTCAGCCAGCATTCCGATCATCTCCTGGTCCATGGCATCTGAGAATACATTCACATCCTGTATCATGCCTTCATCCACATGAAACTGTATCTGGATATTGCCCCATGGAAACCGTTTCTCCATTTCATACTCAAAGGGAATTTTCCTTCCGTATTTCCACTGCCAGGAAGCAAATTTCTCTGTCCGGGCATCTATGTCCGGCTGAGGCAGCTCCCCTTCCTCCATCCTTACGGCAGGCTGACCATAAACCTTGGAAAATGCCTCCACCAACGCCGATTTTACTTCCTCCAATGTGATATCCGGCTTAAACTCGCATAAATTGGCCACCCTGGACTTTACAGAGGTCACGCCTTTGGAGGCCAGCTTCTCTTTTGATACATTCAGATACCGCGACATATTTTCCTTGTCCGCCCGTATCAGTATGGTTCCGTGATGGTAGCAGCCGTCCCCTGTTCTGTAAAATGCGTTGCCTGAGAACTTGCGTCCATCCACCGTGATATCATTGCGCCCCGTCTTCTCAGCATGGATTCCCAGACTCCTTACGGCTTCCAGTATTACATCCAGCTGCCGTGAAACATCATAATCACCGGCGCCCACAATAAATGTAAAATTCAGGTTCCCCAGATCGTGGAACACCGCGCCTCCGCCGGAGAGCCGACGCACTAAATATCCGCTCTCCTGTTCCAGGAAATTAACCCTGCATTCCCTCCAGCAATTCTGGTTCTTTCCTATCACCACCGTATGGCGGTTCTGCCACAGATACAGAATGCAGGTTCCCTGGGGAACATGAAGGGTCATGTATTCCTCCATGGCCAGATTCCGGTAGGGGTATGTATTATCTGTCTCCATCCACACAAGTCTGTTTATCATGTCAGTCTCCATTCTATAGAAAGGCTGCCTGGGCAGCCCCTTCCCCGGCCATGTACGGATATCCGGGATATCCATACATAACCAGGGACATGCCGGCTGTCCAGGCAGTCCTATTTCATTTTCATCATTCCCATGTATAGCGCAGTACCGGCTTACGGGCCGCCGTAACCTCATCCGGTCTTCCAATCGGTGTAAGGTGGGGCGCACTGTGAAGTGCCTCAGGATCTGCCAGGCCTGCTCGTAAATCTTATGGAATACCTCGATTGCCTCATCCAGTGTCTCCCTGGACTCTGTCTCAGTAGCTCCACCATCAGCGCCTCATGTACAATCAGCGGGAAGTACATGGTCGGCGGATGGATGCCGTAATCCAGAAGGGCCTTGGCGATATCCATGGCGGATATATCCTTGTCATGCTTCATCTTCTCCAGACTCATGACAAACTCATGCATGCAGGTCTCGTTATAGGCCATGTCATAGACATCCGACAGCTTCACCCTCATATAGTTGGCATTCAGCACTGCATTGCGGGCAGCCTCCGGGATGCCCTCCTCTCCAAGGGTCAGGATATAGGACAATGCCTTAACCACCACCAGGAAGTTGCCGTAGAACATCTTCACATCCCCAAGGGACTCCTGCGCCTTCACAAAGTGGTATGTATCCTCTTCCTTTTCCACACGCACGCCAGGTATAAAGGGCTTTAAGATTTCCTTGCAGCCCACAGGACCGCTTCCTGGCCCACCGCCGCCGTGAGGTGTGGAGAATGTCTTGTGCAGGTTCAGATGGACCACGTCAAATCCCATGTCACCCGGCCGCACAATGCCCATAACCGCGTTCAGGTTGGCGCCGTCATAATAGCACAGTCCGCCTGCATCATGTACGATTTTGGTAATCTCCAGAATGTTCTTGTCAAATAATCCCACGGTATTGGGGTTGGTCAGCATCAGACCGGCTGTGTCCTCCCCTACCGCTGCCTTTAACTGCTCCAGATCCACGCAGCCGTCCTCCCTGGACGGAATGCTCACCACGTCGTAGCCGCACATGGACGCGCTGGCCGGATTGGTTCCGTGGGCAGAGTCAGGAACAATAATTTTGGTACGCTTGGTGTCATTGTGATGTACATGGTACGCCTTGATTAAAAGCAGTCCCGTAAACTCACCGTGTGCGCCTGCTGCCGGCTGGAATGTCATTGCATCCATGCCCGTGATTTCGCAGAGATATTTCTCCGCCAGATATAAAACTTCCATGGAACCCTGCACCGTAGCCTCCGGCTGCAGCGGATGGACTCCCCTAAACCCCTTTAAAGCGGCTGCTTCCTCATTTACCTTGGGATTGTACTTCATGGTACAGGAACCCAGAGGATAGAAACCGTCGTTGACACCGTGGGAACGCTTTGCCAGCTCCGTATAATGGCGGCTTATTTCATTTTCCGACATGTGCGGAAGGCGGGGCTGTTTCTCACGGATATGTGCTTTTTCAAAAGATACCTGTGGCACGTCACAGGGACTGATTAAATCCAGTCTTCTCCCGGCTGACCCTTTTTCAAATACAAGTTTCATGAACCGCACACCTCCTTTTGTCCGCATTCCCTGTGAAGCGCCTCCCGTACAGCAGAGGCAAGTTCATCCATCTCTTCCCTGGTGTTCATCTCCGTAGCGCACCAGAGGATTTCCCTGTCGGAAAGCGGCAGTCCGCCCAGGATTCCCTTGCTTTCCAATGCCCTTAAAATGTGGGCGCTGTCCGTGCACCCGCCCTCAGGGCTTACGGTAACGAACTCATGGAAAAATTCACAGTTATGCTTTGGCTCAAGCCCTGCTTCCTTTAATACATCCCTGAGATAGTGGGCCTTGGACATGCACTGGCCTGCTGCCTTAGCCATACCGTCTGCTCCCATGGCTGTCATATATACAGAGGCGGTCAGAGCGCACCATGCCTGGTTGGAGCACACGTTGGAGCTGGCCTTCTCACGGCGTATATGCTGTTCACGGGCCTGGAGAGTAAGAACAAATGCCCTTCGTCCTCATGATCGCTGTCTCGCCTACAATACGGCCCGGAAGCTTCCTGGTCATGGCTGCCGTGGCTGTCATAAAGCCCAGATAAGGTCCTCCAAACGCCAGAGGCATGCCAAGAGGCTGGCCGTCGCCCACAGCGATATCCGCCCCGTATTCTGCCGGGGTCTTCATAACAGCCAGGGCCATGGGGTTGCAGCCCATGATGTACTTGGCGCCGGCCTCATGGACGATGCGGCCCAGGCGTCCCCGTCCTCTATATTGCCGTAATAGTTGGGCTGCTGCACATAGAAGCAGGCGGCCTGGGGGTCTGCCTTCAGCATCTCTTCCAGAGCTGCCCCATCCGTTACCCCGTCTTTTTCCGGAACCATAACAACCTTTGTATTGCTGCCAAAGCAGTATGTCTTCATGACCTCGATAACGACCGGATTTGCAGCCGCAGAAATATAGGCTGTGGTTTTCTTTCTCTCCTTACACATGGCAATGGCTTCCGCCGCAGCCGTGGCACCGTCGTATATGGATGCATTGGAGGCGTCCATTCCTGTGAGTTCACAGAGCATGGTCTGATACTCGAATATGGACTGGAGGATGCCCTGGCTGATTTCCGCCTGATAAGGCGTATAGGCAGTGACAAACTCCTCTTTTGACGTCACGTTTGAAACAATGGCAGGTATGTAGTGGTTATAAGCCCTGCCCCCCTGAAAATATGGCGGAACACAACATTCTTACCGGCTATGTCTCCATTCTTGCCTTAACTGCCTGCTCGCTGAGTCCTGAAGGGATATTGACCCCTTCCTTCAGCATTACCTCATCCGGTATATGGGAGAACATCTCCTCAAAGCTGGCATATCCAATCTCACGAAGCATCTCCTGCTGCTCCTGCTTCGTACCTGGTACATAACTTCCCATATAATCTCACCTCACCTCTCATGGGATGGAATACCTTCCCCGCCTTAATCCCCTAATCCAGGTCTTCACATATTCCTCATACTCTGCCGCGCTCATTAACTGCGCTGTGCCGGTTACATTCTCCACCTTCATGAACCATGCCTCATAAGGCGCCTCGTTGATGGATTCCGGGGCGTCTAACAGTACCTCGTTGATCTCGGCCACTGTGCCGCTTACCGGTGAATACACATCGGATACAGCCTTTACGGATTCCACATCTGCAAACGGCTCTCCCTCTGTCACCTCGTCCCCTGCTTCCGGCAGGTTTACGAATACCAGATCCCCAAGAGCGTCCTGTGCATAATCAGACACTCCCCACTAAAACCGTGCCGTCCTCCAGGGTCTTTACCCACTCATGTGACTTTGCATACTTTAAATCTTCTGGAAAATTCATTCTTAATACCTCCTTGAACATGCTGTTCTTTATTATATTTTAAAAACTTGTTTATTATATCCCATAAATTACTGCCGTTTATAAAATGGCAGCTTCACTACCTCCGCGGCCACGCGGCGCCCGCGCACATCCACTTCCAGCGCTGTCCCCGGATCCTTAAACCCTATGTCAACCAGGGCCATGGCTGCCGGATATCCCAGGAACGGGCAGTGTGTGCCGGAGGTGGTCATACCCACCTGCTGTTCTCCTATGTAAACAGGCTGGTGCTCCCTGATGATGCCGCGGCCGGTTACCTTTAATCCCACACGCTTCCTGGTCAAAGGTCCCTTGTCCTGGATAGCCTGTTTTCCGATGAAATCATCCTTATCCATCTTCACAAAGATTCCCAATCCGGCTTCCTTGGGAGAAATAGTATCGTCCATCTCATGTCCGTACAGAGGCATGCCTGCTTCCAGCCTCAGGGTATCCCTGGCGCCCAAACCACACGGAATCAGGCCCTCATCCTTTCCTGCCTCCATGAGCAGTTCCCACATCTTAGGCGCATCCTCCGGCGCCAGATAAATCTCCACTCCGTCCTCTCCGGTATAACCGGTTTTGGAAATGATGCATTTCATGCCGCCCACCATGCGGTCAAAAAGGCAGGTATAGTATTTTTCAGGAATATCTTCCTCCTTCGCCACCTTTTTAAGCACATCCATTGCTTTTGGTCCCTGCAGGGCAAGCTGTGCCACCTGGGAGGAAATATCATCAAACACAACATCCCCTGACTGGTGGGCCTTCATCCACGCATAGTCCTTATCCTTGTTGGCAGCGTTCACCACGATAAAATAGCAGTCATCCCTGACCTTATACACAATGAGGTCATCCACCACGCCTCCCTGCTCATTGCACATGGGGCTGTATCTGGCCTGGCCCTCCGCCATGACCGTATAGTCATTGGTCAGGAGCATGTTCAGATTCTTAAGGGCGTCCGGTCCTTTGCAAATCACTTCCCCCATGTGTGACACGTCAAAAAGACCGCATTTGGTACGCACTGCCATGTGTTCCTCGATAACGCCTGTTTCGTACTGTACCGGCAGAAGATACCCTGCAAAAGGTACGATCTTGCCCTTATACGTTACGTGAGTGTCGTAGAGAGGTGTTTTTAACAAAACCTCCCCTGCTGTTTCTGTTCCCATAATCACTACCTCCTTCATGAAATTGTCTGGTCCTTAACAATCATAGACTATGAAAGCGCACGAACAAAAGATGTTCATGCGCTCTGTCCTTGGACCTGAAAGATTTGGCTTCTTCGGTGCTATGCTCTCCAGAGTATCGTCCGGTATCCGGTCCTTTTGCCTGAGAGTTTTCCGCTTCCCCTTCGGCGCTGTGTTCTGTATGCTTATAAGACACGGATACGCTGTATCAAGCGTATTCTGTATCTTTCATACATTTTGGTCAGTCTCTCCCGAATCCATCTTCCGATGATATAAAATTGTCCGCAAACGCAAATCCCACCGGCTTGCCTTGTGCTAATCCCATACTAACACAGGCGCGATTTTCAGTCAATAGCTAAAAAGTGTTTAAATTTTAACACATCAATCGCATTTTTCGCCTTATTTTCCAAACTTATTTTCACGAATATTTTACGGTTTATTTAGAAAAAATACTGGTAATCTCCTATGAAGTAGTATATAATGAGCAAAGGTGATGAGGCGAAGGGGTTCCTTTGGCCTCATTCTTGTATGAGTACGGTTTTAGGTGAGCAAAATCTTAAGTGAAAGAAGGTGACAAGATGCATAAGTTTATGCGGACAGTAGGATTCAGTATGTACCAGAAAAAACAGGATATGGCGAAGCTTTTAAAGCGTCTGGTAAAAGAAGCGGAGATGACCGGCCGCCTGGCGGAACAGGAAGGCAGCAGGTTCTGTGAACTGCGCACGGAAGTGGCCCCCGGCATGGGAGTTGCCATGATAGGCGAGATGAGCCCAAAGGAACATTCAGCCGCGAGTATTACTTTCCCTATGTCAAGAACCCGGATGTAAGTTCAGAGGCGGAATGTTCCATCCAGCGCCACACGGAGCGTGAAACTTATGCAGGCCTTCTTGATGAATACAGGGTGGGCATATCCCTGATCTTCTACATGGAAAATTCCATGGAGTACAGGATGCGCCGCAGCGCCCGCCAGCCTGTCCAGCCAAAGGGAGCCGCCCTTACAGGACTGGCAGTCCAGGGTAAGGTGCTGCTGCCTGTCAATAAGACGGAAAAACAGGCAGAGACTCCCGTCAGGCCGCCAAAAAACGCAGCAGTCTCCTGGAAGCCGCAAAACACGGCGATGAGGACGCCATTGAGACGCTGACCATAGAGGACATCGACCTCTATTCCATGGTATCCAGACGGATTGCCCATGAAGATGTGTACTCCATCATAGAGACATGTTTCATGCCCTGCGGCATAGAGTGCGACCAGTACTCCGTCATAGGGGAAATCACGGAAATCAGCACCAGCGCCAACCGGATTACCAAGGAAGAAATATATAACCTGAAGCTGGACTGCAACGATATGGTATTCCATGTGGCCATCAACAAACAGGACCTGTTAGGCGAGCCACGGATAGGACGGCGCTTTAAGGGACAGGTGTGGATGCAGGGTACGGTGCTGTTTTAACGGGATGTTTATTTGAAAATAGGACTTGATTTTTTTACCACTTAGGTTATTATATAAGGCGACCGCATGAGTATCATACGGCCCGCCTTATATTTGTGTTTCTGTAGCTCAGCAGGATAGAGCGTCCGCCTCCTAAGGTTATGCTCTACCGGCCGCCTTACGATGAAAAGTGATTGTTACCATTTTTAATTGAATAGATGTCTCTGTAGCTCAGCAGGATAGAGCGTTCGCCTCCTAAGCGAAAGGCCGTGGGTTCGAATCCCGCCAGGGACGCCAGCAAACACGCCGAAAACCTTTGATTTATCAGGGTTTTCGGCTTTTCTTATTTCTGCGGCTTTTGTGGATTTTTGCAAAAACCTTGGTTTGCTAACATTTGCTAACGAGATTTGGCCTTTTGCTAAGAAAGGCGGTAAGTCAGAGGTTCGATTTTTACCAAAGGAACTTGCAAACATTGTTAGCAGAAATTAGAGGAAGTTGCAAACAAAATCGCGAATTTGCTAACATCGCTCAAAAATGCTTTCAGAACCTTGCTAACAAAAAAAGTGTTTGGTCACTGTGCAAAGTGGTTCAAACGAAGAAAACCTCTCACAAAGTGAGAGGCGTTCTTCTGAGGGAGGGACTTTATAAAGCTTTTGCCAGCTGCTTGAGCAGTGCGGCAGTTTCGGGATTTTTAAGCAGTTCCAGTATCTTCGCTGCATCACTTTCATCACTTTCAGTGACGGCAGTATCCGCAGTTTTAGGCTCTGTATCTTCAACAGGGTCAGGAGTCTTGGATGAGTAAAATGCTTCCTCCAATCGCTGAGCGTTTATGCAGCGATCCTCGTCGATGATGTGAGAATAGACATCTGCAACCATTTTTACCTGAGCATGACCAGAGTCGCCCTGGACGGATTTCATATCGCCGCCATTGAGTTTCAGCTTGTAGGTGATGCTGGAGTGGCGGAGAGAATGGAATACAACATGAGGCAGTCCGTTTTCTTTGATAAGTTTATTGAAAGCACGGTTAATCACCTGGCTTTCCATCGGACGGCCATTGCTGGAGCAAAAGACCAGGTTATTGTCGATGTATTCGTCTCCAAACAGATCCATCAGCTCGTCGATTTCTTTTTTTCTCTCTACCAGCATATAGGCAACTGTTTTCGGCAGGTACACGCGGCGAATACTGGTTTTGGTTTTAGGCTCTTTCAGGACCAGAGCAGTATGGGTACTGGCTATGCAAGGTGGAAACTTCTTAATAACACCTTTGTCGCTCAAATCGTCTAATGCACCTCGTGTAACCCGTTGCAGCTCTTTGTTGACGAATATATAAGCTGAACCATTTTCTATGCTCTGTGGTGCAATATCAATACAGTCCCAGGTAAGGCCCAGCATTTCGCCAATGCGTAAAGAGCAGGAAACGCCAGATTTAAGGCAAGGGAGAGGATAGGATCATCACAGACTTCCATAGCCTTGCTCAGAGTTTCGGCAGTCCATATATCCCGTTCTTTATGTTCTTCTTTGGGAAGTGTCGCATTCAGGACAGGGTTACGGCTGATTAGTTCCCAACGCACCGCCTGATTAAAGGCACTGCGAAGTAGCTTGTGAATTTCTCTTACTGTATGCGGGGTCAGATATTCGCTTGTGGGTTTGCGGTTGTTGACGCTTACCGTTTTCACAGAGAGCAGATCGCGGTAATACTTATCCATCATCCTTGGAGTGATGTCGGATAGTAACATATCTCCGATAATAGGAGTTATGTAGTTTCTCGCCAGACCACGGCGGCTTTCATATGTTGACATTGCCCATGTATTTACACCATAGATGGACATATATTCATCGAGCAGATCGTTCAGGGTCTTTGCCGTAGGAATAAAGAAGGTTCCAGAGTCCTGCTCATACTCAATTTGCTTTTTTCGTTTTTTTGCTTCTGCATTTGTGCTGAAGGTTTCCCAACGCTGTCTGCGTTTTCCGTTTTCATCTGTGTAATCATACACCACAGAATATTTGCTTTTACGCTTCACGATAGATGCCATTTTCATTGCTCCTTTCTGAGATTTTCACATAATGAGTTTGCTTTTGATACCAGGCTTCAAAACTGCTGGTAATGATACGAATTCTTCGATCAATCAAGGTCGTCTCAAAATAGCCCCTTTTAACAAGGTCATAAGCTGTGCCAGATTTCAGCCCCAAAAGATCCGCCATTTCCGGTACTGACATCGTAGTATGCCGCCATTTCTCTCCGGGCGGTGTACCATCCACTTTTTTATAGTGGAACTGGCCGGCATACCAATCTTCAAAGCTATCCAGCATAACTCTCATTCGTCCGGCCACTTGAATTGTTTTGAAATAGTTCTTTTTAACCAACCAATAGGATTCTACTTACCAACCCAAGCATTTTGCCCATCTCTGGTACAGACATACTGGTCTTTACTCTTTGTTTCTGCATGGCTTTTGCTCCTCTATAAGTTTTTCTTGCTATGGCCTCATTGTAAGAGAAAGCAGAAAAAGTTAAGGATGTCGATTTGGAGATCGGCATCCTTGACAAATCATTCATCTGTGTGATCCAGCCAGTCATCAAAGCTCTTTTTGGAAATGCGGATATGACCGCCGACTCTGACGCTGTGGAATACACCTTGTTTTACCAGATTATATGCTGTGGGACGACTGATACCCAGAATGTCCTGAATCTCATCGACCGTATAGGTTCTTTTGTCATAGCTGACAGGATTTTGTTCATTAAATCGGTTCAATTCCGCAATTCTTGCTTCAAACATAAAAACGCCTCCTTTATCCGGTAAGTGGCCTTACGGAGCCTCCATTTCCTCTGGAATATGAATATCCAAACTAACTTGCAGAGCATCATCAATCGCTCTCATTTCTTCGCGAGATACGCGCCCAATGTACGATAAAACACGCCTTTTATCAATCGTTTTAATTTGCTCCAGCAGAACAACAGATTTCAGTCCAAGCTCTGGAACGCTCTCCAGTGCATAGTGTGTGGGCAGCTCCTTTTTCTTAATCCATTTACTGGTGAGCGGAGCTACGATCAAAGTGGGGCAGAAAAAATTCCCCACATTGTTTTGAAGAACCAGGACAGGACGGGTGCCGCCTTGCTCTGATCCAAAATAAGGATTCAAATTGGCATAATATAAATCCCCACGCTTATAAATCCAATCTTCTTTCATGTTCATCCTCCTATGTTTTGAGATTTGATTATGTAAGAAGGAGGCTCTGCAAATTACAGAGTCTCCTTCAATTTAGCGCCTGTTTTATCCCTTACTTGTCCACGACACCCCAGGGATTTGGGTAATCATTAAGCCGCAGGTGGCTGGCCTGCTTCTCAGGAATTTCACCTCCACTTCGTTTGGTCTTACCCATGGCCTGCGACGGTTGTTATCACGCTCGGACTATGGCTGTAAGAGAGCTTTCCTCCTTGTTATGCCATGACCGGATGCCATCCGATGTATTCCAGCCTGATATATTTCTGATAAACCGCAAACTCATCTATACAGCAAAAATGGGTTGGCCTGTTATGTGAGTGGCAGCTCTCAGAAAATATACCGCTGATGTAGCGGCTATTACGCCCAAAGAGGATCAAACTTAATGATTCGTATATGAGGTTGTCAAGGTGCAAGTGAAAGGATTTCCCTCTCACTTGCTACTGCCACTTTTTCAGAAAATCGCAACCAACTTTTTTATTTTTTCTTCAATTTTTTTCAATCGCTTATCTGCGGCTTGCCGAGTAATACCATATCGTTGGGCTAAACAAGTTGCATTTGGTATTTTCATTTCATAATAGGACAATATAAAATCTCGTTCTGCTGGACTCAGTTTCAATAGAGCTTGGTGTAAATCCTCAAGAAGTAAATTCTGAATAGCTTGTTCCGCAGTATCAACAGATTCATCCACAAACAAATCTGTATCCTGATAACCTTCCTCTGTGCCGCCACGATCTCCCACATGAGAAGCCGGGAATATAGAGCGACTTTTCTCATGTTCCTGGAGATAGCGGCTGTGGCGGTCCTCCTGTTGGTATTTTTCAAAATCTTTGCGAGAACATTCCATGATAATGCGGTCATCTTCATCACGGAACATTTTGACTGTTTCAACAAAAAAGCGCCCAGTAAAACAACCATTGCGGCGTGCCTTACTGAACGCTGAAAAACTGATTTCCTCCCATTCCTGTGGGCTGTTATTTTCCAAATAAATACTCTCGTCATATCCTTTCCTCCGTTCAAATTTTTGGTAGTCAGCGAATTTGAACGGTGTCATGGATATTTTGCTATGTACGCCTCCCAGCGCATACCGGCCTCCTAATACCGGGCAAAGAAAAAGGCCGGAAGTGTTTTCACCTCCAGCCATGTTCCTGCCGCCATATTGCAGCAGGAATGAAAAAAGCCCGGTTAATGCCGGGCCTTATGTAGAAAAGTATTCAATTTAGCGCATTCCTGCCACTATAACAAGTATAGCAGGTCGGAAGTCGGAAGGGAGTAGGGATTAGGTCGGGGATTTGTCGGGATTTAGTCGGGATTTAGTCGGGATTTAGTCGGGGCAGCTCCTCCAGGACTTCTGGAATAGAATATCCAAACAAGCAAACAGAAAATAAATAGATGGCTTCTCGTTTTCGGTCATAAAAGACACTGCGCTCTATATTTAGTTCTTCCAGCAATTCTTTCTCTGTACTGTTGAACCGATAGATGAATTGCTTAGTCAAAATTTCATAGTAAAGTTCTCCTCGATCTGGATACCGTTTCAGACGAAGGAGTGCGCGGTCAATAATATTGACCAGCATTTGATTTTGAACAAGGCAGCACACTTTTTCTTCAAAGGCTTGCAGTTCAATATCTGGTGCAAAATTTTCAAGATAGCAGAGGCCAGACTCTATATCTTGTTCTCCCATAATCCAAGCAGTTTCTTGTAATTCTTCTGCCCGTTCACTCAGAACCCAGACTACATCACGGTAAATCTTTAGAATCAGCTTACTTCTATGAAACGCAGCGTCGCTGTTAAGCCCCAAAGCTGTTAGCCTGCTGTTACATTTTTGGATTGTTGTACTTTTCTTTTCTCATGGAATATCCCTCCTTGTTCGCAATATTGCGAACATATTAGGTACAAAATAGCATAGCAGAGGAGCGTGAGAGAGGGCAGTGCCTCTCTCTATTCCCCCATTTGGTTATATCAGGTTTCTGGATTTTAGACGAATCTGCATTGCTTGCTTGGAAACCTCAAAAATATTTGCCATTTCAGCAATGAGCTGTTCATCTGTCCGTCCTATTCTAAGCCGGTAAAAACATTTTTTAATCTGCGGTAAAGGCATTAGCAGAGCAGAGGCCAGAGTGTCTGCCTGACGCTCAATTATGCCATGACTTCGTCGGAAGAAACATTTCCGTTATAAGCAGCAACATCTCCAGTACCGGAGTACAACTTCTTATGTAGTACAATGAGCCAGCTCATGGGCCA
>ENA-OQDE01000746-OQDE01000746.1-human-gut-metagenome-genome-assembly--contig:-NODE-746-length-16657-cov-2.072958_pt1 | contig 16657 bp, 22 predicted proteins | sample MGYA00242768_ERZ504595 | MGnify/ENA primary metagenome ERZ504595 (study PRJEB26092, sample SAMD00036307) | human gut metagenome | host: Homo sapiens | study: EMG produced TPA metagenomics assembly of...
ATGAAATTCATTTGAATAGTTAATCGTTGTTCTTACTTTTAATGTTTTAAATGCTGCTTTATATTCTGGTGTTGCCCCCCAGAATCCTGGAAAGCCATGTTGATCATAAAAATTAAATCGGTATTTCCATTTTTCACTTAATGAACCATCGTTCATATATTCCTTACTCATAAATACTCCATAACTATTGTTTGATGAATCAGTAGGTGCAAGCATTAGCATACTGAAAGTGGAAAAATAACAAATCAAAAAAATCATCGAACCATTGCCTGAACAGGCAAAATCTTCGGCTATCATTGTGATGATAGAGATGATATATACTGCTAATGTACCAAAAACATAAGTTTTTATATAGACGAAACCACTATCACGGAGTCGTTGGCAATTCAAGTTGATGACGAGATAATGGAGTACGATGGTAGAGACTATAACAAGAAAATCTGCTTCCCCATCGTTAAAAAAGATAATAAGAAAGGCAAAAATGAAATTTATTAAAATAAATGAAAATATATAACGGCGTCTGGAAATCTTACCATTAGATGTTGGGATAAACATACGTAACATAAATTTTACATCCTTGTGTGAGTCTCCTGTCAGCATGGCAATATGCCCACTCTCATGCAAGAGTCGGCATATTTTTTCAGAATATATTTATTTTTATTTGGACGTTCTACGCTCGTATAAATCGCATCCATCACAAAAATTGCCAGCGCCACCCAAATAAAGGCGAAGGTCACCATCTTATCGGCACCCGGTTTTTCACCATAAAACGTCACAGCCAGCAGGAACATCAGCGTCGGGCCAATGTACTGAAAAAAGCCTAACGTTGAGAGACGCAGGCGTGTCGCAGCCGCAGTAAAACACAACAGCGGTACGGTAGTGACAATCCCGGCGGCGATCAGCAGTAAATTCAGTGACATCGGGTTTTGCCCCATATGGCTGGTTGAGCTGTCGGCAATAGCAAACAGGTAAATCGCCGCCACGGGCAGCAACCACATAGTTTCGATTAACATGCCGGTTTGCGCTTCAACAGCAATCTTCTTGCGTACCAGCCGTAGAAGGCAAACTAAACGCCAGCCCCAGCGCGATAATCGGCAGTGAACCAAAAGTCCACAACTGAACCAACACGCCACATATCGCCAGAATCACCGCCAGCCATTGCATCCGGCGGAATCGCTCGCCGAGGAAAATCATCCCCAGCACAATGTTCACCAGCGGTTAATAAAGTAACCAAGGCTCGCTTCCAGCATATGGTGATTGTTCACCGCCCAGATAAACAGTAGCCAGTTGCCACCAATCAGCACGGCAGAGACTGCCAGCATAAAAATTTTCTGTGGCGTCTGAATCAGCGTTTTTAAATAGGACCACTGGCGGCAGATGCTCATCAGCACCACCATAAAGAAAAACGACCAGATCACGCGATGCGTCAGGATCTCATCGGCGGGCACGTAGTAAATCAGCTTGAAGTACGCTGGCGCAATACCCCAAATAAAATAAGCGGCAAGAGCGAGTAATACGCCCTGCCGCGTTTGTTTTGCATCCATCGGGAATACTCATTTTTAATTGGTAACAGCAGTTTACCTGCTTTTACGTTATCAACCTACCATATAGGTGGCGGTAGCGCTGGCAATATAAAGCTGTTCTTCATTGTGTAATTCAACGCGGGCGACGGCGACTTTATTGCCTGCCCGCAACAGGCTACTGGTAGCAGTAAAACGCTCGCCTCTGCCAGGGCGCAGATAATCAACGCGAAGATCAATGGTCCCCATTCGCGATAGCCGCTGGCGTAGTTCATCTTCACTGATGGTTTCGTGGCGGGTTAAGGTACTTCCCACGCACACCAGACCGGCGGCGACATCCAGCGCCGATGCAATGACCCCGCCGTGCAAAATGCTTTGCGCCCAGTTACCCACCATCATTGGCTGATTTTTAAAGGCCAGCTGTGCGAACTCTTTTTCGTAACGCTCCAGTTCCATCCCCAATGCGCGGTTAAATGGCATGTGATAAACAAACATCTCACCCACTAATTTCAGGCTTGTTCAGCGGTCAGTACGGCAGACATATCATCCTTACACTTCATTAGTTAATGAAATGTTGATTTTATGCTTCTTTGTTGTTGGTTTCTACTTTAGGAAGGGATAACTAACGGCTATGGAGTTAAGTATGTAAAATAGCCCGCAGAAAAATATTCACCTTATCAATAATTCGTTACGGAGAACACGACCGATGCGGACTCTGCAGGGCTGGTTGTTGCCGGTGTTTATGTTGCCTATGGCAGTATATGCACAAGAGGCAACGGTGAAAGAGGTGCATGACGCGCCTGCGGTGCGTGGCAGTATTATCGCCAATATGCTGCAGGAGCATGACAATCCGTTCACACTCTATCCTTATGACACTAACTACCTCATCTACACCCAAACCAGCGATCTGAATAAAGAAGCGATTGCCAGTTACGACTGGGCGGAAAATGCGCGTAAGGATGAAGTAAAGTTTCAGTTGAGCCTGGCATTTCCGCTGTGGCGTGGGATTTTAGGCCCGAACTCGGTATTGGGTGCGTCTTACACGCAAAATCCTGGTGGCAACTGTCCAATAGCGAAGAGTCTTCACCGTTTCGTGAAACCAACTACGAACCGCAATTGTTCCTCGGTTTTGCCACCGATTACCGTTTTGCAGGTTGGAGCTGCGCGATGTGGAGATGGGGTGATAAGCCACGACTCTAACGGGCGTTCAGACCCGACCTCCCGCAGCTGGAACCGCCTTTATACACGCCTGATGCAGAAAACGGTAACTGGCTGGTAGAGGTGAAGCCGTGGTATGTGGTGGGTAATACTGACGATAACCCGGATATCACCAAATATATGGGTTACTACCAGCTTAAAATCGGCTATCACCTCGGTGATGCGGTGCTCAGTGCGAAAGGGCAGTACAACTGGAACACGGGCTACGGCGGTGCGGAGTTAGGCTTAAGTTACCCGATCACCAAACATGTGCGCCTTTATACTCAGGTTTACAGCGGCTATGGCGAATCGCTCATCGACTATAACTTCAACCAGACCCGCGTTGGTGTGGGGGTTATGCTAAACGACCTGTTTTAATGCATGGTAGAGTGCCAGCACCTAATTTTTGTTTAAAAATCAAATGATATGATTACGTTAAGCAATAGTGAGCTGGCCGTTACTTTGACGCTGGATGTTATGGGGTATCAGTATCCTGATGCCAGTAATTTCTGGGATGGTAACTGGTTATTCCTCAAAGTGGGCGTGACGCAGGGAAATCAGCGGTTTGAAAAGATAGATCCGGCAATAGGGACATATGACTTAACAAAGCTTCATAGGTGGTTTACCACATTGTTGCAGCGCCCTTCTCCCGATGGCTACCCGGAGAAAAATCTGGAATTTACCGAGCCATGCCTGGAGTTCGAATACACAGGGTATTCCGGTGATGTCATTATTATCAAAGTGATACTGGCTTGCGGGCTATGCCCTACATTTCATACGTCAGAGAATATATGGCAGGCGGAATTTCGTTTGGCGGATGCCGATGTCGCTTTGATCCTGGCAAATCTGGAATCCAGCATCCAACATTATCCAGCCAGACGCTAAAAGCATTGCAGTTTCTCGCGCAGGCGCTGAAAATAGCGCCTGTTTTTATTTCAGGCAATCGGGGTGAATGTGGCGCAGGCGGAAGTGTTGAATCTGGAGTCCGGAGCTAAACAGGTTTTACAAGAAACCTTTGGCTACCAACAGTTTCGCCCCGGCCAGGAAGAGATTATCGACACTGTGCTTTCCGGTCGCGATTGCCTGGTCGTCATGCCCACTGGTGGCGGAAAATCCCTTTGCTATCAAATTCCTGCCTTATTGCTAAACGGCCTTACCGTGGTTGTTTCACCGCTGATTTCGTTGATGAAAGATCAGGTGGATCAACTGCAAGCCAACGGCGTGGCGGCGGCGTGCCTTAACTCGACGCAAACCCGCGAGCAGCAACTTGAAGTTATGACAGGCTGCCGCACCGGGCAAATTCGTCTGCTTTATATCGCCCCGGAACGCCTGATGCTGGATAACTTTCTTGAGCATCTGGCGCACTGGAATCCGGTGTTATTAGCCGTTGATGAAGCGCACTGTATCTCCCAATGGGGCCACGATTTCCGCCCGGAATATGCCGCGCTCGGTCAGTTGCGCCAGCGGTTCCCGACGCTGCCGTTTATGGCGCTGACCGCCACAGCCGACGACACCACGCGGCAGGATATCGTGCGCCTGCTGGGGCTGAACGATCCGCTGATTCAAATCAGCAGTTTTGACCGTCCGAATATTCGCTACATGCTGATGGAGAAATTCAAACCGCTCGATCAGTTGATGCGCTACGTGCAGGAACAACGCGGTAAGTCGGGGATTATTTACTGCAACAGCCGGGCGAAAGTAGAAGACACCGCTGCGCGCCTGCAAAGCAAGGGAATTAGCGCGGCGGCCTATCATGCCGGGCTGGAAAATAATATTCGCGCCGACGTGCAGGAGAAATTCCAGCGCGATGACCTGCAAATTGTGGTGGCGACGGTGGCGTTCGGCATGGGCATCAACAAGCCTAACGTTCGCTTCGTGGTGCATTTTGATATTCCGCGCAATATCGAATCCTATTATCAGGAAACCGGTCGCGCCGGGCGTGATGGCCTGCCCGCGGAAGCGATGCTGTTTTACGATCCGGCCGATATGGCGTGCTACGCCGTTGTCTGGAAGAGAAGCCGCAGGGGCAATTGCAGGATATCGAGCGCCATAAACTCAATGCGATGGCGCGTTTGCCGAAGCGCAAACTTGCCGTCGTCTGGTGCTGCTGAACTACTTTGGCGAAGGGCGGCAGGAGCCGTGCGGGAACTGCGATATCTGCTCGATCCGCCGAAACAATACGATGGTTCAACCGATGCTCAGATTGCCCTTTCCACCATTGGTCGTGTGAATCAGCGGTTTGGGATGGGTTATGTGGTGGAAGTGATTCGTGGCGCTAATAACCAGCGTATCCGCGACTATGGTCATGACAAACTGAAAGTCTATGGCATGGGCCGTGATAAAAGCCATGAACATTGGGTGAGCGTGATCCGCCAGCTGATTCACCTCGGCCTGGTGACGCAAAATATTGCCCAGCATTCTGCCTACAACTGACAGAGGCCGCGCGCCCGGTGCTGCGCGGCGAATCCTCTTTGCAACTTGCCGTGCCGCGTATCGTGGCGCTCAAACCGAAAGCGATGCAGAAATCCTTCGGCGGCAATTACGATCGCAAACTGTTCGCCAAATTACGCAAACTGCGTAAATCGATTGCCGATGAAAGTAATGTCCCGCCGTACGTGGTATTTAACGACGCAACCTTGATTGAGATGGCGGAACAGATGCCGATCACTGCCAGCGAAATGCTCAGCGTTAACGGCGTTGGGATGCGCAAACTGGAACGCTTTGGCAAACCGTTTATGGCGCTGATTCGTGCGCATGTTGATGGCGATGACGAAGAGTAGTCAGCAGCATAAAAAAGTGCCAGGATGAAGACTCCGTAAACGTTTCCCCCGCGAGTCAAATGTATGTTGATGTTATTTCTCACCGTCGCATGGTGCATATTGTGCGCTTATGAGCCCCGGTCCCGATTTCTTTTTTGTCTCTCAGACCGCTGTCAGTCGTTCCCGTAAAGAAGCATGATGGGCGTGCTGGGCATTACCTGCGGCGTAATGGTTTGGGCAGGGATTGCGTTGCTTGGCCTGCATTTGATTATCGAAAAAATGGCCTGGTGCATACGCTGATTATGGTGGGCGGTGGCCTGTATCTTTGCTGGATGGGTTACCAGATGCTACGCGGTGCACTGAAAAAAGAGGCTGTATCTGCACCTGCGCCACAGGTTGAGCTGGCGAAAAGCGGGCGCAGTTTCCTGAAAGGCTTACTGACCAATCTCGCCAATCCGAAAGCGATTATCTACTTTGGTTCGGTATTCTCATTGTTTGTCGGTGATAACGTCGGCACCACCGAGCGCTGGGGCATTTTTGCGTTGATTATTGTCGAAACGCTGGCGTGGTTTACCGTCGTTGCCAGTCTGTTTGCTCTGCCGCAAATGCGCCGTGGTTATCAACGTCTGGCGAAGTGGATTGATGGTTTTGCCGGGGCGTTATTTGCCGGATTTGGCATTCATTTGATTATTTCGCGTTGATGCCAGACGCGTCATCAGAGTAAGTCGGATAAGGCGTTTACGCCGCATCCGACATTATTTTTCACGCATGCCTCGCCGATGCTAACAGCGCTCCCACCAGCATAAACAACGAGCCGAAAATCTTATTCAGCGCCTTCATCTGCTTTGGTCCTTTAATCCATAGAGCAATCCGTTGAGCAAGGGTGGCGTAACCGATCATCACAATAATATCGACCACAATAGTGGTGACGCCGAGCACGATATACTGCATCAGTTGTGGCTGCTGCGGCATGATAAATTGCGGAAATAGCGCTGCCAGAAACACAATACTTTTGGGATTGGTAAGATTCACAAACACTGCGCGCTGGAACAAATGTCGGCGCGATTGAGTAGAGGCTAGCGATTTAAGATCAATTGCGCCAGCGGCGCGCCACTGCTGGATCCCAAGCCAAATCAGATAAGCTGCGCCCGCCCACTTCAACACTTCAAACGCAATCACTGAGCGGGAAAATAGCGTCCCCAAACCCACGCCAACCAGCACAATATGAATCGCCAGTCCGGTCTGAAGCCCAGCAATAGACGCCACCGCGCCGCGATAACCATGGTTGAGCGAGGTGGTCATGGTGTTGATTGCGCCAGAGCCTGGCGACAGGCTTAAAATGATCGATGTCAGCAGGTAGGCAAACCACCATTCTAAGGTCATGATGAACTCCCGGTGTGTCTATTTTTGTGCCACAATACGCTACTGTCGCAGCGTTGTGTCAGGCACGCTTAAAAAAACGATTTTACGTGGTTTAAGAGGCAGATTACCCGATGTTTCAGCAGCAAAAAGACTGGGAAACAAGAGAAAACGCGTTTTGCTGCTTTTACCATGGGACCGCTGACTGATTTCTGGCGTCAGCGTGATGAAGCAGAATTTACTGGTGTGGATGACATTCCGGTGCGCTTTGTCCGTTTTAGCGCAAAGCACCATGACCGGGTGGTAGTCATCTGCCCGGGGCGTATTGAGAGCTACGTAAAATATGCGGAACTGGCCTATGACCTGTTCCATTTGGGGTTTGATGTCTTAATCATCGACCATCGCGGGCAGGGACGTTCCGGTCGCCTGTTAGCCGATCCGCATCTCGGGCATGTTAATCGCTTTAATGATTATGTTGATGATCTGACGGCATTCTGGCAACAGGAGATTCAGCGGTCCGTGGCGTAAACGTTATATACTGGCACATTCGATGGGCGGTGCGATCTCCACATTATTTCTGCAACGCCATCCAGGTGTATGTGACGCCATTGCGCTAACTGCGCCAATGTTTGGCATCGTGATTCGTATGCCGTCATTTATGGCACGGCAGATCCTCAACTGGGCCGAAGCGCATCCACGTTTCCGTGATGGCTATGCAATAGCACCGGGCGCTGGCGCGCGTTGCCGTTTGCTATCAACGTACTGACCCACAGCAGACAGCGATATCGACGTAACTTACGCTTCTATGCTGATGATCCAACGATTCGCGTCGGTGGGCCGACCTACCATTGGGTACGCGAAAGTATTCTGGCTGGCGAACAGGTGTTAGCCGGTGCGGGTGATGACGCCACGCCAACGCTTCTCTTACAAGCTGAAGAGGAACGCGTGGTGGATAACCGCATGCATGACCGTTTTTGTGAACTCCGCACCGCTGCGGGCCATCCTGTCGAAGGAGGTCGGCCGTTGGTAATTAAAGGTGCGTACCATGAGATCCTTTTTGAAAAGGACGCAATGCGCTCAGTCGCGCTCCACGCCATCGTTGATTTTTTCAACAGGCATAACTCACCCAGCGGAAACCGCTCTACAGAGGTTTAAATTTCTTATGTACCAGGTTGTTGCGTCTGATTTAGATGGCACGTTACTTTCTCCCGACCATACGTTATCCCCTTACGCCAAAGAAACTCTGAAGCTGCTCACCGCGCGCGGCATCAACTTTGTGTTTGCGACCGGTCGTCACCACGTTGATGTGGGGCAAATTCGCGATAATCTGGAGATTAAGTCTTACATGATTACCTCCAATGGCGCGCGCGTTCACGATCTGGATGGCAATCTGATTTTTGCTCATAACCTGGATCGCGACATTGCCAGCGATCTGTTTGGCGTAGTCAACGACAATCCGGACATCATTACTAACGTTTATCGCGACGACGAATGGTTTATGAATCGCCATCGCCCGGAAGAGATGCGCTTTTTTAAAGAAGCGGTGTTCAAATATGCGCTGTATGAGCCGGGATTACTGGAGCCGGAAGGCGTCAGCAAAGTGTTCTTCACCTGCGATTCCCATGAACAACTTCTGCCGCTGGAGCAGGCGATCAACGCTCGCTGGGGCGATCGCGTCAACGTTAGTTTCTCTACCTTAACCTGTCTGGAAGTGATGGCGGGCGGCGTGTCGAAAGGTCATGCGCTGGAAGCGGTGGCGAAGAAACTGGGCTACAGCCTGCAAGATTGCATTGCCTTTGGCGATGGCATGAACGACGCCGAAATGCTGTCGATGGCGGGGAAAGGCTGCATTATGGGCAGTGCGCACCAGCGTCTGAAAGATCTGCATCCGGAGCTGGAAGTGATTGGTACTAACGCCGAGGACGCAGTGCCGCATTATCTGCGTAAGCTCTATTTATCGTAATCGTTCTTTATTTGGTCAGTTGTCAACCTGATACTTCGCTACAATGGATACTCGTTAATCAAAGAGTTTTCCATTGTGGCGCTACTTATCATCACCACGATTCTGTGGGCCTTCTCCTTTAGCTTTTATGGCGAGTACCTTGCGGGGCACGTCGATAGCTATTTTGCGGTGCTGGTGCGCGTTGGCCTGGCGGCACTCGTTTTTTTACCGTTTCTGCGTACCCGTGGCAATAGCCTGAAAACGGTCGGCCTGTATATGCTGGTGGGCGCGATGCAGCTCGGCGTGATGTATATGCTGAGTTTTCGCGCCTATCTCTACCTGACGGTCTCCGAATTGTTGCTGTTCACCGTACTGACGCCGCTCTACATCACGTTGATTTATGACATCATGAGTCAGCGCCGTCTGCGCTGGGGCTATGCTTTTAGCGCCTTGTTGGCGGTGATTGGTGCCGGGATTATTCGCTATGATCAGGTCACCGACCACTTCTGGACTGGCCTGCTGCTGGTGCAGCTCTCCAATATCACTTTTGCCATCGGCATGGTGGGTTACAAACGTCTGATGGAAACTCGCCCGATGCCGCAGCATAACGCCTTTGCGTGGTTCTATCTTGGCGCGTTCCTGGTGGCGGTGATTGCATGGTTCTTGCTGGGAAATGCGCAGAAAATGCCGCAAACCACGCTGCAATGGGGCATTCTGGTGTTTCTTGGCGTGGTGGCTTCCGGGATTGGCTACTTTATGTGGAACTACGGCGCGACGCAGGTGGACGCCGGAACGCTGGGCATTATGAATAATATGCACGTTCCGGCAGGGCTGCTGGTAAACCTGGCTATCTGGCACCAACAGCCGCACTGGCCAACGTTCATTACAGGCGCGCTGGTGATCCTGGCCTCACTGTGGGTGCATCGTAAGTGGGTCGCTCCGCGCTCTTCACAAACGGCAGATGATCGCAGGCGTGATTGCGCGCTGAGCGAATAAACGCTTCTGTAATCGGCTGACGCTGCTCGCCATCACGCACGGCGGCGTACAGTCGGCTCCACAAGCCTTCGCCCAGGGTTTTGGTCACCACCAGACCCTGGCGTTCAAAACTCTCCACCACCCAATGCGGTAGTGCGGCAATACCCATCCGTGCGGCAACCATCTGAATCAACAATAAGGTGTTATCGACGCTTTTCAGTGACGGGCTGACGCCTGCCGGCTGAAGAAAATGCCGCCAGACATCCAGTCGGCTACGCTGCACCGGATAAATCAACAGCGTTTCGCTGGCGAGATCTTCCGGTGTAATACGCGTTTTTGCCGCCAGTGGATGGTCAGGTGCTAACACCAGACGCACTTCATAGTCGAACATCGGCGAATAATGCAGGCCACTGCGCGGCAGAATATCGGACGTCATTACCAGATCCAGCTCTCCCTGTTGCAAGGCGGGCTGCGGGTCAAATGTCACGCCCGATTTAAAATCCATCTCTACCTGCGGCCAGTTCTTATGGAAATTTTCTAACGCGGGTGTCAGCCACTGAATACAGCTATGGCACTCAATGGCAATGCGCAGACGCGTCTGCTGCGGTTCATTGCAGGCTTGCAGTGCCTGGCTAATTTGCGGCAGCACCTGATTTGCCAGTTGCAACAGGATTTCTCCCTGCGGAGTAAAGCGAAGCGGCTGGCTTTTACGCACAAATAGCCGGAAGCCAAGGCGTTGTTCCAGATCGCTAAACTGGTGAGACAGGGCGGATTGCGTCTGATGCAACGTCGCCGCAGCGGCTGCGAGCGAGCCGCAGTTCCGCAACGCTTGTAGCGTTTTCAGATGTTTTACTTCGATCATGAAAGTCCTTCACTTCGGCATGAATAATTTGCGCTTGAGGAATATACAGTAACCGCCAATTATGGATGTGTAAACATCTGGACGGCTAAATACTAAAAATTCCATAAGGGGCATATAATGACAATTCTTAATCACACCCTCGGTTTCCCTCGCGTTGGCCTGCGTCGCGAGCTGAAAAAAGCGCAAGAGAGTTATTGGGCGGGGAACTCCACGCGTGAAGAACTGCTGGCGGTAGGGCGTGAATTGCGTGCTCGTCACTGGGATCAACAAAAGCAAGCGGGTATCGACCTGCTGCCGGTGGGCGATTTTGCCTGGTACGATCATGTACTGACCACCAGTCTGCTGCTGGGTAACGTTCCGGCGCGTCATCAGAACAAAGATGGTTCGGTAGATATCGACACCCTGTTCCGTATTGGTCGTGGACGTGCGCCGACTGGCGAACCTGCGGCGGCAGCGGAAATGACCAAATGGTTTAATACCAACTATCACTACATGGTGCCGGAATTCGTTAAAGGCCAACAGTTCAAACTGACCTGGACGCAGCTGCTGGACGAAGTGGACGAGGCGCTGGCGCTGGGCCACAAGGTGAAACCTGTGCTGCTGGGGCCGATTACCTGGCTGTGGCTGGGTAAAGTGAAAGGTGAACAGTTTGATCGCCTGAGCCTTCTGAGCGACATTCTGCCGGTTTATCAGCAAGTACTGGCAGAACTGGCAAAACGCGGCATTGAGTGGGTACAGATCGACGAACCAGCGCTGGTACTGGAACTGCCGCAGGCGTGGCTGGACGCATACAAACCCGCCTACGACGCGCTTCAGGGCCAGGTGAAACTGCTGCTGACTACCTATTTGAAGCGTAACGCCAAATCTCGACACGATTACTGCGCTGCCTGTTCAGGGTCTGCATGTTGACCTCGTACATGGTAAAGATGACGTTGCTGAACTGCACAAGCGCCTGCCTTCTGACTGGCTACTGTCTGCGGGTCTGATCAATGGTCGTAACGTCTGGCGCGCCGATCTTACCGAGAAATATGCGCAAATTAAGGACATTGTCGGCAAACGCGATTTGTGGGTGGCATCTTCCTGCTCGTTGCTGCACAGCCCCATCGATCTGAGCGTGGAAACGCGTCTTGATGCAGAAGTGAAAAGCTGGTTTGCCTTCGCCTTACAAAAATGCCATGAACTGGCACTGCTGCGCGATGCGCTGAATAGTGGTGACACGGCAGCTCTGGCAGAGTGGAGCGCTCCGATTCAGGCGCGTCGTCACTCTACCCGCGTCCATAATCCGGCGGTAGAAAAGCGTCTTGCAGCCATTACCGCCCAGGACAGTCAGCGTGCGAATGTCTATGAAGTGCGTGCTGAAGCCCAGCGTGCGCGTTTTAAACTGCCAGCGTGGCCGACCACCACGATAGGTTCCTTCCCGCAAACCACGGAAATTCGTACCCTGCGTCTGGATTTCAAAAAGGGCAATCTCGACGCCAACAACTACCGCACGGGCATTGCGGAACATATCAAGCAGGCCATTGTTGAGCAGGAACGTTTAGGTCTGGATGTGCTGGTGCATGGCGAGGCCGAGCGTAATGACATGGTGGAATACTTTGGCGAGCATCTCGACGTTTTGTCTTTACGCAAAACGGTTGGGTACAGAGCTACGGTTCCCGCTGCGTGAAGCCGCCGATGTTATTGGTGACGTTAGCGCCCGGCACCGATTACCGTGGAGTGGGCGAAGTATGCGCAATCTCTGACTGATAAACCGGTGAAAGGGATGCTGACTGGCCCGGTGACCATTCTCTGCTGGTCATTCCCGCGTGAAGATGTCAGCCGTGAAACCATCGCCAAACAAATTGCGCTGGCGCTGCGTGATGAAGTGGCGGACCTGGAAGCCGCAGGAATTGGCATCATCCAGATTGATGAACCGGCGCTGCGCGAAGGTTTACCGCTGCGTCGTAGCGACTGGGATGCATATCTCCAGTGGGGCGTGGAGGCCTTCCGTATCAACGCCGCCGTGGCGAAAGATGACACACAAATCCACACTCATATGTGTTACTGCGAGTTCAACGACATCATGGATTCGATTGCGGCGCTGGACGCAGACGTTATCACTATCGAAACCTCGCGTTCCGACATGGAGTTGCTGGAGTCGTTTGAAGAGTTTGATTATCCAAATGAAATTGGTCCAGGCGTCTATGACATTCACTCGCCAAACGTACCGAGCGTGGAATGGATTGAAGCCTGCTGAAGAAAGCGGCAAAACGCATTCCGGCAGAGCGTCTGTGGGTAAACCCGGACTGTGGCCTGAAAACGCGCGGCTGGCCAGAAACCCGCGCGGCACTGGCGAACATGGTGCAGGCGGCGCAGAATTTGCGACGGGGGTGATGAGTATTAACGAGTCACTGTAAATTGCAGTACGATGAAAGAGGCAAAACTGCCTGATACCAGGCCTACATAATTTCTTCAATTTATTGAATTTTCAAGATTTAGTTGGCCAGATAAGGCGTTCACGCCGCATCCGGCATGAACAACACGCACTTTGCCAATAATCTGATGGCTTCCATCACCGGAAGCCATTTTGCTATCTGCGGCCGTTCAGACACAGAAATAACCGAATCATTTTTTTCGCAAAATATAATCCTGAGCGATTTGTTCAGTAATCAACGCTACGTTATTTATTCTCACTTTTCACGAGATTGTATCCCTTTTCAGTAACGTGGTAGTGAGGCATAGACTTATGTCCGCTATCCTCAATAATAACCAAACCCTCGTTAGCTAATTTGTTAACAATGTTAACAACATTACCGAATCCTGGAATTTGCCTTATAGATAGTGTGCGATCGAGATTCATCCAGTTCCAGTTTATATCTTTCTCAGCCATAACTTTCAGTACGTTAATTTCAGTTTCAGTTATCATAGTCAAGTGCATCCTGGTGTATAAGTCATTAAGTTCTCCCTTAAGTTTATAATCTTCTAGAGTAGCAGTATGCGTATGATTCCAGAGTGCATAGCCTGCGTCACCATCAGGTTGTCCTGTTTCCCAACCAAGATTACAGTAACGCTGATATTCCCGACATTCATGAGTATAGAAGTTAAGATCTACTTGTTCTGGGGGGATTTTTCCTTTCTCAATGTCTTTCAGTCTATTGATCATCACTTCATTTACAGGGTCATGACCAAATCTGGCTATGTGTTTTTCAACAATAGCGATACCTTCCCTGTTGATTGTTACGCCATCTGTCGTCAGATTTTCTATTGGACCACCGGCAAGGTCGGGATTAAATGGTCTTCCTGATACTGCTCCTCTGGCTCCGAAATGCTCAAGTGATTCCAAATCAGGGAATCTCATTCTTCCCAGAACAACTCCAGCAACTATTGAAGCACCAGCGATGAGTAACCCTTTGTTATCCATAACTTGATCGTAACCAGCAGGTGCATCTCCTCCCAACTTGTTTGCTGTTTCCCTGAATCCTTCGATATTCCATTGTATATGCCGCCAGCAGCAAGCAGTCTGCCAACCGCTTTACTATTGAGTGTTTTGAGGCCATTATCATCTTTAGTTTTTGGCCGTGGTATAAACAGACGGTTGTAGTTATCGGGAAATGCCAAATAACTAAATTCAGTATTAGCAATCAGATGCCTGGAGAGTATATATTCATAACTGACAGTGATGGTTTCTGTATCCAGATTGTTCTCAGTAAACAGGTGATTGATTGCTGATAAGAGCGCGCCGCGAAGTTGAATGTTGTAATATTTCTCCCATCGACCAAATCTATTGATCCGATAGAAGTCAAACTCCATGAACAACTGCTCGTTATTGTTAATAGCGTTAATAAGTAACGGGGAGCTTTTGTCAATCAATTTACAGAAACTAAGGCCATGCAATTGTGACCCTTTGCCTGTATTCGTAATACTATTAGAGAGCGAGAACGCGAAGATTTCATCTTCATGGCCAATCTGCCAGCGATTACCTATTGATGCGCTCGTTCCACAACGAGAGGAAATACATCCTTGTTGTTCTCCGGTTATGTTCAGGTAAATAATATCACTCATCCTTGAAAAACCTTTTGTTAATTCTTTTGTGAAAGAGAAATAGTATTGTTGTTTTTTTACCTTTATTTACGCCTAAAAGTGATGAACTAAAATGTGAAAAACAAAATGTTTCACTTTAATATCTTTTTATCAGGAAGGTCTGAGATGATTTATAATTAATGTGAATGTGTTGATAATAATTAATGTTTGTTTGTGAATGGGAGTTGATGGTAAATCTCTAAGGTGTCTGCCATTGAAGAGACTCATTTATGACTATGACTTGCCGACTTTCTTAAGGTCAAATAGCGGAGTCGTAATCTCCAATCAATTCATACTGATTATTTTTTGGGGGACAGAGATGGCAGCAAAACGCACTCGTTCACTCACCATCTCAAATATAGACTAAGAGGAAACTAACTCCGCTTCCCACCATACTGCTTAAACCATTCCAACATTCGCTGCCAGCCGTCTTTCGCAGATTCGGCATGATAGCTCGGGCGATAATCAGCGTTGAATGCATGCCCGGCATCCGGGTACACGATAATCTCTGCTTTCGCATTAGCAGCCCGCAGCGCCTGGCGCATCGTTTCCACGCTCTCCTGCGGAATGCTGTTATCCTGACCACCATATAAGCCGAGAACCGGCGCGTTAAGATCGGTTGCGATATCAACAGGTTGTTTCGGTGAATTCAGCGACTTATCGCCTGTCAGCTTGCCGTACCACGCCACCGCGGCTTTTAGCTGTGGATTATGCGCGGCATACAGCCAGGTGATGCGCCCACCCCAGCAGAATCCGGTGATCATTAAACGATGAACATCGCCGCCGTTGCGGGAAGCCCAACTGGCGACATGATCGAGATCGGCCAGCACCTGCGAGTCAGGCACTTTTGCTACCAGACCGCTAAGCAACGTGGGATATCGGCAAAATCATTCGGATCGCCTTCGCGGAAGTAAGTTCAGGTGCAATAGCCAGATACCCCTCCAGCGCCAGACGGCGACAAATGTCGCGGATATGTTCATGCACGCCAAAAATTTCCTGCACTACAATGACCACTGGCAGTGGGCCATCGCTCTGCTTTGGTCTGGCATGGTAAGCAGGCATGTTATCCCCTTGTGAAGGGATAGAGGTGAAGCCCGCCACAATCGCGTCGTCCAGGGTCTGAACGATGGTCGAAGCGAGAGGCGATGCAGCAGGTGCAAATCCAGATTGTTGTGTTGTTGCCATGGTATTCTCCGTACCCTTATAAAAATGTTGCGCAATGTTAACTATAGTCAGCATGCAACAAATCACATTGCCTGAATCGGCTCATCTTTTATGCAGTCCTGCAGAATGAAGAGTGATTTATGTGATTTGCATCACTTTTGGTGGGTAAATTTATGCAACGCATTTGCGTCATGGTGATGAGTATCACGAAAAAATGTTAAACCCTTCGGTAAAGTGTCTTTTTGCTTCTTCTGACTAAACCGATTCACAGAGGAGTTGTATATGTCCAAGTCTGATGTTTTTCATCTCGGCCTCACTAAAAACGATTTACAAGGGGCTACGCTTGCCATCGTCCCTGGCGACCCGGATCGTGTGGAAAAGATCGCCGCGCTGATGGATAAGCCGGTTAAGCTGGCATCTCACCGCGAATTCACCACCTGGCGTGCAGAGCTGGATGGTAAACCTGTTATCGTCTGCTCTACCGGTATCGGCGGCCCGTCTACCTCTATTGCTGTTGAAGAGCTGGCACAGCTGGGCATTCGCACCTTCCTGCGTATCGGTACAACGGGCGCTATTCAGCCGCATATTAATGTTGGCGATGTCCTGGTTACCACGCGTCTGTTCGTCTGGATGGCGCGAGCCTGCACTTCGCACCGCTGGAATTCCCGCTGTCGCTGATTTCGAATGTACGACTGCGCTGGTTGAGGCTGCGAAATCCATTGGCGCGACGACTCACGTTGCGTGACGGCTTCTTCTGATACCTTCTACCAGTCAGGAACGTTACGATACTTACTCTGGTCGCGTAGTTCGTCACTTTAAA
>ENA-OQDE01000749-OQDE01000749.1-human-gut-metagenome-genome-assembly--contig:-NODE-749-length-16613-cov-2.729225_pt1 | contig 16613 bp, 18 predicted proteins | sample MGYA00242768_ERZ504595 | MGnify/ENA primary metagenome ERZ504595 (study PRJEB26092, sample SAMD00036307) | human gut metagenome | host: Homo sapiens | study: EMG produced TPA metagenomics assembly of...
ACGTCAAAGTGCTTCTTCCGCTTATGATGGAGCCTGTTATCTGGCGGCAAAATATGAATCCGGCGGAAACCCGGATCAGGTTGGTGGCGATGGCGGAAATGCATGTGGTGAATTTCAGTTCGATAATCGTTATGAGCTTGGGCCGTTTGTTCGGTGGTGCTATGAAAAAGATCCAACTACATATGGTCCGTTTGAACCATATCTTGGCATGACCACAGAACTAAAAATAACGCCGGATTTTACGGGGCATGGCATTCGATCTGCATAGAACATAAGATTGCATTTGAGGCAGCCCAGTGCGAATACGTCTATACACAAACACTGCAGCCACTTCTTACATCACTGACAGAATATTATGGTTTTGATTTTACAAACGCGTCTGATGCTTTGAAAGGCTGCGTTCTTTCTTTTGGCAACAGAGATGGAAAATATGTTGTAAGCCTGAAAAGATATTTTGATGGAACAACATCTGCATCAACGGACCGGGAAATTATTGAAAGGGCATATGATGCCATGATCGCCCGCAGACCGAACGTATCCAGGTGGAGCTATGAGAAAGCGGATTGCCTGGCGCAGCTTGATGGGACGCTTGACATTTATGCACCATCCGAAAATGGTGCCGGTGGGATTGACTGGTCCTGGAAAAAAAGCATAGGTGCCGGAGAGTCCGGAAATGCTGCCGTGCAGGCAGCTCTGAATGCTGTAGGAAGTGGTTATTCCCAAAGCAGAAGAGATGATCCGGGATGGTATGATTGTTCTTCCCTGGTTTACCGGAGTTATGCTGCAGCTGGTATTACTTATCTGAATGGAATGGATGCAGCAAGCGAAGCAGAATGCCTGGTAAACAAAGGAATGACTGTCGGCTATGGTGAACTGCAGCCGGGAGACTTGATCTTTTATTCTTATTCGGCCAACGGAAAATACAGGAATATATCCCATGTTGCCATATATCTTGGAAATGGTGAAATGGTTCATGCTGCAGATGAATCCAGAGGGGTATGTAAACAGGCAATGTCTCAATCAAATCTTTCGCCGCAATTATATTGTCGGCCACAATAGTAGAAGGAAAATAAGATGGATAAATATGAATACATAGTGAATCTTGCAGAAAAACAGCTAAAAGGGTTTCACAGAACCGGGAATCCTGGATGAAGTTCCTGACCTCCGCTGCACGGATTTATAAATATCCGTTTAAAGAACAGCTTCTGATTTATGCACAGAATCCGGATGCAACAGCGTGTGCTTCCATCGAGATATGGAATAAACGTATGAACTGCTGGGTAAATAAAGGATCTTCAGGAATTGCACTTCCGGATGATACTGCAACATACGGTCATAAGCTTAAATATGTATTTGATGTTTCGAATGTTCATGCTGTAAAGCCAAATGGACGTTATCCGAAGGCGTGGAAACTGCGGGAAGAACATAAAAGTGATGTACTGCATAGGCTCGAACAAATATATGGCAGTACAGACAGCACAAAACCCTTTGAAGAAAGAATTATTGAAATTTCAGATCAGCTCGCGGCGGATGCCTATACAGAACTTCAAATTGATTATCCGGATTTACAGGATAGGATAGGATTTGATAAACTGAGCGAACAGGACTTTGCTCTTTGCTTAAAAAAAACTTATATCGGAAAGTGTTTCTTTTACAATTTTATCGGCCTGTGGAATAGAAATTTCCGATCATGAATTTTCATTTGATTATATCAATCAGTTTGTTTCTATTAAAACATTGTCAGTATTAGGAACAAAAATTAATGATTCTGCCAGAGGTGTTCTTGCAGAAATCGGAAAAACAGTACGCATTTATGATAAACTTCGCGAGAAAGAACAGGAAAAAGAAATCTCCAAAAAAGAACTTGCAAATGCACCACAACCGCGATATAATGCTTTAAAGCGTGAAAGTTTTCAAGAGGGTAATTCCAAAGATAAAGATAATATTGAAGGAGGAAAACAAAATGGACCTGGAATACGAACAGATGGGAGATTATCTGATTCCGAAACTGAAAGCAAATCCGGAACCGGAGGGAATGGTAACGAAATACGGACTTCTGAGGGACAAATTTCTGAGGGAGAGATACGATGGGGCGAGAACAGCAATGTTTCTGGAAGGAACGTTGAAAGCACATCTTCTCGAGATTCAGGAACAGGCAAGAGAGAGGATGGAAGTCCTGACATCCCAGATGGCGGAGAAAGAAGGAGTAAACGAACAGCTCAAAGCACAGGATCAGATGCTTTGGGTGAAGAAGATGAACAGCATCCAGAGCCGGGCGGAGGAAGTCGTACTGAAAGAACTGATTTACAGCCGACCAATTTTGTAAAACCAGAGGAATCATACACACAATTAAGTCTGTTTCCATCAGCAGAGGAACAGAGAGGATCAATTACAGCAGCGGAAGCAAGTAAAAATATACTATGCCCGCTGCTTTCTATTTGCCGGAAACCGATCTTGAAGTAATCATCCGAAGTGGTGGCGGGCAAAAAGATAGCCGGAAACGGATTTACGCCAAATATACCGAAGGAAAAAGTACCGATGAAATAATTGCTTTCCTGAAAAAAGAATATAGTCAGGTCGGCAAAGGTTTTGAATTACACGGTCATCCAATATCTGTATGGTTTGATGAAAACGGAATGACTGCCGGTTATGGTATGCGGGCAGCGGAATCTGTAGTTACAACATTAAGCTGGGATCAAATCGAAAAGTACATTCACGCCATGATTACGTATGGCTCGTATATGGATGCGAACGAGGCAGCACTCGTAGACAAAACAGAGATGGAGAGGGTATCTTATCAGATCGGCTATTTTCTCCGTGATTGGATAGATGATGTACCGGAAGAACTTAACAGTATAGAAAAAATAGAAACTCTTCTTTCTACGCATGAAGGAAGAGAACAGCTGGAAAGCTTTTTGGAAGATGTCGATGCACGGATTTCCTATGGAGAATTAAAGCCGAAAACTGTGAAATCTCCAGGATATCTATTATCCGAAATCGCGGATCTTGACAGGGAGAGAATTCATTTTCCACTTCATGATACGGTAGATGTCAGACAGGAAGATTTCATCACACAGGACGAAATCGACTATGCCCTTTGCATTGGAAGTGGTTTTGCAGATGGAAAATTTCGAATCTACGAATATTTCATGGACCTGCATAACCAGAAAGAAAATGCAGACTTTCTGAAAAAAGAATATGGGATTGGTGGCCAATCCGGTGCGTTACCTGGCAATAGTAGTTCCAACAGTGAACATGATGCGAAAGGTATTCTCCTGGAGAAAGGAAGCCTTTTAAATCCATATACAAAAGTCCTTTTAAATTGGAATGTCGTAGAAGAAAGAATCTGCGAGCTGATTTATGCAGACAAATACTTTTCACCACAGGAAAAAGAAGAGTATAAGAATTATAAAAAAGAACAGGAAAAAAAGGCAAAAGAAGCCGAAATTACCCGGCTGAATAACGGAATCCGGTTAGAGTGCAAACAGGAGATCGAAAAACAGATTGCCGAAAAATACAATGGATTTTCCGTTCCACAAAATACGGTATCTGAAATTGTAGAAAAATACGGCATAGACTGTGTACAATTTGTTTTGGCCAATACCATTGTGCAGGCATGGAAGGAAGGTCGGTTATCTCTAAGAAACAAAGAATGGGCGAGTTCCATCCTTACAGAAGGAGAATGGAGCAATACACTGATCTTAAACACCCACCCAACTATTTTGGATGGATTTACAAACCAAGTCAGAAACCTGCAGCATGAAAAAGAACAGGTAGTACAGGAACAGCTTACACTGGATGGCCATCTCTGCATTCTGATTGACCAGTGGGAATCTGGAAACGTTAAATATCTGATCGGAAATTGTGTTGATGATCCGGACTTTTATTATGTTCAGTGTGAAAATCGAGTCTTTGAATTTGACCATAAGCCAGATAAAGTTGAAGTAGAGGACTATTATATCGACATTCTTGCTGAAGAAGACATTGATCGACATGAAGCGGAAGTTGGTGCCAAACTTGATGGGGAAGAACTGCAACGGTTATCCTGGCAGGTGGTACATGAGGCAGATGATGCGTTTGGAAATCCAACAAAATGGAGCGCAAGGCTTTTTTCGGATGTCTTTTTGTGGATCAACAAAGGAAATGCCGTATATTCCATTTATGATGCAGAAGGTTATCCGCCATTGGAAACTTTTGAATCTTTGGAAGATGCCATGGCATGGGCCGATGAACTTGCTGCAGATGGAAGAGACATTGAAAATTCTATTCCAGACGAAACGACGCCAGATACCGAAGAAAAACAAGAAATTGGTCCTGATCCAGTTGGAAATATTATTCGATTGGACAATGTTTTGAAAACCATGCCGGATAAGCTTGCCGAAGCCAAAGACAGACTTGAAACCTTAACTAATCAATTAGAATCAGCGAAAATAGAAGTAACGAAACCATTCCAACAGGAAGAAGAACTCGCTGAAAAGCTAAAGCGACTGGCAGAACTGAATGCGCTCCTGAACATGGATGAGAAAGGAACAGATGCTCTTATACTGGAAGATGATGAACAACCTGCAATAGTAAACTCCGACATGGCAGTTACGCCAATCACATCCGTGAAAACAAAACCAATGCTAAAGAAAAAAGTGGTTGGACTATGCTTATAAGAAAATGGGGAGGATTTCAATGGAAATAACAGAAATAGAATGCAAAATCCTACGGATAAAAGCCGGAGCTATTTTAATTCTTGGGATGCAGCTAGGAAGTGAGCTGCAGCTTGATACGGAAGAAAAACGAGAGGATGTTCTGATGCAACTGGTGGCTATGCAGCGGCTTGTCGAAAAAGCCGAATATTCCCCAGATCTTGCATTTGAATATTTCGGTTATTCGGAACAAAAACGGCAGCTTTACAAGAAGGTTGTTGACTACATGATTGATGTTTCGAAATAAAAAAGGTGTTAAAAAGAAAAAAAGGTCGCTAAGGGAAATTTCATCTTTCTCTTACGACCTTTTTTGTTGGAGGCATTTATGAGTAAAAGAAAATTTTCAAAAAAAGAGGTTGCCATAAGCATAGCGGCGGCCGCTCTTGCAATAGCAACGGTTGGAGGCGCGGTCGCTATCCATAAAGATTCCAGCAACTCAAATACTGGACATTCTATTACCGTGGAGCAATCAGACTACAGTAAAAAAAGGAAGAGGCAATCCAGCAGATTCAGGATACCGTAAAAGACTTATCGGATGACCAGCAATCCGAAATTGACTCTTATATCAAACAGAATATTGAAAACATCCAAAAAGCTGAGTCTGAACGTACCATAGAAAGCACGCTGCAGGAAACACTCGATTACATCGACCAAAGAAGTTTGAGTGAAAAAGAAGAGCAACGAAAAGAAACACAGACAACGGAAACATCTTCTTCCAGTGAAAGGGAGGTTACTTCTTCCTCTGTATCAGAAGAAGATAAATACCATATCCTTGGGGAAGATTATATTTATGAAAATAACGACTATCTTCCAGTTATCAATCAAAGTAACTGGATCTATATGTCTGATGAAGAGAAAGACGATTGGCTGAAGAAATGCACACCGGTAAAAGAAGATTCCGCCCACTCTATCACAGCCATATGTACAGACGCTTATGGTTACAATAAAAGCTGGTTTCTTCCCTGCAGACTGCATAAATGGATCACGGAAAACAATATCACAGCAACGGAAGGTGAATATCTGGCCTATGGAACCTATAAACCAAGTAAGGAAACATTCTATCTCGTACTGAATGACAGTAACCGAACCGTAACTCTGGTTACATACAACAAAAATTCCCAGGACTTTTCCTTTGAATTTGCCGGCATGACAGAGAGTGAGGTACTGGAAATGAAGAAAATGGATGCAAATACATCAGACACCACAGGGCACCAGGATGATTCCAATAATACTTCTGATGCCGGTGATGCACCACTTTCTGAATCTGCCTTAAATGAAATGGAGAAAAATGCAGAACAAAATCAATAAAATCAAACATACCGGCGTATATGTTCTGGTTGTAGATGATTACTTATACAAAACCGGAGACATATTTGGCGAGTGGGTTTTTCTTCCCATGGATTCACCGGCAACCTCAAAATATGATGATACTTACGTTATTATTAAGTATGATTTAAGTGACATTACAAATCAGACACAGAAAAACTGGATTCAAAAGCAAATCGAGCAAAATAAACATAATATTTCGCGCCTCAATAACATCTTAATAGCGTATATGGAGAACGAAAACTGGAATTCATAGTCTCCAAGGAAAACTGATACTTATAAATTTTCCGAAAAAGGTAGCCTAATTTTGAGGCTGCCTTTTTTGAACCACAAATCAAAAAAAAGAAGAAGTAAAAACATGAAAATACAACGAGATGGGAAAGAATATACCTTGACGGCCGAAGAAGTTATGGAAGCCCACGAAGAATTTGTTACCAGTTTTATGGCTGCCGAATTGGAAAATTCATATGATGTACCACATAAATATTCGAAAGATCTCGCAAAAGAGGCATATGATATGTATGCTGACAGCGGTAATTATTCCGAATATGATTGCATCGAACGTGTTGCAAAGGACTATCAGGATCGCTGTAAAGAACCTACTGTTACAATAACTTGGTCAGAGTGTAACGATTTTGAAGATGGCGAGGTTATTCCGCTCGCAGAAGCAAATAAAAGGTTTGAATTAATTGATGCCGATATTCGAGAACAATATGGCGGCCACTATTATGAAAAGACAAAATTCCTGTTGAATTATAATATGGGGAAAGAAAATTTTTCCTATGAAGGCCGCCAGGATTTCGGTGATTATGAGGGTTCCTCGATCGATCACCTTCATAATATGGCACTTATGTATGCATATGATTCTGAGTATTATGATTCGGTGGCATCCAGTAATACACCGGAACTTGCAGAGAAAATCCGTACCAATGGACTGTTTCTTTTAAATAAGCTGGTGCCGTATTTGAGAGCACATGAAGAAATTTCCGATAAATCAGTAACAGTGCATGTTCTGTTTGACAAGCCATCTGTAGAGATAGAATCATGGAAGGAAAAATACTTGATAGATTTCGATAACTATGTATCCGACTGCAGATACTGCCTTAATTCTGGTTTGAATTTACCCGATGAACCGATGTTAAAAGATTACGATCCAGCTTTAATTGCAGAAAGGCAAAAAATAGAGGAAGAACTTAAGCAGGAAGCTGCTGCTGCGGGAATGACGGTAGAGGAATATGCTGCAAATGATTTTATTTCTCCAAAGCAGCAAACAACGAATAAGAAAGCCACAAAAAACAGCCAACCCTTTAACCTATGTTCAGCAATCTATCCCCGGCTTCTTGCATATACCTAATTTTCTGTTATTATAAAAGTGAGAAAAAATGAAAGAGGCGAAAGAAATATGAAATTTGATATTAATGCATTAATTCAAAAACAAAAAAGACCAATCAAAGATAAAAAACAGCTTTCTGCTGAACTGAAAAAAACTATTGAGCAAGAAGAAGATCCTCGGATTCAAAAACATAAAATTAATGCCTTGAAAAAGGGTTATACTCCAGAAGAAGCGGAGAAAATTGCTAGTATTTGCCGATCATACTATAAGTCTATTGACAAAATGCAAGCGGAACTTTCTGAGAAATCCATGAAAATTCACGAGATTTTTAACGAGCAATCTGTAAAGAAAGGATCATGGCAGCAAAAATACTTGACAGATTTTGATAAATATGTATCCAAATGTAGATACTGCCTTAATTCTGGTTTAGATTTGCCTGATGAGCTGCTATTTACAGATTATGTTCCGGATTTAATTCCTGTAGAGGAAGAACTTAATCAGGAATCTGCTGCCGCAGGAATGACGTTAGAAGAATATATCAAAAAAGAATATCTTTTCAAATAATATTTTCAAAAGGCAAAAACAGTAAACAAGCATACAAAATGTTCCCAAAAACGCCCAATCATTTAAGACTGCTAAGCAGTCTTTTTTATTACACAAAAAGGAGAAAGAAACTATGGATATAGATACATTAATTGAGCGACAAGAAGTACTGGTTGAAAATCAAAAACAGCTTTTATCTGCGATGGTGTCTACACTTGACCTAATGAAAGCAGAAAAATTACGTCAAGAAATAGATCAGGAAATAGCATTTGATGAACCAAATAAGACTGTTGAGCAAGAAGAAGATCCTCGGGTCCAAAAGCATAAAATTATTGCCTTGAAAAATGGTTATACCCGGAAGACGTGGAAGAAGTTGCGAGTATTTACCGATCATACTATGAATCTCTTGATGAAATCGAGGCAGATCTCGCTGCAGAAGGTAAGCCAAGTAATGGATCTGACTATGAATTACGAGCTGAAAATGTACGTGCGCTTCGCGATCAGGACTTATCATATATTGACCACAAATATGAAGAGCAGCGCAAACAGAAGTCACGTCCTACGCAGCATCCACTGAAACGTCCCAAAAAACGATGAGTAAAATTTGACTTGTAGAAAAGAGGAAACCATATGTCAGAGTCACTGGGCCACCGGAAAAAGGATTGGGATTTTTCATCCACATTAAAAACTCTTCTGGATCGTCATACTCTCGAACTTTCCAACGAAGAATTAGAGGAAATCAATCTATACCTTTTAAATCAAAGAGAACACGCGATCGCTTTATACTCTCAGCAATTATATGGAATGAAACGTACAGCCAATCGTTTATCCAACACTTCAACATCCTTTCAGGATCAGTTACAACACATGAACTAAAAAGAAAGAAGGGTTCTTATGTCACAAGAAATTGAAAATAATTTTGAAGAACGAAAGAAAGACTGGGACTTGACCGGGCTTTTGGGCGATGTTATTCGAAGGTACATATATCAACTGACTAATGATGAGCTTAATGAAATCAACTTGGAAAAAGCTTCTGGAATGCCAGATGAAGAGATTAAAAATGGAATCAAACTCCCTTTGGCTACTATGCAGCAACGCCGTGAAACATGGGGTTCTCAAAGTAAATTAGATGTACAAGAGCCTATGATTTTTATATTGCAAAGTACAGTAGAAAAGTTGTCCGTCGGAGACAAAATCCCATTATCAGACGCAGATAGCTTTTTGATTCACCAAGAATCCGGTGTTCTTAATTATGAACTTCATTATTTGATGAATGGTACGCCGCAGGAGTATAATGCATTCCTTGATCTTTCTAAAGTTAAAGTGGCCGACACGTTAATGGATGGCGTTACGCACAGCGTTCCACCTGCTTTATCGGATTACCTTGAGCGGCATCAACAATTAAACGATACAGAACTTGGAGCCAAACGATTGCAGAAGTTAAATTGTGATTCAAAAAATGTATCTTATGCAAATGCTCTACTTTCCTATGTAAGAGAAGCAAGGGAATGTTTAAATTCTGGAAAACAACTTCCACAGCGGCCAACCAGAAGTTCTATTACTCTTGAAAAGCCAAACGAAGAAGTTGCAGTTCCGCTTTCCGAACAAACTCCAGAAGAAACTGCTGTCCCTGATCTTAATTCTGCACCTGAAATTAGTATCCCTTCATCCAACAATGAAGAAGTTATGCAGCATCAAAACACCACTCCGGAAAGTCCGGAGGCAGAACATCAACAAGCAAAAATGGAAAATCTTATGGATATATCTCTTCCATTGGTTGATCAGGAACCATTTCAAGAGATACTACAGGCTCTTCTGAAAAATGATATGTCTCAAGCAGCTAATCTGTTGCAATATCTCGGAAGTCATCTGGATAAATTACAAGAAGAGCATCAGAAAATGCAAGTAGAATTCAGGGAACTCAAAGAACAGGTAAATTCTATTGACGAAAGATTTTTTAATGATTCTGACAGTGTTGATACTGTACAGAATAATCTTGATCAGAGTGAAAAACTCATAACACTTAACAAGTCCCGCCTTGCCAATGTTGTTCTGCAGACTAAGAGTAAATTAAAAACTGCTGGAAAAAATGCGCTTTTATCGTTTGCTGAAAAAATTCATGTTCCAAAAGCTTTGGCTTCGTTGCAAAAGGGAATGCAGCATACGCAGGATTCTCTCGATGTACTATTCCAGCGGCTGAACGATGCAAAGCAGGCCGTACAAGATGTTTCCAATAGTGTAAAAAACGTTGGCCGGGCATTGACCGGAAAAGAACTTCTTGAATATGTCCCGTGGGACCCAGAAAAGGGTAAGATTGCTTCTGTCCAGCGTAAGATTTACGCTATGGAGCGTACATTGGGTAATTTGCAGGAAAGAACAAATACATTACTTTCTAAAATGCAACGTCCTGAGCAGAAACCCGAGAAGCAGGTAAAAAAGACAACTAAAAAGGTTATTTAAAGGAGGTATTAAAAATGGCAGCTGAAGATGCAGGTGGAAGTGGTGACCTTGCTATCTTGGTCAACACAGAAATGATTATTCTTAAAGGGGCTGTTAAAGCAGCAGCTTCCGCAGGTAGTGTAACCGGAAAGGTAGTAAATAAAGCTCTGCTTTCTCCCTTCCGACTGATTCAATTTTGTATGAAACTACATAAGCAACATATAATCTCCACGTCAGACTTCAAAAGTTTTACACAATTCATGAAAGCCTGTGATGGAGATTATATTATCGCAAATCTCCCCACACGCGATCCGGAACAGTTGGATAAACTCATGGATTCCATGACAGAGGTTGGAATTACCTACTGTCTCCTTCCTGATCTGGATATTCAGGATTCCTGCCAGCAAATTGCCATACGTGGAAAAGACGTTGCAAAATGGCAGGCATTATACGAATCTTATGTAACAAACCAGCTCGATCTTGGTGGTCCACTGGATTTTGAAGAGTTGAAAGCTCTTACTTCCGGAAATTATAAAATCAAAAGTCTTGCACTCGGAGATGCTTCGGAAGATAATGAGCAACTAGAGCAATTTCTGGATATATTGGACGAACGTGGCGTGAACTATTCTGTTCTTCCGGATCTTAAATATGGAGATAATCACATCCAGATTGCCGTTGCGAATCAATCTCTGCAACAATTCGCAGCAGCTATTAAAGCATATTTAGAAGAATTTCCGGATGCAGCTAAAGATTTGGTAGAAGATATAACTGAACAAGAATATTTTGATTCTGGCCGTATGTCAGAGGAAGATTATATGAAAACAGCTTCGCCGGAAATAAAGGAAAAAACCGATCCAAAAAATTGGCAGAAAGGAAAAAATCTGAATGCACAGTCTTTTGAGCAAGCCCTGGCTGGGAAAGAAGTCGATCGTTATGAAACCTTAAAGAACCGACCAGGGTTAATCGAACGATATATTCCTTCTCAAAGAGTAGCTGCCAGAAGAGAAGATGAAATTGCGCTGCAGACAGGTGACCGAGAATATGTTCGTATTCAGGAAGCTCTTTCCGTTGACAATGGTAAGGGCTTTATTATTTTTCTTGATCCGGAAAAAAATTATAATGTCTATCGTCCGGATGAAAAAGGGATTCTTCAGACTCCTTCCGGCAGTCTGTCTGGAAAAGAATTTTCCAAGTATACAGAACAATCTGACGAAACACATCGTTTAGATTATATTCCGTATGCAGAAACTGAAACTCCGTCCGAAGCTCCTCAAAAGCAATCATCAAAAGCAAAATCTATGGAAAAAACTGTTTCACAAAGCTCTCCAGATGTTTCTACTCAAGAAGCAGCTTTTCCCGTTACCATTAATCGTAGTCTTGTTGATGATATTATGGATGACAAGACTTTTATTTCTCGTATTCCTGGTTCTAAATTGCATATCAAACTTCCTCTTTTTTCCATTGCTGATGACGGAAAAACTCTTGTTTCAGCAATTGATCCACAAAAGGAATATGAAATTTTTAAAAATGATTCACCAACATCGAATCCTTTATTGAATATGAAAGGAGCGCAAATACTACCTTATTATGATCCAGTTCGACGCAAAAACATAACAAAACAGTTCGGCCAGAATCAAAATAAGATTTTAAAGTTTTCTCAAAATCCTGCTTCTAAACACAAGCCTAAATCTTCCCCTATAAGGAAAAAAGACTTAAAGCTTTAATATAAGGAGAAAAAATGATAAAGAAAAAAAAGATTCCAATTAAAAGTCTTGTGCTTATTCTTATTTTGGTCGAATTAATCTGCCTTGTATTTGCAGGTATTTTGGGTGAACCTGGTAATGATATAAATCTTAAAACAGCGTCATGGATGAATCATCCATGGCGCTGTTTTAATCAGTACACATTGATTAGTCTTGGATGTGGTCTGACCGGATGGGTATTTTTTCTTGCGTTTTATTTGGATACGCATCGCAACACACATTCAGACATTGAACATGGTTCTGCAGAATGGGATGACCCGGACACTGCAAATAAACGCATGGCCGATCTTGAGCATCCGGAAAATAACCGCATTCTTTCCAAACACGTAAATCAGGCTTTATCCGGTTCGAAATCCTTTCCAAATAATAATATGATTGTTGTCGGTGCTCCTGGTACCGGTAAATCATTATTTGTGATTGCTCCAAATATTTTAAAATGTATTTCTTCCTATTTATTCATGGACCCTAAAGGTGAACTTGTGGAAAAATATGGAAACTATTTGCAAAAGAACGGTTATCAGATCCGTGTTTTGAACTTAAAAAACATGGAATCTTCTGATCGATACAATCCTTTTGTTTATATCCGAACAGAAGATGATATTCCACGATTGATTATGAATATTTTCAAGTCTGTGGAACCCCCGGATGCCCAAAAAGGCGACCCTTTCTGGGATGATGGTTGCGCTCTTTATCTGCAGTCTCTCTTTTATTTCGTGTGGGCTGTATCTGTACCAGATAAAAAAAGATTTTTGCAGAAGCCGGTTTAAAATGGGAACCTGTATATGCTACGCAAACTTTAAATCAAGTAACAAAGCTCATGCAGCTGGAAAGTAAAAAGTACCACCTCGCTCTGAGGATGAAGAAGAGTCCACAGAATTATCTTTATTAATGGATGCATTAGCAGATATGTATCCAGATCATCCAGCTGTCAGAGATTATCGTAAATTAAAAGAAGGTGCGCCCGAAACAGTTGCTTCCATTCTTTTAATTTTAAATGGAAAATTCAAGTTCTTTTATTCGAAATCTATTCAGCGCATTTTTGAAGCAGATGATATGAACTTATGGGAACTTGGAACCGGTTGGCACAGGGATGGAAAAAGTAAAGTAGCATTATTTCTAGTCCTAAAAGAAAACGATAGCAGCTACAATTTTGTGGGAAATATGCTTTATCAACAGCTGTTCGATGAACTTTTGGTAGAAGCAGATCAGAATTACCATGGTGTTCTTCCTATTCGTGTTGAGTGTTGGATGGACGAGTTTGGCAACGGGTTACGGCCGGAAGGTTTTGAACATTTAATCACAACCCTTCGATCTCGTAACATTGCTGTCATGCTGTTCCTGCAATCAATTAGTCAGCTGCAAACCATGTACAAGGGTGACGGATGGAAAGTATTCATGGATTCCTGTGCTGTATTTTTATTTCTTGGTTCCGGCCGTGGTGCGTATGACACCCAGGAAACTATCAGTAAAATGTTGGGTGCTGCCACAATCGAAAAGGCATCCGGTAGTGTTTCATACGGTCAAAACGGAAGCAGCAGCACAAGCTACGATCGCCTGCAGCGTTCGCTTATGGATGCAAATGAAGTTGCACAAATGGATAAAGACAGTTGCATCATTCTTCCATTTGCAAGTAAACCAATCATCGACAAAAAATATAAGCCATTCCATGATCCCTCTTATTTGAAGGCAAAAAAATATGGACCTTATACCCATCCAGTTGAAATTTTCCGTGATAAAAACGGAAACCTGCATACAGTAAATCACCAGGAGAAATTTTATTTTCCGGATGAAGGTCTTCAAGCAAAAATACGCGATGATCTAAAAGAAGGGAAATCTTCCGGCATGTTATTCGAACTCAGCGAAGATGAATTTTGTTCTCTGGATCTGGATGATCCGAAACTGAATGGCCCGCAAGGAAATCTTTTTTTGCTTCAACAGTTAAAGAAATTGGAAGATGATAGTGACACTTTAAAATTACAGAATGCTGTCAACGAAAAAATGAATTCTGTAATTTATGATACGTCAGACAACACATCCTCCTTGGAGCAGATGAAGAATCTGCCGCAGAAACCATTTCTGTTTATGATGTGCGTCAATCTTGGGATCTTTCCGGGAATCTGGAAGATGTTATCCGAAGATATATACTCGAACTTTCCGAAGATGAAGTATCAAACATCACAGAAGCTATGAATCGGCATATCCCGGAAAAGAAGATCAAAGATTGTTTAACTCTTCCACCGGAAAAATTATGTCTTATGCTGCAGTTTTATATGAAACAAGCAAACTAAAGTAACTTAGAGAGGAAGTATACCTTATGGCCGAAGAGAAAAAAAACAGATCAGAGGAACTAGAAAGTCTGGATAAGAAAATCAATGAGATTATTAATGGATGGAATCAAAATCCGGAAGAGATTGTTGAATTTTTACAGTTCTCCAGCAAATTTTCTTACGCTTATTCACCACGCAACATGATGCTCATTGCTCAACAGCAAAGAGGAGCTTTACTCTGTAAATCCTTTAAAGCCTGGAAAGAACTTGGTTACTCTGTAAAAAAAGGTGAGCATGGAATGGAAGTGTACGTCCATACACCGATCACTATTTTAAAAACAGATGATGGAGATATTCCTTATAGTAAAGCATCCAAAGAACAGCAGGCCGCTTATGATGTTGGAGAAATAGAAGGAGAGAAACTTTCGTATTTCAAAAAAGGATATACATTTGATATTACGCAGACAAACTTTCCTCCGGAAAAATATCCAAAGCTTCTTGACCGTGGAATTCCATCTGAATTTCACAGAAGCTGCACAAATATATTAAAAGAATACTGTGAAGAGAATCTTGGGCTTAAGTTTTTCTGCAAGACCAGGAACAAAATATTAAAGGAGTTTCCCTTTATGGCTATCACAGTCCGTCAGAACACGAAATTCATATTGCTTCAACTTTACAGGATACCGCTGCTTTCTCAACATTAACACATGAATTCGGACACGCTCTTGCACATGGATCTGTCGAAGAATCTCTGAATACAAATTTGCATCAAAAAGAATTTGAAGCTGATGTTATGAGTATTATGTTTTGTCAACACTATGGGCTTGAAATAACCGACGAAAGAAAGAGTCATCTTTCTGGTCATTACAAAGATTGGAAAAAATCCGATCCGAACAATTTTCATCCGGATAAAAGTATGCGGAAAATGTTTGACTTATTTAGGGAACACTCAACTGTCCTGGATCAAAAAATAGTCAAAGCTTTTCCAGAGCTTGCAACAAAATTACTTCCGCAAGAACTAGAAGTGAATTCAGAAAAAAAGAAAGTTGTAAATAAAACTGCTAAGAGAAAACCAAAGAAAAAGAAAACACCAAGACTGTAAATACGATTTTTTATGAAGAAGAAAAATAGATGCGCAGACGAATTTCCATCCAGCAGTATCAGAAAATACATCGGCTATCCAGATAGTGCGTATATACATTTTGATGAAGTTGGTGCAGTGCTTTTTATTTTTCGAGCAAATCCTTCTTTGAAAGAATTGGATGGATTCGAAAAAAATTTGAAATTCGAATTACAGAATTTTCAAAAATCATGTTTATCTCTTTTCGCTTTGGATCTTCTGACTGGTGCAGCATCTCATATTCTCCATACTTAGACACATGGCAGAGCAAACAATTTATTTTTCCGAATTGTAAGTACGGAATAAATTTATTCATAGCACTTTTCGATACATCAACCGGAAAAATATTAAGGGCCAGGATGCTCGATCTTCCGTGCCTCTTTTCAAAAAAAATACGCTCTGCCATTGTACTGCAGGCACTGCAGCCATTCAATAAAGAGAAATATATTAAAGTTATTAAGCAGTTTACTTTTTTCATTCGCAAGAAGAAATTGCAGTGCAAAGCAAATTATCATCACGCTGCACAGTCCATTATCGTGCATCACAGACTGTCCCTATACAAAAATAATGAATTATTTTCACACCACACATTTCAAAATAATCAGAAAAATGCAGAATCACTATTCTGTGTTTCATAAAAAATTAAAAGTGAGGTAACTAAAATGGAAAGAAAAAAAACTCAGGCAACAACAGCAAAGTTAAAAAAGGTTCAGACCGAAATCAAAAAGACAAAGGATAAACTCAATAAACTTATGGCAGAAGAGGAACGTTTGACTGTTCAGTATCAGACAGAAAGTTACGAAGAGACTTTAGCTTATTTGAAGTCTGCAAGCAAAAATGGAAAGCCAGATCTTGAAGAGATGTGGAAGTTTTTGCAGAGCACTTATTCTCCTGAGTTGAAAAATTCAGTTTCACCATCGACCGGAAATTCTGCACCTTCAGAAGAATCAACTGATGACGTAGAAGAAAATTCTGAAACAGAAGAAACATCCAGCACTGTTCCGGAACAAAAAACTTCTCATTATGATTCAAATGATCTTGAGTTTTTAGCTGACTAATTTTTGCGGGACATCCTTTGGGGTGAGGACGTCCCGGTTTTCAAATAGAATTCGAAGGTAGCAAATGGAA
>ENA-OQDE01000750-OQDE01000750.1-human-gut-metagenome-genome-assembly--contig:-NODE-750-length-16606-cov-4.010377_pt1 | contig 16606 bp, 15 predicted proteins | sample MGYA00242768_ERZ504595 | MGnify/ENA primary metagenome ERZ504595 (study PRJEB26092, sample SAMD00036307) | human gut metagenome | host: Homo sapiens | study: EMG produced TPA metagenomics assembly of...
AGTCCCAGGCCGTCCCGGCGAGCGTGCAGATGAAGGCCGCCGTCAGGGTGCGGCGGCGGCCCAGCAGCGTCTCGGCGATGGAGAACATCACCAACAGCGCGATCGTGTCGACGAGCAGCTGCAGGATTCCGCGTGTCAGCAGCAGCGTGGCCAGCAGATGCAGCAGGTTGAACTCCTGCAGGCTGGTGCGCAGGCTGCGCAGAGGCAGTGGATGGCCGGCCAGCGCGAAGCCGATCCACATGGCGATGTTGAGACCCGCGAACGTGCAGGACAACGTCACTGCGAGGCGATGCCCGTGAATCCAGACGCTCACGTCCTGCACCAAGGCATGCATCCTGCCGTGGGTACGCATTTGCGGCGGCTTTCTTTGCCGCTCTCCGGTTCGACTTGCGTGTCGCTCATTGCAGAACCTCAATTCTCGGATAGTCGGACCATGTCAGGCCCGTTTCGCCCAGACCCCAGCGGTGCGCACACAGCCAGGGGACGGCCGCCTCCAATGTCGCGTTGACGGAATGCCAGTCATGGCCGGTGTCAGGCACGACGATCTTCACGACGTGCATGCCGGCCTTGACACCGGCCTGGCCGTTGACGATGACATTTTTTATGGATCTCGCGTCGCGCTTGCCCGCCCCCAGAATCATGATCTGGTTGGAAGGCGCGTGGTCGGCGATGGCGTTGGCCGGCACTTGAGCCTCATAGGCGCTGCGGTCGCCGTTGAAATATTCGGCGACCATATGCTCCACGGATCCGGCGGTGGGCTTCAGCTCGCCGTCCACGGCGATGATGGAGCCGAATATGTCCGGGTGCCGCGGTCCCAACTGGGTGGCACACGTGCCACCCTGCGAGAACCCGCCGATCGCCCAATCCCGCGCCTGCCGGGACACGGGCAGATGCGCTTTGATCCACCGTGGCACGTCGACGGTCAGATACGTCTCCGCGCGTCCGACCTTGGTCGTGTCGGCGCACAGGCTGTTCACCGTGTTGTCGCCGTTCTGGTCGGGCGAGATGACGATGGGCGCCAGACCGTGATGCGCCTTCGCATACTGGTCCAGGATCGCGGCGATGCCGCTGGCCGAGAACACGCGGTCCGGATTGCCTGGCTGCCCGGCGAGCATGACGAGTACCGGCAGCTCTGGCGGTGTGTCGCTCAGGGCGGCTGGCGGCATGTAGACGGCCGCGGTACGCGCGCGGAATCCGGAGGCTGTGTTGGATATGTCCACCGAATAGACCTTGCCGTGCGCGGCGGCGGGCGGCAGTTTGCCATCGAGCATCTCGCGCAGCCATTCATCGACGGTCAGGGTCCCCTTCTGCATGTGCGACGTGCTGAGCGGATGATATGACGAATAGCCGATCAGCGAGCCGATGGTCTGATACTCCCCGTAAATCGAGTCGATACGGAGCGCGGTGGAGACCAGCACGAATGGGATGAGCACCGCGGCCATCAGGCGCCGTGCGCGCCGGGCGTGCACGATGGTCGTCACCAGCAGTCCCAACAGCGCGCAGCACGCGGCCGCAGCCATGATGACGGGCCAGCCCAGCGATACGCCGAATACCATGAATTTTTCGGAAAGCAGCCACATGACCAGCAGGCCGAAGCCACCGCAGACAAGCATGATGGGCACCTGCCTCGCCAGCTTGGACCGATCGCTCCTGAAGACCTGCCACAGCAGCAATATCGCCACTCCCACGCCGACAATCACCCATATCGTGGTTGGCAACGGGCCTGAGACGAGTCGTATATGCAGTAACCTCGTCACCCAACTCGGCAACGATTCCATGCGATCATCCCCTTGTAAGTGTCATCGGTTGATATTACCCGGTATGACCGGCGCCTTTCGTCCGTCTCAGGGATGATATTGCCCGATGCTGTATACGGGGCCCACTTATGCGGATCATGCGGGGCTCTTCCGCGCGGATTCCAACGGGCGGCGAGTGGCCCATACGGGTCTCAGACTGGTCTCATACGGGGAGATTCAGGGAAATATCAGTGAACGTGATGTACCATTGTCGTCGTTTCTTTACTAGAATGTCATTCGGTATTCATCATGGCGGCGCATGGCCGTTCCCTTCCGCGCGTGACGCGGCGGAAGAACCATGATGACGTGTATATGGCCGATAACGAATTGGGCATGGGTCGGATGGCGCCATGCGAATCACACGAAGTGCGGGTATATGAGCGACGAAATAAACGACAAGAACGACGGCGGTACGAACGTGGCCGATGCCGTCAGTCCGTCCGGCGAGATCGAGGTGCTGGATATCAAGCGGGCCGACTCCTCTTCCGGCAGGAACGGCGGCAAAGGCGGCAGAAACGGCGGTCGCCGTGAGTATAAGCCGTTCCCCGGCTGGCTGTACGGTGTCCTGTTCGTGGTGTTCGACATGGCGGCGGTCGCTGCGCTGCAGTGGGGCGTCAGCCAGTCCGGCACGCGCGTGCAGCTGTCCAGTCCCGTCGTGGGCTGGGGTTTCGTGTCGAAGATGTGGACCAAGGGCAACTTCGTGTTCGTGCTGAACCTGCTGCTCATCGGCGCGCTGTATCTGGCGCTGCTCATGCTGTTCAACCGGTTCTGGATAGCCACGCCGGTGCTGCTGGCCGTGGCCATCATCGTGGGCGTCATCGAGCATTTCAAGGTGTCCATACGCTATGAGGCGATTCTGCCGTCCGACCTGGGCTTCCTCGGCTCGAATACCGGCAATCTGATGAGTTTCACCCCTCCGGGGGCCCATTGGATCATCCTCGGCGCACTCGCGGTGTTCCTGGTGTTCGTCGCACTGTTCGTGGTGCTCAACCATGTCGATGGCCGGCATGGTCGCATGATCCGTTTCGACAACAAGGGGTTGGCCGCCGGAATCCGTCTGATGGTGTTCCTGCTGCCGTCGTTGTTCTTCGGCCTGTACTGTGACCAGGTCAGCACCGTCGGCTCGTGGGCGAACGGTTTTTCCAAGGCCCTGGGCGACACTCCTTCGATGTGGGATTCCGTGTATGACGCGCAGCGCAACGGTCCGCTGGTCTCGTTCACCCGGCAGCTCAACCCGACGATCATGGATGAGCCGAGCGATTACAGCGAGGCCACGATGAAGGAGGTCGTCAAGAGATACGAGGCCGCCGCCGAGAAGATCAACGCCTCGCGCACGAAGAACATGACCGATTCGACGGTGGTCTACGTGCTGTCCGAATCGTTCTCAGACCCCGCGCGCGTACCGGTGTGAAGCTCAACAAGGACGCCATTCCGGAGGTCCGTGCCATCAAATCCGGCACGACCAGCGGTCTGATGCTGTCGTCCGGATACGGTGGCGGCACCGCGAACCTGGAGTATATGGGATTGTCGGGCCTGAGCATGGCGAATTTCGACTCGTCTCTGACCAGCCGTACCAGCAGCTGGTACCGGGGCAGCATTGGACGCCGACGATCAACCAGATGTGGGGGCTCCGAAGAACTCCATCGCCTTCCACCCGTATGAGCCGTCGATGTATTCGCGTGCGACGAACTACAAGAAGTTCGGATTCGCGCATTTCTACACGCTGCAGGGCGACGACATCATCAAGCATCGGGACAAGATCGACCGTTCCCCGTACGTGTCCGACAAGGCCACGTATCAGAGCGCGTTGGAGGACATCAGCTCGACCGATTCGAACCAGTTCATCCAGATCATCACGATGCAGAACCATATGCCGTACAACGACTGGTATGCCGACAACGAGTTCAAGGCCACCGCGGCCGACGGCGCCGATTCCCTCGGCTCCGACGAAGTGACGGCCATCGACACGTATGCGAAGGGCGCGAGCATCACCGATACGGAGACGAAGAACTTCCTCGATGAGCTCAACAAGCTCGACAAGCCGGTGACGGTCGTGTTCTATGGCGACCATCTGCCGGGCATCTACGAAACCGCCAGCCAGGATACGAACAATTCGCTGGCGCTGCATTTGACGGATTATTTCATATGGTCCAACAAGGCGTCCGGCTCGCAGGGCAAGAAGGTCGACAACAGCGTGTACTCGTCGCCGAACTATTTCGTGGCGCAGACTGCGGAGCACATGAACGCGAAGGTGTCGCCGTACCTGGCGTTCCTGACGCTCATGCACAAGAAGGTCTCCGCCATGGAGCCGCCGGTGGTCAACAAGATCCAGGGATGGGACCGCATCCCCGAGGGCAGGATATCTATCTTGACGCGGCGGGCAACCCGATGGCCGAGGACGAGTTCGACGAGCAGACCAAGCAGCTGATGACCGATTACAAGCTCATCCAGTACGACATCACGGCCGGCAAAAACTATCTGAAAGACACCGACTTCATGGATCTGCCGTAAGGCTCACAAAATAGCAATTGCCCCCGCTACTAGCGGGGGCAATTTCATAGGCATGCCATACACGGCTTTTTACCGCCTGAAGTGAGTTGTGTGGTGCAGATGCAAGGCGCGGAATGCGACGACATACGATGGTACTTCGAGCGTTCCGCAACGCAGCAGATGCGCCGCACAACTCACTTCAGCGCTTTGGCACCGATGTCGTGGCGGTAAAACATTCCCTCCGTGTCCAGCTTGTCGATGATTGCGTAGACCTTGTCTTGGGCGGACTTGAGGTCGGGGGCGGTGGTTTCGATGAGGAGGACGCGTCCGGAGGAGGCGACGAGGCCTTGGTCGCTGTTGGAGACGCGGCGTAGTAGACGTGGGAGGCGTCGTCGACGGGGATGGAGGGGATTTTGGCACCCTTGATGACGTTGACGGGGTAGCCGTTGGAGGCGAGGACGACGCCGAGGGTGGCGTTGTCGCTGTCCCAGGTGAAGGCGGGGGTGCCGCCGTCGAGGATGGCGCTGATGGCTGCTCCGAGATCGCTGGTGAGCTTGGGGAGGACGACTTCGGTTTCGGGGTCGCCGAAGCGGGCGTTGAATTCGATGACCTTGGGGCCGTCGGCGGTGGCGATGAGGCCGGCGTAGAGGATGCCGGTGAAGGGGGTGCCTTCGGCGGCCATGGCTTCGACGGTGGGGCGCACGATGGTGTCGATGGCGGTGTCGATGACGTCCTGGCCGATCTGGGGAACGGGGCTGTAGGCGCCCATGCCGCCGGTGTTGGGTCCTTCGTCGTTGTCGTAGGCGCGCTTGTGGTCCTGGGAGATGGGCATGGGCCAGAATTCGGTGCCGCGGACGAAGCTCATGAGGGAGAATTCCTGGCCTTCGAGGAAGTCTTCGATGACGACCTTGGCGCCGGCCTTGCCGAAGCGGTGGTCGATGAAGATGTCGTCGAGAGCGGTGATGGCGGTGTCGACGTCCATGGCGACGGTGACACCCTTGCCGGCGGCGAGTCCGTCGGCCTTGACGACGATGGGGGCGCCGTGTTCGCGCACGTAGGCGACGGAGTCTTCGAGGTTGTCGAAGGTGCGGTATTGGGCGGTGGGGATGTTGTGGCGGGCCATCAGCTGCTTGGCGAAGTCTTTGGAGCCTTCGATCTGGCGGCGGCCTTGTTGGGGCCGAAGGCCTTGATGCCGGCCGCGGCGAAGTCGTCGACGAGTCCTTCGATCAGGGGGACTTCAGGGCCGACGAACGCCCAGTCGTACTGGTTGTGCTGCATGAAGCTGATGAAGGCGGCGTGGTTTGATTCGTTGATTTGGGTGGTGCGGATGCCGTCCAGTTCCATGCCGGGGTTGCCGGAGCGACGGTGACTTCGCTGACGCTGTCGCCGCGCAGCAGCGCGTGCGCGATGGCGTGTTCGCGTGCGCCCGAGCCGATGACCAAGACTTCTGACCCATGATGTGTCCTTTCTTCAGGCCCCGCTGGCGGGGCTGTCCGTTGCAGACGGACTGGGGGGGCTTGCCGGCCACCCCCGGATTCGCTTGTGACCGCACTCCCCATCAGTGGGGAGTGCGGGAGTGGATGCTTACTTCAGCGTGATCTGCGTGCCGTCGGTGTCGGGGACGATCGTGCCGATCGCATATCCGGCTTCGCCGTTGTCCTTGAGCAGGGCGAGCGTCTCGTCGGCGCGTTCGGCGGAGACGGCGAGCACCATGCCGATGCCCATGTTGAAGATGTTGTACATCTCCTTGTGGTCGATGTCGCCGGCGCGTTCCAGGACGTCGAAGATGGGAAGGACGGGCCAGGATCCGAGCGTGATGTCGGCGGCGAGGCCGTCGGGGATCATACGGGGGATGTTCTCGATGAAACCGCCGCCGGTGATGTGGGCGACGCCCTTGACGACGCCTGCCTTGAACAGGGGCTTGAGTGTCTTGACGTAGATCTTGGTCGGGGTGAGCAGCACGTCGCCGAGCTTGGCTCCGTCGAGTTCGGGGAGCATGGTGTCGACGGTATAGCCGGCCTGCTCGAACAGGGCCTTGCGCACGAGGGAGAAGCCGTTGGAGTGCACGCCGGTGGATGGCAGTCCGATGAGCACGTCGCCGGCGGTGATGCCGGAGCCGTCGACGATGGCGGACTTTTCGGCCACTCCGACCGCGAATCCGGCCAGATCGTATTCGTCTTCGTCATACATGCCGGGCATTTCGGCGGTCTCGCCGCCGATCAGACCGGCTTCGGACTGCACGCATCCGTCGGCCACGCCGGAGACGACCTGTTCGAGCAGCGCCGGATCGTTCTTGCCGCAGGCGATGTAGTCGAGGAAGAACAGCGGCTCGGCGCCTTGGGCGGCGATGTCGTTGACGCACATGGCCACGCAGTCGACGCCGATGGTGTCGTGCTTGTCGACCATCTTGGCGACGACGAGCTTGGTGCCGACGCCGTCGGTGCCGGAGATCAGCACGGGCTCCTTGTAGCCGAGGGACGCGAGGTCGAACAGGCCGCCGAAGCCGCCGATGCCGCCGACGACGCCGGGACGGTTGGTGCGGGCGACGTGCGATTTGATGCGCTTGACGACCTCGTAGCCGGCTTCCACGCTGACACCGGCGTTTTCATATGCTTGTGGCATGACGTACCTTTCTTGGATGATGCTTGTTGGGTTGTGTCGGGATTGGGATTGGTCTGTGGGGCTGGAACGCCGTTATTGCTGCGTCGGCGCGGTGGTGTACTCGTTGCCTTCGTACTTGCTCTTGTAGAGCGCGAATTCGGGCAGACGGACACGGTCCTCGGGGGTGAGGGACTTGAGGAAGTCGGTCTCGTAGTCGTCGAGCGCGGTCGGGTAGTCGCCGTTGAAGTAGGCGACGCACAGTCCGCCGTAGGGTGCCTGCGCGTTGAGGCCGATGGATTCGACCAAGCCGTCGAGCGACAGGAAGGCGAGGGAGTCGGCACCGATGAAGTCGCGGATCTCCTCGACGGATTTCTTCGCGGCGATCAGCTCCTTGGTGGTGGAGATGTCGATGCCGTAGAAGCACGGGTATTTGAGCGGCGGCGAGCTGATGCGCATGTGCACTTCGGCGGCGCCGGCTTCCTTGAGCAGCTGGACGATGCGCTTGGACGTGGTTCCGCGCACGATCGAATCGTCGATGACGATGACGCGCTTGCCGCGCACGACACCGCGGACGGCGGACAGTTTCATGCGCACGCCCTGCTCGCGCAGCTCCTGCGTGGGTTGGATGAAGGTGCGGGCCACGTACTGGTTCTTGATCAGCCCATTTCGTTGGGCAGGTGCGCGGCCTCGGCGTAACCGGACGCGGCGGACAGCGACGAGTTGGGCACGCCGATGACCATGTCGCGTCGACCGGGGATTCCTCGGCCAGGCGCGCGCCCATGCGCTTGCGGGCGGAGTGCACGTTCACGCCGTAGATGTTGGAGTCCGGGCGGGCGAAGTAGATGTATTCCATGGAGCAGATGGCCAGCTGCGTCTTGTTGGTGTACTGCACGATCTTGTAGCCGTGGTCGTTGACCACGATGATCTCTCCGGGGCGGATGTTGCGTACCAGTTCGGCGCCGACGACGTCGAGAGCGCAGGTCTCGGAGGCGAGCACGTAGGCGCCGTTCTTCATCTTGCCGAGGGACAGCGGTCGGAAGCCGTTCGGGTCGAGCGCGCCGATCATCGCGTCCTCGGTCATGATGAGGTAGGCGAACCCGCCGTGCACGGTGTTGAGCGCCTCCTTGAGCTTGTCCATGAAGGTCGGCTTGGAGGAGCGGCGGATCAGGTGCATGAGCACTTCGGTGTCGGAGTTGGAGTGGAAGATCGCGCCTTCGTCCTCCAGCTTGCGACGCAACGACACGCAGTTGGTGAGGTTTCCGTTGTGCCCCAGCGCCACGTCGCCGTCGTGGAACCGGAAGATGAACGGCTGGATGTTGTCGGTGGTGCCCGATCCGGCGGTGGCATAACGCACGTGGCCGATCGCCTTGTCGCCGGTGAGCCGTCCGATCTCGCGCTCGTCGCCGAACACCTGGGTCAGCAGTCCGAGGCCGCGGTGCCCGATGAGATGGCCGTGGTCGTTGGAGACGATGCCGGCGCCTTCCTGACCGCGGTGTTGCAGTGCGTGGAGTCCGAAATACGTCAGGCGGGCGCGTCCGGGTGGCCCCATACGCCGAAGATGCCGCATTCTTCGTGAATGTCTTCGAGTTCAGCTGACAAGCCAAAGCTCCTTCCAAAACATGGGGGACAGGGGATTCGCTACCTATCCACAGTACCAATCGGCGGCTACATCCGCGCTCGGGGGTGTGGCAGATGGGCCTCATGGGCGGCGACATACTATCGAACATATGTCTCATAATGATTGTACTCTGAAACGAAAGCGCGAAAGGGGGTGGTGACGATGGTTCGGGGCGAGCATGTGTATCTTGCCATAGACCTGAAGTCTTTTTACGCTTCCGTGGAGTGTCACGACCGTGGTCTCGACCCGCTGCGCACGCATCTGGTGGTGGCGGATGAGGAGCGTACGGACAAGACCATCTGCCTGGCCGTGTCTCCTTCGCTGAAGGCGTATGGCATTCCCGGACGCGCACGTTTGTTCGAGGTTCGGCAGCGCTTGGCATCGGTGAACGCCGAGCGGGCGATGCTGGCTCCTGGTGGACGGCTGTCCGGTGAATCCTGTGATTCTCGGGATCTTGAACATTCCCCGAGATTGAAGGCGTCGATGGTGATCGCCAAGCCGCGAATGGCGCATTATCTGGAGGTGAGCGGCAGGGTGTACGGCGTGTACCTGCGATATGCCGCGCCCGAGCACATCCATGTCTATTCGATCGATGAGGTGTTCATCGATGCCACGCCCTATCTGCGCGCGCTGGGCATGGGCCCGCACGAGATGGCGAGGGCCATCGTGCGTGACATTCTCGCGCAGACGGGCATCACCGCCACGGCCGGCATCGGCACCAACATGTATCTGGCGAAGGTGGCGATGGACATCGTGGCCAAGCACATGCCCGCCGATGAGGATGGCGTTCGTGTGGCGGAGCTTGACGAGATGTCGTATCGGCGACTGCTATGGAACCATCGTCCGCTTACGGATTTCTGGCGGGTCGGTCGCGGCTATGCCGGAAGCTTGAGCATGCCGGCCTGCTGACCATGGGGGATGTCGCCCGATGCTCGATCGGCCGGGCCTCCGACTACTACAACGAGGATCTGCTCTACCGCATGTTCGGCAGGAATGCCGAACTACTCATCGACCATGCGTGGGGCTGGGAGCCGTGCACGATCGCGGACATCCAATCATATGAGCCGGATGCGCACAGCATCAGCAGTGGCAGGTGCTCACCGGGCCCGCCGACTATGCCACGGGACGGCTCATCGTCAAGGAGATGGCGGACGCGCTCGCCTTGGATCTTGTCGGCAAGCGGGTGCTGACGAATCGTCTGACGCTCGCGGTTGGCTACGACATCGGCAGCCTTGACTCGACCAAACTGGATTCCTGCGCGGATTCGGCGATGAAACGGGCCTTCGATCAGGCGGGCAAGAGCTATCGCGGGCCGGTGTCCGTCGACCGGTATGGGCGGCGGGTCCCCAAGCCGGCCACCGGGTCGATCGGACTGGGGGAGTTCACCTCGTCTTCCACTCGCATCCGTGAGGCGATGACGATGCTGTACGAGCGCATCGTGGATCCGCGTCTGTTGGTGCGCCGGCTCACCGTCATCGCCGATGATGTGGCCACGGCGAATGAGCTTGCGGCCGGCAAACGCTACGAGCAGCTTGATCTGTTTTCCCGGATCGATTCGTCCGCGGAGAAGGGGGACGATGGCCATGTCGGCATTTCGAACAGTGATGTGCGGCGTGAGCATGACATGCAGACTGCATTGCTGGAGGTCAAGAGGAAATTCGGCCGCAATGCCGTCATCAAGGCGATGGACATGGAGGACGGCGCCACCGGCCAGGACCGCAATCGGCAGATCGGAGGCCATCGTGCATGAGCGTATTGAGCGTATTGCGCTATCGGGCGTGAAAAGGAGTCCATATGGCATTACATGAGACGCATAAATATGACGACATTATCGATATGCCGCATCACGTGTCGCGCAGGCATCCGCAGATGTCCCGTCATCAGCGGGCCGCCCAGTTCATGCCGTTCGCCGCGTTGACCGGCTACGAGGCGGTCATCGAACAGGCGCATGCGATGCCGAGGCTGCCGTGGCCCGGGCCGACGCCGCCGGCGACACCGATTTCGGCGCCTGAAACGGGGCTTTACCCAAAGCTGATATTCACCCGCGTCACGAGCGATGCAAGGATAATGGAATAGTCATCCACATGGTCATAGGAGGTTCATCATGATCGATCACATCGGACTGTTCGTCGCCGACGCCGCCAAGCGCGCCGATTTCTACGAGAAGCTGCTGGCGCCGCTGGGCTATGTCAAGAAGGCCGCATACCCGACTGCGGTTTGTTTCGCCAACGACGAGGACGGCGACGGCATCTGGCTGGAATCGCCGAAGGACGGCAATCCGGTCGTGCCGTCACACGTCGCGTTCCGCGCCAAGACCGCCGATGCCATCAAGGCGTTCCATGAGGCGGGTCTCGCGGCCGGCGGCACCGACAACGGCAAGCCCGGTCCGCGCCCGAACTACGGGCCGGGCTACTATGCCGCGTTCGTCCATGATCCCGACGGCAACAACATCGAGGCCATGCTCAACGACTATCAGGCGTGATCCGACGGTTCCGGCCGGAATCATGCCGGTCAATGGTGCTGATGCTCCGGCGCGCGCGTCGATGAAATCATCGACCGCGCTCCACCGGTAGTCGCAGGCGGATATGCCGAAGCTGATCGCGTATGAGGTTCCCGGCCCGCAGCCACGGGAGCGAATCCGGCTCGGCGGAACAGCATGTCGCCGATGCGTCCGTCGATGTCCTGCGGATTGCCCAGTAGGAACGGGCAGCGCTCCAAGGATGACAGGTCACCGGCGCCGATGGCGGTCTCATCCGGCGGCGTCCCGCCGCCGGCGAGATCCAGTCACAGCGAGTTCGCGATGACCAACACCATACGTTCCTGATAGAAATCCACCAGCTCCACGCCGGTCGCATGCCGGTGAAATCCGCCACCGCCACATCGAGATTGCCGTCCGCCAGCCAATGCCGCAATTGATCGTTGCGCCCATCAGTTGTGCTCCGGCGCATATCATTCGGCTGAGGCTGACGATTCGGGGCGCCGTTCCTGTATCTCATCCCGGTCTGCCGGTTGGGCGCATCGATTGCCCGTCGCCGCCGTCCACGCCGCGATCGCGTCAGAGATCAGTGACCGTTTCATCCGCCATTTCAAGAGCGCCTGCGCTCTGGAAGGCCAGTCGGTAGGCTTCGATAAGCGCCGGCAGCCGCATCGAGGCGTTGGCCGGACTGGTGGAGGGGAGCGGAGTCATGCCGATGGTGATGCCGGTTGCGGCCAGTCGTGGTTCGATGAGTCTGCGATAGAGTTGCGCCGACTTCGCTCCGGTGGTGAATATGCGAGTGATCGGCGCATCGCGCAGCAGGGGCGTCAGATCATTCGGCGTGGCGTTGCGGATGCTGGCGTCGCTGGCCCCGGTGATGTCGCAGGACGCGATGACATCCCACAAGGCGATATGGTGGCGCAGCGCGAATGCGCGGCGGGATTGCAGCGAGTCGCCGGTGACATCAGACGGATCCGCCGGGTCGGCAAACAACGCCTGCATCACCGGCCAGAAGCGATTCTGCGGGTGCATATAGTAGAATGCCGCCTTCCGCGATTTCGGACTGGGCATCGACCCCAGTATCAGAATCCGCGATTCACTGTCCCACACCGGCCGAACCCATGCTCCACATGCTCGCTCATATCCCACATTGTACGCTCCCCGCCAATCACTGCTCCGGCCTTCGCCCCTCTCCGCCGGGCAGCCAGATCGGTGGCAAAGCGCATGATGCGCGCCCCTGTATTCGACGAGTCTTGTGCAGACAGCGTTATCTTCGACTCGTCACCGCTGCCGTTCACGGTTGCTGTCAGGACATCGTCGCTGTCGTAAGGAGTGAATGTCGTTTTCATTTCGGTGTCATTTGCTTCGCGTAGTGAGAATGCGGCGCCGCATGACAACATGGATCGGACGGCTTCGTGCAATTTCGCGGGAGATACTGGGAAATCGAACTTCTCGGTGATGTCATTGTCGTTCCCTTCTTATGCGGCTCGTGTTGATGCCGACCGGTGCATGATGGTTCGGCAACGTTGCCAGCACAAGGATCATAACCAAGCTCAGATATAGCATTATGTCGCAATATTTACGTTATAATTATTGTGTTGCTGATTGTGCATCGCTAATGTGTTGCATAACCGGTGAGAACCAGCTCGAATTCAGTCGACGACTGATGTCTCGTCGCGGTTTTGCCCATACATTTTGTAGACGTATGCCAGAACTGGATTGCATCAGATGCCACATGAATTGAGATGATGAGAGTATGAAAGAGAAAAGGTGAAAAATGCGCGCACGCGTCGACAAAGATGGCTCATCATTCAAGATGAGCCTGAAAGCAACAATCATTCTGGCGGTCGTCGTCGCCGTCATCTTTATGTTCGCCGGAGGATGGATTCGTGGTGCCATCACCAAGTTCTTCAATCCTCAACAGGAATTGACCAATGAAGTCGTCGTTAAGCAGCTGGAGAAGATTCAGGATCTTACCACGGCTAAGGAAACGGATTACGGCTTCGAGAAATACGAAGACGGTGGTATTGCGTTCCTGAACAAGAAGCAGTTCACGATGTTCTACACATACGAGGTGCGCGCGGGGGTCGATCTGGCCAAGGCCCAGATAAAAATCGACAAGGACTCCAAAACAGTGTCTATCACGCTACCTGCACCGAAAATCCAGTCGGTGGCCGTCAATCCCGATTCACTGCGTTTCTTTGACAAGTCTGATTCCTTCTTTAACGCAGCGGATGTAGAGGACACTAAAGCTGCGATGGAAGACGCCAAGAAAAAGACCGAAGCTCGGCTAGACCGAACACAACTGCTGAAAATTGCCAATAAACAGGCTAAAGATGTCATCGAGCGCTTGTATGAGCCTACTGCTGAAGCCGGAATGTACACGGTGACCGTGACGACGACCAATCCCAAGTGATTGATACCCGATGACTAAGCACTTCGTGCACAGTATCACGTGCACGGTCACAACCCGTCATCAAACATGATACGAGAACACAGGAAAGAAAGGTGACAATATGGGAGATATAGCACAAGGCCAACAGGTCTCGAAGAAGCTCCCCGCCAAGCAGCTCATTCCGTATGTGCTGTTGGTGGTCGGCGCAGTGGCGATGGCGGTGTCGTTCTTCCTGCCGTTCGCCTCAGCAAAGGGCGATTATGCAGAATACCTGAAGCAGTATGGTGATCGGGTATACACCGCGGAAGCCGGTCTACACAACAAGGATGTGGTGGGGCTGTCGCTGCTGACATTCCTGCGCATCTACATCGCGGGTCTCCAGTCCGGGAAGCTGCTCGGCGGCATGTACCTGGAAGCTGTCATATGCATTACGCTCATGGCGGTCATCGCGGTGTCTTCGCTGCTTATTCTGCTGTTCGGAGTGTTGAAGAAGCCGATCGCGGCCATCGTATTCTCGGTGCTTGCTGTAGTCGCTTTCTATGCACTGCGTTGGGATTTTGACGATCGTGGCGTACTGCCTTCCTCGCAGTATGGATACGGAATCGCTGAGTATATCTATCCGATTTCGTTTGTCGTGGTTGTCGCCGGGGCGATTTGGTTCATGGTCAGCCGTCACATCGCGAAGACCGTGCATCAGCAACTGGCCAACAACACTACTAACAGCACTCCTGTTAACAGCACTCCTGTTAACAGCGCTCCTGTGGCGAACGGTGCGGCGGTCGCAGAACCTGTCGCGCCCTCAAAGGCCGAGTAATTCATACCGCCGCGTATCGCGCGGAGGCCATACTTCATCAACAACAGACTGGGGCGGAAACCCGAGAAGGTTCCCGCCCCAGTCTGTTATCAGTCAGTCATCACCGTCACGCGGCGAAGTACTCGACGCCGGCCTCGAAGATCGGCTGGTACTTGTCGCCGGGCACATTGACGTACAGGCCGTTGCCGGAACGCTCCGAGTGACCCATCTTGCCGAAGACGCGGCCGTCCGGGCTGGTGATGCCCTCGATGGCGAGCAGCGAGCCGTTCGGGTTCACGGTCAGGTCCATGCCGGGCACGCCGGCCTCGTCCACGTACTGCGTGGCGATCTGTCCGTTGGCCTTGAGCAGGTCAAGCACCGGTTCGGCGGCGACGAAGCGGCCTTCACCATGCGAGATGGCCACGGTGTGCACGTCGCCCACGGCCGTGCGCGACAGCCACGGCGACAGGTTCGACGCGACACGAGTGCGCACCAGACGGCTCTGGTGACGGCCGATCGTGTTGAACGTCAGCGTCGGGCATTCGGCGGTCATCGGCACGATGTCGCCATACGGAACCAGACCCAGCTTGATGAGCGCCTGGAAGCCGTTGCAGATGCCGAGCATCAGGCCATCGCGGTTCTTGAGCAGGTCGCGCACGGCCTCGGTGACCGCGGGCGCGCGGAAGAACGCGGTGATGAACTTCGCGGAGCCGTCCGGCTCGTCGCCGCCCGAGAATCCGCCGGGGATCATCACGATCTGGCTCTTGTTGATCTCGTCCACCAGCGCCTGCGTCGATTCGGCGACGGCGGCCGGCGTCAGGTTGTTGACGATCAGCGTGGTCACGTCCGCGCCCGCACGCTCGAAGGCGGCGGCGGAATCATACTCGCAGTTGTTGCCGGGGAACACCGGAATCACGACGTGCGGCTTGGCGATGCCGGCGCCCGTGTACACGGTCTTCTTCGGCGCGTCGAATGTGATGGTTTCGACGCTCTTGCCGGCTTCGTCGCTCTTGGAACGGTATGGGAACACGGATTCGATACCGGACTCCCACGCCTCCTGCACGTTCGCCAGATCCAGCGTCTCGCCCGCCGCCTTGAACACGTACTCGGCGGTGGTGGTGCCGATCTCGCCGACCTCGACCAGGTTGGAGGCCACCGGGATTTTCTCGTTGTCCGCCAGCTCGATGATGAACGAGCCGTATGCAGGCTTGAACAGGTCGTCCGCGGCGATGCTCTCGTTGAGCGTCAGGCCGATGCGGTTACCAAGCGTCATCTTGAACAGCGCCTCGGCAGTCGCGCCGTAGCCCGGCGTGGAGACGGCCAACGCGATGTGATGCGACGGTCGGTAAGCTCCTCGACCAGCGAGAACGCCTCAAGCAACGCATTCTTGTCCGGGGTCAGGCCGTCGGCCAGGTAACGCGGCGCGATACGCACGATGCGGTGGCCGGCACCCTTGAACTCGGGGGAGGTGGCGCGCTTCATGTTGCCTACGGCCACGGCGAAGGAGATCAGCGTCGGAGGCACGTCGAGGTTCTCGAACGAACCGGACATGGAATCCTTGCCGCCGATCGCGCCGGCGCCGAGGTCGACCTGCGCCATCAGCGCGCCAAGCACGGCGGCCGTTGGCTTGCCCCAGCGTTCCGGCTCGTCGCGCAGCTTCTCGAAGTACTCCTGGAAGCTCAGGTACGCCTTCTCGTGTTCGAAACCGGCCGCGACCAGCTTCGACAGCGACTCGACGACCGACAGGTATGCGCCGGTGAACTGGTTCTTGGACATGATGTACGGGTTGAAGCCCCACGCCATCGCCGAAGCGGTGGTGGTCTCGCCGAACACCGGGAGCTTGGCGACCATAGCCTCGTTCGGGGTGAGCTGCTTGCGTCCGCCGAACGGCATGAGCACGGTTCCGGCTCCGATCGTCGAATCGAAACGTTCGGACAGACCCTTGTTCGATGCCACGTTGAGGTCGGTGACGACCGCGTTCATGCGGTCGGCCAGCGAGCCTTCGCGCCACGAGGCGGGCACCTCGTACGCCTCCTGCTCCTCGACGCGCACGACCTGATGCTTGGAGGCGCCGTTGGACGCCAGGAACTCGCGGCTCAGGTTCACGATCTTGTCGCCGTTCCAGGTCATCACCATGCGCGGGTCCTCGGTCACGGTGGCGATCACCGTGGCTTCGAGGTTCTCCTCGCGGGCGTACCCCAGGAACTCGTCGACGTCCTTGGCTGCCACGTCCACGGCCATGCGCTCCTGCGATTCGGAAATCGCCAGCTCGGTGCCGTCAAGTCCCTCGTACTTCTTCGGAACGGTGTTGAGGTCCACGTACAGACCGTCGGCCAGCTCGCCGACCGCCACGGACACGCCGCCGGCGCCGAAGTCGTTGCAGCGCTTGATGAGTCGGCAGGCGTCGCCGCGGCGGAACAGGCGCTGCAGCTTGCGC
>ENA-OQDE01000751-OQDE01000751.1-human-gut-metagenome-genome-assembly--contig:-NODE-751-length-16590-cov-5.009780_pt1 | contig 16590 bp, 21 predicted proteins | sample MGYA00242768_ERZ504595 | MGnify/ENA primary metagenome ERZ504595 (study PRJEB26092, sample SAMD00036307) | human gut metagenome | host: Homo sapiens | study: EMG produced TPA metagenomics assembly of...
ATGTAGACTGCAGCAAAGATTCGTTTTGCTTTTCTGCGTTTCAGCTTCTGTTGCAACTTCGATGATAGAATCTCCGGAAGAGATCATTGTCATCGATAATGATCACGTCTTTGCCTTCTACAGAGCTTCCTAAGAATTCGTGGGCAACGATCGGGTTGCGTCCGTTGACGATCTGTGTATAATCACGGCGTTTGTAGAACATACCCATATCCAGTCCAAGTACGTTTGCAAGGTAGATCGCACGGTTCGTACCACCTTCATCCGGGCTGATCGCCATCATGTGGTCACTGTCGATCTGCAGATCTTTTACATTGCGCAGAAGTCCTTTGACAACTGGTAAGTTGGAGGAACTGTCTCAAATCCGCTCAGCGGGATGGCATTGGATACACGAGGATCGTGCGCATCAAAAGTAATGATGTTATCAACGCCCATGCGTACCAGTTCCTGAAGTCCGAGTGCGCAGTCTAAAGACTCGCGGCTTGTTCTTTTGTGCTGACGGCTTTCGTAAAGGAATGGCATGATCACATTGATGCGGCGCGCCTTTCCTCCGACTGCAGCGATTACACGCTTTAAGTTCTGGAAATGGTCATCCGGTGACATATGGTTTGTGTTTCCTGTCAGAGAATAGGTGAGGCTGTAGTTGCATACGTCGACCATCAGATAGAGATCTTTTCCACGAACAGACTCTTTGATGATTCCTTTTGCCTCTCCGGAACCGAATCTCGGAACATCGGCATCAATGATAAAAGTATCTCTGTCATAACCGGTGAAAGCGACATCTCCTTTATGTTCAGAACCGCTTTCTTTGCGCCATTTTACCAGATAATCATTGACCTTGTCTCCAAGACCTTCGCATCCTCTGACCGGAATCAGTCCGAGCGCTCCTACTGGAATATTTTCTAAGTTTCTTTCTTTTCGACGTAACATTAATTTTCCTCCCTGTTTTTTAATTTCTTTTTGATTCGGATGTCATCGCCTATCAGTTTCAACATGATATAATTACTTGTGATTCTGGAAAAGGACCGTTCTGTATAAAGATCAGCCAGAGTGTCCAGTGACAAGTTTGTTGATATAATTGTAGAACGGCTGTTAAGCAGTCGTTCGTTGATGCATGTGAAGAACTGGGATGCAATAAAATTGTTCGTATATTCGGTTCCCAGATCATCAATGATCAGACAGTTACAGTTGTAGATCAGTTCAAACATATTCTGCGCATCTACATCTTGCTTGTCAAACGCATGTTTTGCAAGACTGGAAAAGAACTTGGATGCAGAAAAGTAAAGAACAGAATACTCTTTATCCATCAGTTCCTTTGCAATGCAGTTGGACAAAAAGGTCTTGCCCACACCAACATCTCCATACAGAAAAAGATTCTGGAAATCTGTTCCGAAAGAGGTGACGAAATTCCGGCAGATCCGCAGGGCATCTTCAATTACCTGGCGGGAAGAACGGCCGGTCTTCGGGTCAATAAAGTTGGTGGAATAGTAGTCCAGAGCAAAGTTGCTGAAGTTTTCTTTTTTGAGAATTTCTTTTAAGTTTGACTGTTCATAAAGTAAGTCAATGATGGCTTTTTTGAAACAGTGACATTTTTGGTTTCCGATATATCCGGTATCTTTACAATTCGGACAATCATAGACCGGTTCCAGATAATCAGCCGGAAAACCACTGGATCGTAAAAGCTCCTGCTTGCTGGCGCGTAAAATGGCAAGCTCTTCTTTTAAAGAAGAAATTGCTTTTTGATCGCCGTTTAACAGGCGTTTTCCATATTGAACAGACAAAATGGAAATGGAATCATCCAGTGATTTAAATTCAGGCAGCTGACGGTAGACCTCTTCATAATGCTGTGTCAGTATATCATGGTTTCGGAGTTGTTTTTGCTCGTACTTACGCATAATCGCCTGATATTGTGAATTTTTTAGTCCCACGACAGTGCTCTCCTTCTAATTGCTGTTTAATAGTTGCTCCTCCAGAGAATCCATGTCATATGAACGGCGTTCGAAATTGTTCAGATTTCTGGAGACAGGTTTTGCCTTTGGAGCTGAGGCAGCCGAAACGGCTTTTTGTTTCTGGTATGCATCATCCAACACCGAAATATCTTTCAAATGATGTACATGGCTGTTGTGCCATCTGGTCAGGATCGTGTCTGCATATTCAAAGCTTGGCTGATGAGTTGCAGAAATTGTCCTGCTGCAGGCTTCTTCGATGATGTCCAGAGTAAATCCATAGGTATCGGTCCATTTCTGGATATACGAAACCTCAGATGCGGCAGGTCCCCGATTTTTGATTCCGAAAGCATTCAGAACAGTGTAGCAGTTTTTATTATAACTGCGGGATTGCTGTTTTGCCTGCTCTTTGGTAGTGATCCCGCTGTCTGCCCAGGATAAAGCGACCTTCTGAATATAATGAATACTTTTGTGGCCGTTTTCCACGCAGGATTCGATCAGATATTCGATCAGGTCAGCCGACATGCCGAGATGATCATAAAAATAAGTGATCGCATCCATATCTGTCTTTGTCAGAGTCTTACCAAGATACTGTTCCGCAATGAACAGGAGCGATTTTAGCTGCTTTTGCGCCTTTGCGGCATCTGCGTGCGCCGCCGGGCGGGAAACAGAAGCTGCCACAGCTTTGGGAGTAGCAGGCTTGACAGAGACGACCGGTGCGGAAGGCTTTTTGGCCGCAGTGATCGGTATCTGTGCTTGGGTCTGGGGAATCTGGATCAGTTCCAGTTCACAGACATGTCCCTCTGCATCACATTCCATCTGAAGAAGTCCTTTGGATTCCCAGTATTTGAATGCGCGCAGGATATCATTTTCTGTGTTGTTCAGACAGTCTGCAACTGCAGAAACTGTCAGAGAAGAGCCGGCATTATCCAAATGTCTTAAAAGGAACAGATATACTTTTACAAATTCGCCGTTTGCCTGCACCATATAGTGATCGATAAAGTCGTTCGCAACCAGTGTGGCATTTGTCTGGAATTTGTTTTTTAACGTAAATGTCTTCATAGTCCTCTCCCTGTTTTCCGGAATTCATACGCTGCTCTCTCATGCGCAAAGGTATTATAGCATCTTATCTGAACGGGCAAAAGCCTTTTTTCAAGGGAAAATCTGCTTTTTTGTGAATAACCCATGTGGATAATGTGGATAAGTCTTATTTTAAGAGATCTTCTCCGACTTTTACCACATCTCCGGCACCCATTGTAAGAACAAGATCTCCTGAATTCCAGTTTTCTTTGAGAAATGTTTCGATCTCTGCGAAGGATGGAAAATAGTGAGAATCTGTTCCAAGGCTGCGGATCGCGTCTGAGAGCGCTTCAGAGGATACCCCAAGAGTATCTGTTTCCCGTGCGGCATAAATATCGGCAAGAATCACATGATCTGCATGGGAAAGAGCTTCTGCAAATTCCTGGAAAAATGCTTTGGTCCTTGTGTATGTGTGCGGCTGGAATACGCACCAGAGTTTGCGGTGCGGATAGTGCTTCGCAGCCTTTAAAGTTGCTTTGATCTCTGTCGGATGATGTGCATAGTCATCTACGATGGTGACATCATCGATCGTTCCCTTGTATTCAAAACGGCGGTCTGTTCCGGAGAAGGAAAGCAGGCCTTTCTGAATCGTATCCATGGAAAGTCCCAACAGCTCCGCTGTTGCGATCGCGGAAAGGGCGTTGGACACATTGTGATCTCCGGTCACGGAAAGGACGATGTGTGTGTCCATCTTTCCGTTTCGGAAGAAATCAAATGCAACCCGACCTTTTTCATCGTAGGTGATATTCTGCGCACTGTAGTCAAATTCCGGAGACATTCCGTAAGTTATCACGCTGCAGTCCAGACCTTCGCAGATTTCCTGATACTGATCGATCTCTCCGTTGATGATCAGTGTTCCGTCAGATGGCAGCAGGGCTGCAAACTGATGAAAGGAGTGACGGATATCTTCCAGATCTTTAAAGAAATCCAGATGATCGGCTTCAATGTTCAGGATGATGCTGATCTTCGGGAAAAAGTGCAGGAAGCTGTTTGTATATTCACAGGCTTCTGTGACAAAAATACCGGAGCTTCCTACCCGGATATTTCCGCCGATGGCCTGAAGGATCCCGCCTACAGAAATGGTAGGGTCAGTATCGCCTTCCAGCAGGATGTGGGAAATCATAGAAGTTGTTGTGGTCTTCCCGTGAGTTCCGGATACTGCGATCGGAGTTTTGTAATTGGCCATGAGCTGTCCGAGCAGTTCGGCACGCGTCAGCATTGGGATTTTTTTTGCAACAGCTTCCATCAGCTCTGCATTTTCTCTGCGGATCGCGGCAGTGTATACGACGCAGTCGATCCCGTCGATGATATTGGATGCTTTCTGACCATAAAAAATCTGAGCCCCTTTTGCTTCCAGATGTTCGGTAAGCGGAGAGACTTTCGAGTCAGAACCGGATACGGTAAATCCTTCTTTTAGAAGAATCTCGGCAAGACCGCTCATGCTGATGCCGCCGATACCGATAAAATGAACGTGAATAGGCTGTTTGAAATTGATTTTATACATATGATGATTACCTTCCCTTACTATGAAAATAGTTGAAAATCTTGTGTGTTTTATTTTAAAAGTAAAAAGTTTATTAAATTTAGTCATAAAATTTCTTTGCAGTTTATATTATACTATATATGGGGAAAATTAAAAGAAGTTCTTTTTGTACCAAATAAACAAAAAGGAAAAAGATTATGCAAAATTTTTGTAAAAAACATGTACGGATGAGAAAAATATGGTATAATAACAGCAATCAACTAGAAATGAGGTGACTACATGATTAAGAAGGAAATGATTGCCATGCTGCTTGCAGGCGGACAAGGCAGTCGATTGGGAGTTCTCACTGCAAAGGTTGCAAAACCGGCAGTGGCTTTTGGAGGGAAATATCGGATCATTGATTTTCCATTGAGTAACTGTATTAATTCAGGAGTAGACACGGTGGGTGTATTGACGCAGTATCAGCCGCTGCGTTTGAATACCCATATTGGAATCGGGATCCGTGGGATCTGGACCGTAATATCGGCGGAGTTACAATCCTTCCTCCTTATGAGAAGAGCGCGAACAGCGAGTGGTATACCGGAACGGCTAATGCCATTTATCAGAATCTGGATTACATGGAGACTTACAATCCGGATTATGTGCTGATTCTTTCAGGAGATCATATTTATAAGATGGATTATGAAGTAATGCTGGATTTCCACAAAGCCAATCATGCAGATGTTACGATTGCGGCAATGCCGGTACCGATGGAAGAGGCAAGCAGATTTGGAATTGTAGTCACAGATGAAGAAAGCAAGATTAAAGAATTTGAAGAGAAGCCGGAGAAGCCAAGCAGTAATCTGGCATCCATGGGAATTTATATATTCAGCTGGCCGGTATTGAAAGAAGCTCTTCTGAAATTATCCGAGCAGCCGAATTGTGATTTTGGAAAACATATCATTCCATATTGTCACGAAAACGGAAGAAGAATGTTTGCTTATGAATACAACGGATATTGGAAGGATGTCGGAACATTGAGTTCTTATTGGGAGGCCAATATGGAGCTGATTGATATTATTCCGGAGTTTAATCTGTATGAAGAATTTTGGAAGATCTATACGAACAGTGCCAATATTCCTCCACAGTACATTTCTGAGCAGTCCGTGGTGGATCGTTGCATTATCAGCAATGGCTCTGAGATATATGGAGAAGTACATAATTCCGTATTAGGCGGAGGAGTTACGATCGGAAAAGGCAGTATCGTACGGGATTCGATTCTGATGCGCGATGTTGTGATCGGTGATAACTGCGTGATCGATAAGGCGATTATTGCGGAAGGCACTGAGATTGGCAACAATGTTGTGATCGGAATCGGAAGCGAGGTTCCGAACAAAGAAAAACCGAATATTTACAGTGGCGGATTGGCTACGATTGGAGAAAACTCCAGAATTCCATCCAATGTACAGATTGGCAAAAATACTGCAATCAGTGGTTATACCGTGCCGGAAGATTACAACGATGGAGTGCTTGCAGGCGGCGAGACATTAATAAAGGCAGGTGAACGTTCATGAGAGCAGTAGGGATTATCTTGGCAGGTGGAAGCAGCAGAAAAATGAGGGAGCTGACAGCGAAACGTGCAGCTGCGGCGATGCCGGTGGCAAGCAGTTACAGAGCGATTGATTTTGCACTCAGCAACATGACAAATTCGCATATACAGAAGGTTGCAGTGCTGACACAGTATAATGCGAGATCTTTAAATGAACATTTGAATTCCTCAAATGGTGGGATTTCGGAAGAAAACAGGGAGGTCTGTATGTATTTACTCCGACGATCACAGCGAATAATGGAGACTGGTATCGTGGAACAGCAGATGCAATTTATCAGAATCTGGATTTCCTGAAAAGATGTCATGAGCCGTATGTGATCATTACCTCGGGAGATGCTGTGTACAAGCTGGATTATAATAAAGTGCTTGAATATCATATCGCAAAGAAAGCGGATATTACCGTTGTATGCAAAGATCTGGGAGATGGAGAAGATGCGACTCGCTTTGGTACGGTGCGCATGAATGAATCTGCCAGAATCGAGGAATTTGAAGAAAAGCCGATGGTGGCAAAATCTCAGACAATCTCTACAGGAATTTATGTGATCAGAAGACGTCTTCTGATAGACCTGATCGAGCATTGTGCGGAGGAAGAGAGACATGATTTTGTAACCGATATTCTGATTCGTTATAAGAATCTGAAGAAAATTTACGGTTATAAGATAAACAGCTACTGGAACAACATCTCAACAGTGGATGCATATTACCAGACAAATATGGATTTCCTGAAGCCGGAAGTGAGAAGTATTTCTTTAAGGATGCTCCGAGTGTGTATTCCAAGGTGAGCGATCTGCCGCCTGCAAAATACAATCCGGGAGCAGCCGTCAAGAACAGCCTTATAGGAAGCGGAAGTATCATCAACGGAACAGTAGAGAATTCCATTATCTTTAAAAAGGTATTTGTAGGCAATAACTGTGTGATCAAAAATTCAATCATTTTAAATGATGTATATCTCGGGGACAATACATATATTGAAAATTGTATTGTAGAGAGCAGAGATACGATCAGAGCCAATACACGTCATGTTGGTGAGAGTGGTGTAAAAGTGGTAGTTGAAAAAAACGAGAGGTATGCATTATAAGGAATTGAGACAGTAATGCAGGCGGAGAAAGGAGACTTGAACAGTATGCAGATTACAGATGTTCGTGTGCGCAAGGTGACAAAAGAGGGAAAATTAAAAGCAGTTGTTTCGATTACGATTGATAATGAATTCGTAGTTCATGATATCAAGGTGATCGAAGGGGAAAAAGGCTTGTTTATCGCAATGCCGAGCAAAAAAGCTCTGGATGGGGAATATCGCGATATCGCACATCCGATCAATTCCGGTACAAGAGAAAAGATTCAGAATACGATATTGGATCGGTATCAGGAATCTCTGGAAGCAGATACGGAAGAATCTGGGGAAATGTAAGAAGAGGAAAATAAGAGCAGCGGCTGTCTCATGGATAAACGATGAGGCAGCCGCTGTTTTTAAAAAGAGAGAAAAATTGCGAAAGAACGGAATTCCTGTTAAAATGGTAAAGTATTAAAATCAGAAGGAGGGACAGGATGAATCAATTGTTATTACTGGCAGGAGTGGTGATCGTGGCCTGCATTTTAATGAACCGCATCGCTGCTAAACTTCCGCTGCCGTCACTGTTATTGTTTATCGGTCTTGGAATGTGCTTTGGAGTAGATGGTTTTTTCAAGATTCCGTTCGATGATTATGAACTGTCAGAGGCAATCTGTTCGGTCAGTCTGTTGTTTGTCATGTTCTATGGTGGTTTTGGAACAAATCTAAAGACTGCAAAACCGGTAATGGGAAAAGCATTCTTACTTTCCACAGCCGGCGTAGTGATGACCGCAGCGCTGGTAGGGGCAGCAGCGCATGTGCTGTTGGGAGTGGGCTGGATGGAAGGGATTTTGATCGGATCGGTCATTGCATCTACAGATGCAGCGTCCGTATTTAATGTACTGAGATCCAAGCAGCTCTCTCTGAAGTACAATACAGATTCTCTTTTGGAGCTGGAGTCGGGATCTAACGATCCGATATCTTACATGATGACGATTCTGATGATCTCTCTTGTTTCCGGAGAGCAGATCTCGGTAGCCGGTCTTCTGCTGAAACAGATTCTGATCGGAGCAGCCTGCGGCTTCTTGATCGGAAAAGCTTCTGTCTTTATTTTGAATCAGATTGATTTTGGGATGAAACAGGGAAGAACGATCTTTTTATTTGCAGCAGTGATCGTTGGATATGCGTTGCCGTCTGTTGCCGGTGGAAATGGATATCTGAGTGTATATTTGTGCGGAATTCTGATTGGAAATCGGTTTATACCGGACAAAAAGAGATGGTCCACTTTTTTGATATTCTGACAGAGATTGCACAGATGGTTATTTTCTTCTTGCTGGGATTGCTTGTAACGCCGTCACAGCTGCCGGAAGTGTTTGTTCCCGCATTGCTTTTATGTCTTTTTATGCTGTTTATCGGGCGTCCGGTGTCAGTGCTTGCGATATTAAAGCCGTTTGGTGCATCCTGGCAGCAGATCGGCGTTGTTTCCTGGGCCGGATTGCGGGGAGTGGCATCGATTGTGTTTTCTATTTATGTTGTCTTATCCGGCATTCCGATGACATACAATTTGTTTAACATGGTATTTGTGATTGTACTGCTGTCTCTTGCGGTTCAGGGCACCTTGCTTCCGGTTGTATCCAGAAAGCTGGAAATGATCGATAAGAATGCCAATGTCATGCGGACGTTTAATGACTATCAGGATGAAAATGATATTTCTTTTGTCAAGATCAAGATCACTGACAATCATCCGTTTGCAGGAAAAACACTAAAAGAAATCGAAATGCCGCCGGGAGTCTTAGTGGTACTGCTGTTTCGGGGACAGGAGACAATGATGCCGAATGGGGATACATCTTTAGAAGGAGGCGATCTGCTGATTTGTGCAGCCCCGGCCTTTGAAGACCGGGAAAATCTGACATTGTATGAGGTGGAAATTGACAAAAATCATAAATGGCGGGATAAACCAGTGAATGAGCTGGACCAGAAAGCAGGGGTGCTCATTGTCATGGTCAAAAGAGAAGGAAGCACTCTCATTCCCAATGGAAATACGATTATCCGACAGGATGATCTGCTGGTGTTTCGTCGGCAAAAACACGCAAAACAGGGCGCATGGGTAAATTCCATGTGCTTTTTTGTTTTTGGATGTGCGAATTCCAGACGGCAGGCAAAGAGCTGCAGTTGGGAAAAAGAAGTCTGGTTCGGACCATATTTTCGGTCTCCTGCGATGGGACAGCCAAGGTGAGCCATTTGTACCCGGATCTGGTGATGACGTCCGGTATCCAGATGAATCTCTGCCAGTGAAAATTCCGCTGTTGTTTTTGCAATATGGTAGGAAAGGCGTGCAACTTTGGCGCCCGGCGTCTCTTCTGTACAGATTCTGGAAGTGTTCGTGCGCCCGTCTTTGACAAGATAATCTTCTAAAATTCCGTCAGCAGTCTGTGGGCATCCGAGAAGAACCGCCTGATAATATTTGCCGAAGCCAAAACTCTGGAGCTGACGGTTCAGTCTTTGGCAGCGGCAGGTGTTTTGGCAAATACAAGCAGCCCTTCTACCGGCTGATCCAGCCGATGGATTACTGCAAGGTAAGGTTGTTTTTTGTGTGCGCTGTTCTGATAGATATGATTTTTTAAAATGCTGACCATATCCGGAAGCCCGGGGCGGCTTGTCTGAGTCGGGATACCGGCAGGTTTCAGACATACGATGATGTCCTGGTCTTCATATAAAATATGTGGCTTCATTTTGATACGCTCCTCTTGTGAAATCTGCTACAATTATCATATAAAATAAAAGTGTGGTCAAGGGATTCTTGACTTTTACAGAAAACATCTCTAAACTGAGTTACATAGAGTGATCTGCTGGAAATCAGAGACAGGATACTTTAAGAATTGACTGGCGGCAGGAGGTTGAAGATATGAGGACAAATTGGGAGTGGGAACAGTTCGGTGAGGATATCAGACGGACCGTGCAGGATGCAGTGGACTCCAGAGATTTTCGGAGATTGAATCAGACCATTACAGATACAGTAAACAGTGCCTTTCATGAATTTACAGACGGGATGAGAACCCCCGCGGAGGATATCAGTATCAGAAAGCGGACTATGGTACCGGGAGGCAAAAGGACAGGACAAAGGGTGCCTGGCAGAATCTGGATTTGAATCAGTTAAAACGCCCCACATTGTATGCCGGGACGAGAGCGAAAAAAGCAGCAGGACTGACGATGACGATCACAGGTTATACGATTGCAGGATGTCTTTTGATCGGCGGACTGATCACAGGTGTGACCGGGATGCTGCTTGGAGCGGGAGTCGGCGTATCCGTCGCACTTAGTATACAGGTGATCCTTCTGGCAGTATTTACCGCGCTTGGAATCACCGGGACAAAACTTTTAAGCAGGGTGAAGCGGTTTCAGACTTATATAGAAGAGCTGCAGGGCAGAGAATATGGAAATGTGAAAGATCTGGCGCTGAGGGTACAGAAAAAAGAAAAATTTGTAGTAAAAGATCTGGAAACTATGATCAGAAAAGGATGGTTTCTTCAGGGGCATCTGGATGAGCAGAAAGCGTGTCTGATGACCAGCAGGGAAGCATTTGAGCAGTATCAGGAACTGATGGCACAGGCAAGGCAACAGAAAGCCAGAGAGCAGGAGTCAAAAGAGAGACAAAAAGCAGACGCTGACAGAAGAGCAGGTCTGGATCCGAAAGTACAGGAAGTGATTGAAGCGGGAAATGCATATATCCGCAAAATCCGGGAATGTAATGATGCAATTCCGGGAGAAGTGGTATCAGAAAAGATGTCCCGAATGGAGCTTTTGACAAAACGGATCTTTGCGCGGGTAGAACAGAACCCGGAAGTGGTGACCGATATTCGCAGGCTGATGGAATATTATCTTCCGACGGCAGTCAAGCTTTTAGAGGCATATGAGGAGTTGGATGCACAGCCTGTGCAGGGGGAGAATATTCTTTCTTCGAAAAAGGAGATTGAGGATACACTGGATACATTGAATATCGCATTTGAAAAGCTTCTGGATGATCTGTTTCAGGAGACAGCGTGGGATGTGTCTTCTGATATTTCTGTGCTGAAGACAATGCTGGCGCAGGAAGGACTTACGAAAAATGACTTTTCAACAGGAGGAAAATGATGAGCGAAGAATTGAAAGATTTTCAGACAGCACCGACACTGACACTGAATCCATTTGCGGAGGAAGAAAAAGCACAGCCGGAAGTGAAAAAAGAAGAGCCTCTGATGGATGAAAATGTTCTGTCAGAAGAAGAGAGAAAGATGGCAGATCAGTTTGCAAATCAGATCGACCTGACCAATTCTGCCATGATCCTGCAGTATGGTGCGGGAACTCAGAGCAAGATGGCGGATTTTTCAGAGACTGCACTGGAAAATGTAAAGACAAAGGACTTGGGGGAAGTGGGAGAACTTCTCGGGAATGTTGTGAAGGAGCTGAAAAATTTTGACGAGGAAGAAGAAAAAGGATTTTTCGGAATCTTCAAAAAGCAGGCAAATAAGATTCAGGCACTGAAAACAAAATATGCCAAGGCGGAGACGAATATCAACCAGATCTGCCAGGCTCTGGAGGGACATCAGGTACAGCTGATGAAAGATGTTGCGATTCTGGATAAGATGTATGAATTGAACCTGACATATTTTAAAGAGCTGACGATGTATATTCTGGCAGGAAAGAAAAAGCTGAAAGAAGTGCAGGAGGGACAGTTGAAAGAACTCCTGATGAAAGCGCAGACCAGCGGACTTGCAGAGGATGCACAGGCAGCAAGAGATCTGGAGGCGATGTGCGGAAGATTTGAAAAGAAGGTTCATGATCTGGAACTGACGAGAATGATCTCCATCCAGACAGCACCGCAGATCCGACTGGTACAGAACAATGATACCGTGATGGTGGAAAAGATCCAGTCCACGATCGTGAATACAATTCCGCTGTGGAAGAGCCAGATGGTACTGGCGCTCGGTGTGGCGCATTCTGCACAGGCGGCAGCAGCTCAGAGGGAAGTGACGGATATGACAAACGAACTGCTGAAAAAGAATGCGGATACATTGAAGATGGCGACGCTGGAAACTGCAAGAGAATCTGAGCGTGGAATCGTGGATATGGAAACACTAAAAGCGACAAATGAATCCTTAATCTCTACGTTGGATGAAGTGATGCAGATTCAGCAGGAAGGAAGGCAAAAACGTCAGGAAGCAGAGGCGGAGATGCAGCGTCTGGAAAATGAATTGAAACAGAAATTGCTGCAGGTGCGCTGATTGCTTGACAATCGTGAGAAATTCAGTTAGAATTCACGATGAATATGTTAGATGGGTGAAGAACAGGATTAGTATATATCAGAGAACGGCACAGAGAAGAAGCAGTCAGGTGAGAGGCTTCTGCGGAAAGGGTATAGAACCGGCCTGGGAGCTTTCGTATGAAAATGCGGCGTAGAACCGGCGTTAACGGTGTAAGAGAGAATCACAGAGATACTGTGGTTAATCAGGGTGGTACCGCCGAGTCTTTCGGTCCCTTATCGGGAAGGAAGGCTCGGCTTTTTTACGAAAAAATACAGGGCAGGATACTTCCCAGAAGAAACAAAAACAGAGAAGAAAGAAGAGGAGAACATTATGGCAAAAGAAAAAAAACTGGTAGAATCCATTACGGCCAGAGAAGTAGATTTTGCACAGTGGTACACAGATGTGGTGCGCGAAGCAAAATTGTGTGATTATTCAGGAGTAAAAGGATGTTTGAATTATCTTCCGAACGGATATGCGATCTGGGAGAATATTCAGGCAAATCTGGACAAACGTTTTAAAGAGACAGGTGTAGAAAACGTGTATCTTCCGGTATTGATTCCGGAAAATCTGCTTCAGAAAGAAAAAGATCATATCGAAGGATTTGCACCGGAAGTAGCGTGGGTAACACATGGAGGAATGGAAGAACTGCAGGAGAGATTCTGTATCCGTCCGACATCTGAGACTTTATTCTGCGATCTGTGGAGCAAAACAGTACAGTCTTACAGAGATCTTCCAAAAGTTTGGAATCAGTGGTGCTCTGTGCTGAGATGGGAAAAGACAACAAGACCATTCCTTCGTTCCAGAGAATTTTTATGGCAGGAAGGTCATACGATCCACGCAACATATGAAGAAGCAGAAGAAAGAACACTTTTGATGCGTGATGTATACAAGAGTTTCGTAGAAGACGATCTGGCAATTCCGCTTGTGACAGGAAGAAAGACACCAAGTGAGAAATTTGCAGGAGCACAGGATACGTATACAATTGAAGCGCTGATGCATGACGGAAAAGCACTCCAGTCAGGAACCAGTCATTTCTTCGGAAATGCGTTTGCGGATGCGTACGGAATCAGCTATTCTGATAAAGAAAACAAACTGCACAGCGTATATGAGACATCCTGGGGACTGTCCACACGTATCATCGGAGCTATCATCATGGTGCATGGAGATGACAGTGGTCTGGTACTTCCTCCGCACATTGCGCCAGTTCAGACAAGAGTGATCCCGATCGCACAGCACAAAGAAGGTGTGCTTGATAAAGCTAATGAACTGCTTGCAGCATTGAAGGCAGCAGGATACAGAGCTTCCATCGATGATTCTGAAAAGAGCCCGGGATGGAAATTCAGCGAGCAGGAAATGGTCGGAATCCCGACACGTATCGAAATCGGACCAAAAGATATTGAAAATGGTCAGGTTGTTGTCGTTCGCCGTGACACAAGAGAAAAAATTGTAGTGGCAATGGATGAGCTGACAGAAAAACTGTCCGAAATCCTGGAGACAATTCAGAAAGATATGTTTGAGAGAGCGAAAGCATTCCTTGATTCTCATATCCACACAGCAGCAAATATGGATGAGATGGTGAAAGTGGCACAGGAAGAGATCGGATTTATCAAAGCAATGTGGTGTGGAGATGATGCCTGTGAAGAAGAAATCAAAGCACAGACAGGCGGAGTGACATCCAGATGTATTCCAGAGGAACAGGAACAGATTTCAGATGTGTGTGTATGCTGTGGAAAACCGGCGAAGCACATGGTATATTGGGGTAAAGCGTACTAAAAATGGCATTTCAGAATATGGTGAACATGCAGCTGATGATGTTTCTGCTGGTTGCAGTCGGATTCCTGGTGAGAAAAAAGAATATCATTGGAGAGACAGGACGCAAAGACATGGTCAATTTCTGTCTGTATGTTACACTGCCGTTTAATATCTTCCATTCCTTTCAGATGGAATGGGAGTGGAGCATGCTCAAAAGCTTTGCTCAGGTTCTGCTTCTTGCGACAGGGTATTGTATTCTTTCTATAATAACGAGCTGTATCTTTTACAGAAAGGCTGAACCGGATAAGAGAAAGCCGCTTCGATATGGAACAATCGTTTCAAATGGCGGCTTTCTCGGAAATCCTGTGATCGAAGGGATTTATGGAACGAACGGATTGTTTTATGCTTCCGTGTTTATGCTTCCGGTGAGGATCGTTATGTGGAGTGTGGGAACATCCTGTTTTATGAAAGAAAAAAGTGAAAGTCTGGTAAAAAAGGTGCTGACACATCCATGTATTGTGGCCATCTATCTGGGACTTTTCGTCATGATCGCAGGAATGTCCTTCCCGGTAAGTGTGGAAAATACGATTTCAGGGATCAGCAGCTGTAATACACCCCTCAGTATGATGTTGGTGGGCATGATGCTGGCAGAGATGAATCCGAAAGGAATACTGGATGGAACAATGGTGCTTTACACCATTGTCCGACTGATCCTGATCCCGGCAATTTTATTCGGGCTTACCGCACTGCTTCCGATTCCTGCATTACTTCGGGGAATTACGGTTATTATTGCGGGGATGCCGACACCGGTGACAACTGCACTGCTGTCTGCCAAATATCATGGAAATGAGGGATATGCAACAGGAATGATCTTTGTCACGACCATCCTGTCATTATTCACACTTCCGGTATGGTGCTGGCTCCTCGGATAAAAAAGAGAGAATAGTTGCAGAAAATCTTAGAAAATCCCTTGACTTTCGGGAAAAAACGTAATACACTAATTTAGCGTGCACAGGAGAAATTCTGTTTTTGTGCGCAAATATCAGATAATGAACCATTATCTGCAGCCCTTTCGGCATAAGCCGGAAGACAACGAGTGAAATCATAGGAGGTGAAAAAGAATGCCAACATTTAACCAGTTAGTTAGAAAAGGACGTCAGACTTCTGAAAAGAAATCTACAGCACCGGCACTTCAGAAAGGATGGAACTCCCTTCAGAAGCGTGCAACTGATGTATCTGCACCACAGAAGAGAGGTGTTTGTACAGCAGTTAAGACAGCTACACCTAAGAAGCCTAACTCAGCTCTGAGAAAAATCGCCAGAGTTCGTCTTTCTAACGGAATCGAAGTAACAAGCTACATCCCAGGAGAAGGACACAACCTTCAGGAGCATAGCGTTGTCTGATCCGTGGAGGAAGAGTTAAGGACCTGCCAGGTACAAGATACCACATCGTCAGAGGTACACTTGATACAGCAGGTGTTGCTAAGAGAAGACAGGCTCGTTCTAAATACGGCGCTAAGAGACCAAAAGACGCTAAATAAGAAACAGAGCGCTTAGCAAAGAAGTAACTAAATAGTTAAATCGTATCACAAACAGAACTATGATTATCGTACCTTATTGGACGATACGTTCAATAAGTTAGGGCTGCGGATTTAGATACAATCGTCCCGCGGCCACGACACATGAATTGTGATTCCATAGAAAGACACATGTGAGTACCGATGAATTAATCCCGGAAAGAATCCGGAAATCATGATTAAGGAGGGAAGGACCGTGCCACGTAAAGGACATACTCAGAAAAGAGACGTATTAGCGGATCCAATATACAACAATAAAGTTGTTACCAAACTTATCAACAACATCATGTTAGATGGTAAGAAAGGTGTAGCACAGAAGATTGTATACGGAGCATTTGAAAGAGTTGAAGCAAAAGCTGAAAAACCGGCGATCGAAGTATTCGAAGAGGCTATGAACAACATCATGCCAGTACTTGAAGTAAAAGCAAGACGTATCGGTGGAGCTACTTATCAGGTGCCGATCGAAGTTAGAGCTGACAGAAGACAGGCTCTTGCACTTCGCTGGATCACATTGTACTCCCGTCAGAGAGGCGAGAAGACAATGGAAGAAAGATTAGCTAACGAAATCCTGGATGCTGCTAACAACACAGGAGCATCTGTAAAGAAAAAAGAAGATATGCACAAAATGGCAGAAGCAAACAAAGCGTTTGCTCACTACCGTTTCTAAGAGCCAAAGCGGCAGCCGCAGATTGGCGGCTTAAGCGAATGGCATGTTCTCCGGGACTTTTTGTTTCGGGGAACTACAATATATTAGGAGGAAAAAACCTTGGCTGGAAGAGAATATCCATTAGAGAGAACCAGAAATATCGGTATTATGGCTCATATTGATGCAGGTAAA
>ENA-OQDE01000752-OQDE01000752.1-human-gut-metagenome-genome-assembly--contig:-NODE-752-length-16569-cov-4.875928_pt1 | contig 16569 bp, 13 predicted proteins | sample MGYA00242768_ERZ504595 | MGnify/ENA primary metagenome ERZ504595 (study PRJEB26092, sample SAMD00036307) | human gut metagenome | host: Homo sapiens | study: EMG produced TPA metagenomics assembly of...
AAAAAAATACGCCGGGCATATGCCCATACGTTTTTATTATACGGGAAAAGCAAAGGAAACGTCAAGTCATCCGCAATCCTCTTTCATGTTTCATTTTCATTTATTAACACTTAAAATACAAAAATTCACAATATGTTCACTGGATTTTTAGTACTTTTGGGTGCATAATAGACTTGCTGTTAAATATTTAACAGCTGGGTTTCTATCGTCAATATGACAAAACCCCCTTCTTAATATGAAAATCCCCCACGCAGTGGCTGCAAACACTGCGTGGGGGATTTTTATATCATGTGCAAAACCAGCACATGATCGTGATCTACACTTGCTTCACTCGGCTATCTTATTATTTCATTGAACTCTTACTTTTATTCATAAATCGGATAAGAGATTCCCTCTCTCATAAATACCGGAATCACATCGATCGGTGCCGGTACTGTCACATAATTTCCGCCCTCGTATACCTTTTTCGTGTAGGCATCCGTCCATTTTATACCTGCTGGGAGATATACCCTGCGCTCTGTCGCACCTGCCTCCATGACCGGTGCCACTAAAAGATCCGGTCCGAACATATACGCATCCTCTACGTTCCAGCTCTCTTTATCCTCCGCAAAATCAAAGAACAGCGGACGCATCACCGGTGTACCTGTTTTACTTGCCTGTTCCATACAACTACGGATGTATGGGCGCAGACGTTCACGGATAAACAGATATTTTTTCAGGATCTCATAATTGTCCTCCCCAAAACTCCACACTTCATTATCCTGACCGGAAGTAAGCTGGCGCACACCATCGATAAACTCCTGCTCTCTCTCGTACCACGGAGAACGCTCCCCATGCATACGGAATACCGGGCAGAATGCACCCCAGGCAAACCAGCGCACCAGAAGTTCTTTAAATGCCGGATCTTTGATATCCCCGCCAAGAAAGCCTCCGATATCCGATGTCCACCACGGAATACCAGCCACGCACATATTAAGTCCTGCCTGCAGCTGCTCTCTCATGGAGCGGAAGGACGAGTACACATCCCCGGACCAGGTAAGAACGCCATATTTCTGGCTGCCTGCCCATGCACAGCGCACCAGACTCATGATATCTTTTTCTCCCTCCGCTTTCAATCCGTCATAAAATCCTTTCGCATAGCCAACCGGATAAACGTTGCTGCACTGCAGTGCCGGTCCCTCATAATAGCGGTAATTATCAAAATCATATGGTCCATACTCCGGTTCCGCTTCATCTAACCAGAAACAGCGAATTCCGTTTTTATAGTAATTTTCCTTACATTTTTCCCATACAAATTTCTGCGCGCCCGGATTGGTCGCATCGTAAAATACGGTATTTCCCATCCAGCTCATATGATAGGAAAGTCCACGATCCGGTGTGACAAGATATCCGCGGTCGTTCATCTCGCCATAGTTTTCGCTGCGCTCATCCACGGTCGGCCAGACAGAGACAACCGTCTCGATTCCCATGCTCTTTAACTCATCCACCATCGCTTTCGGGTCCGGCCAGTCTCTCGGCTCAAATTTAAACTCGCCCTGCATTGTCCAGTGGAAAAAGTCGATCACGATCGCATCCATCGGAAGTCCGCGCTTTTTGTGTTCTCTGGCAACTGCAAGGATTTCATCCTGGTTGCGGTAGCGCAGTTTGCACTGCCAGTATCCCATACCATATTCCGGCATCATCGGAGTCCTTCCGGTTGCCGCAGAATACTGTTCCTCGATTTCAAACGGTGTATCTCCTGCCGTAATAAAGTAGTCCAGTTTTTTTGTGCTCTTTGCGTACCACTCTGTCTTGTTTGCACCAAAAACTGCTGTTCCGATTGCCGGGTTGTTCCAGAAAAATCCATAGCCTCTGCTTGAGACCATAAACGGCACGCTCGCCTGACTGTTTCTGTGCGCCAGTTCTAACATTGCACCTTTTTTATTCAGATTTTTCTCCTGGTACTGTCCCATACCAAATATTTTTCATCATCAAACGCCTCAAAACGCATAGTCAGTTCGTAATCCGTACTGCCCGGGATCGGTTTTAACTCTCTCGCATCAATGCGCAGCGGCACACAGTAGCGTTGATCCGGTTTCTGTTTCTCCAGTACTCTTCGGTCAGAAGTTCTCCCTTCTGATTATAATAGCTGATCCATCCCTCCGGGGAGATCACGGCCGTGATTTTTCCATTTTTAACGGTGTAAACTTTTCCGGTCTGATGATATTTTGCAAACTCCTCGCCTTTGTACCATGGATCCGTCGTATCAACTTCTTTACACTCCACCTGAAGCGGACACATTTTTACCTCCTCGGTCAGCGCCCAGTCATGTGCATCCATCTGTGCCTCTTTGGTCATGCGCACACGGAAGGAATTTTCTCCCCATGGTTCTAACCATAATGTCAATGTTCCATCTGCAATTACAAGTCTGTTGTTTTCTTCGTAAACTCTCATCTAACTTTTCCTTTCTTAATATATAGATATATTCTTACGTTTGTCTTTACACCTGATAAATCCGGTAAATGAATTCTTCTCTCCCAAAATTTATCTTTCTGCTATATTATATTTTCCGACTCTAACGTTTCATCTCCCCATACAAAACACCGCGTGACCCGGTCGCCAGAAAAAATCTGCCAAACTTTCTTTTATCCCCATCGATACTGTTGATCTCGCCGTACATCTGGTTATCCTGATTCAGCCGCTCATACGATTTTCCCTCATCAAACGTGCGGTAAAAACCATATCCCCCTTCAAGGCGTCCGCAGAAATAAATTGCTTTTTCCTCTGTCAGATAATCCCTGTCCTCTCCGATCACACCAAGTCCCATCCGGTAGCAGGCATCCCCTGTGTCCGTCAGGCGTTTCACATGGATTTCTTCTGTTTTCGTGTCATAACAGAGTTTATAAAGTCCTGCATCGCCCAATGCCAGGTAAAATATGCCAGTCTTTCCGCCCTCACCGCGCACTTCCGTCTTATTTGCAGTATCAATATAGCCAAAATCACAGACCGGAAATGCCTCTTTCGGCTGTTTCTGATAAAAGTTTCTTCCTCCATCCCTGCTCACATAGATTTCGGACGCACCGCCAAAACCATAAAACAGATCTTTCCTGCTGCGGTCGGAAAATACTTTCAGATATCCCGTCTCAACAGGCTGCCCCGCCAGATCAAACACTCCTGCTTTTTGAAAACTGTGTCCTCCATCATTGCTGACAAGCACCAGTTCCACCGGAAGCCTTATCCCATCCGCAACCGACCATACAATATTGACGCCATCCGGTGACACTGCCACCCATCCGGCATTGACATTCGGGTTTTCGATCTCATGCAGTTTCTTGTCGATCTCTGCATTGATACCAAACGGCATGCCGATCCGGTCAAATGTTTTAAAATTATCGCACGTGCGCACCAGACCGCCTTTGGTTTTTCCTTTCCAGTTTCCCCGCGCCGTCACAATGCCAAGATTACTGTCCGCATCGGAAATATCTGCGTTGATACAGGTAATGTAACGGTTGCCCTCGCTGTCATCAAAAGAATTTTTACAGGGTTCATCAAGATTCCGGAATGCAAATCCGCCGAGGTCTCCAACGATATCCACAAGCTGTACCTCTCCATCAACCGGCGCATATACATTCAGATGAACGGTCTCCTCGATTCCGGTACACGCATCATGATAGCGCGGATGCTCACTGAGCAGCGCATCCGTCATAAAAACGCCGGTTCCCGAATTAAACCATACCTCATCCGGATCAAACGGATTGATCTTAATATCACTCAGCCAGTGCAGCAGACAATGGTTTCCGTTATACTCCGGTTTCATGTAGGAAGTATTAAAATATAAATCCCCCTTTTCCAGTCCGCAGAGACTCACGCTCCAGCTGCTGCCATAATCTTTCGAAAGATATACGATTTCATCGCTCTCTTTTTCCCTGCAGAGCGTTGAACACACCAGAAGTCCCGGCATTGTTTTACAGGAAGAAATACCGCCAAAACCATAATTTAAAAATTCTGCTGTCAGCGTGCCATCCGCATCCGGTGTAATGTCATCATACCCTGCAATTTTCCCGTCTGAAAAATAATACCGCAGCACTTTCCCGCCGATCACATCCCCGGAATCACAGCTATATCCAAGGTCGACCACATAATTCCATCTTCCGGTGACATTCATCGTCACATAAAGGTATGTTCCATCATAGTCATAGCGCGATGCCACAAGACCGTTCATTTTACTGTCATGAATCATGACATTTTCCGGCTGCATCAGTTTTTCAAACGTCTGCCCTGCATCATAGGAAACATACAGGCTGTGACCGCGAAGCGTATCACTCTCCCTTGTCGTATATCCTGCGGTTCCTGCAACAATTGTTTTCGAATCATCCGATACCCAGACACAGGTCATGTAATTTTCCTCTAAAGGAAGCCGTTCCCAGGTATCTCCTCTGTCCGTGGTTTTCCAGAGACCATCTAACTGGCTTGCAAAATAAAGTGTGTTTTCATCTTTTTTATCTACCACCAGACGGTATCCGGTTCCTCTTCCGCAAAGATTGCCATGAACGGTCACCGGGATTTTTTTGTGAATAAATGTCTCTCCATAATTCTCTGAAATTGAAAATTTTCCATAGCCCTGTCCGTTAATGCCGCTCATGATGTACAGGCGCTCCGGTTTCTTTTCATCGAGTGCGCATGCGATTGGAAATGTTTCGGAGATGTCCGCCATGCTCACACTGTCGATGAGGCTTTTCCAGCACTTTTTTTCGTATTCATACCGGTAAACGCCTCCGATGTCTGTTCTGGCATAGAGGATGCCGGGCTGTTTTGGGTGGTACAATAAACCGGTGACGTAGCCGCCGCCGGGGATTGGGGCGTTTTTGTATTCGTAGGTGATTGTTTTGTGGGCTTTCATTGTATAGGTGAACTCCTTTCGTGGGTGGTTTTCGGTGTAAGTGGATCCGTGTGTGTGCGAAGGTGAACTTTTTTGTGCGTTCTTTTTTGGGGGAAAGATGGCGAGCCTGAGGGCCGTGGGTGGGCTGTGCAAAGCTCTGACGCTTTTTGCACAGCCCGCCCGCGGCATTGAGGGGACCTGCACCAAAATCTTCCCAGAAGATTTGCAGTGCACCGGTGCGCCACAGTGTAGCGTCTGTCAGGGGGCGGCAAGTCCCCTGCCGGCGCCCTGACAGCCACCACACCCCCACGCACCGCTTCACTACAAATCCTCCACGCAAAAAAGGAACCCCGCAACGCAGGATTCCTTTCTCAACACCAAACGAATCCCTACTTTAAAAGTAAGGATTTTCGCCTCGATTTTCTACCATATTTATTCGCCCACTTTTACCCGAAAAATCCGCTTTTACTCAGCATCATAATTATCCAGGAAATTGTGATACTCTCCATCTTTCTTATAACCAATGATGGTCTTTAAATTCACATTGCTGACACTATTGAAAATATTACTGTCGATGAACTCACTCTTTTTGCGAAGTTCCGTCACAAGATCTTTCATCTCCTCACGTTTCGAACCTTTTGCCCCGCCACAGCTTGTACAGTTTTCAGTAAAACGGCATGCACACTGGATAAACTGCAGGCGGTTGTAATCACGCCATGCCTTGATATCCTCTTCTTTGACAAGATACAGCGGACGGATCAGTTCCATGCCCTCAAAGTTCTGGCTGTGAAGTTTTGGCATCATGGTCTCCACTTTGCCGCTGTACAACATTCCCATCAGGATCGTCTCGATCACATCGTCAAAATGATGTCCCAGCGCGATCTTGTTACAGCCTAACTCTTTTGCCTTGGAGTACAGATATCCTCTTCTCATTCTTGCACACAGGTAACACGGATTCTTATCCACCTCCGCAACAGAATCAAAGATCTGTGTTTCAAATGTCGTGAGCGGAATATCAAGAAGTTTTGCATTTTCCTGAATAATACGCCAGTTTTCCTCGTTGTAACCCGGATTCATGCACAAAAAAACAAGTCCAAAATTGCGTTTTCCGTGTCGGTATAATTCCTGAAACAGTTTTGCCAAAAGCATGGAATCTTTTCCACCGGAAATACACACTGCAATCTTATCGCCGTCCTTTATCATTTCATAATCATGCAGTGCTTTGGTGAAACGGCTCCAGATTGGTTTTCTGAATTTTTTGATCAGGCTTTTTTCAATCTGCTCCGTGCGCTCTTTTCTTGAATCGTCCTCCATTGTCACGCGCGTGAGCTGATATCTTAACCATGCGCGGTAACCACCCTCTAAGTTGACAGTCGTAAACCCATCGTCCTCTAATATTTCAGCTGCATCACGGCTGTTTTCACCCACATGGCAGTACAGATAAACAGGCTGATCTTTTTTTAAAATAGCTGTCTCACCCGCTTCAATCTTTTCTAATGGAAGATTAACAGCGCCCTCGATCGCTCCGTGCGAGAAATCATTTTCCGGACGGACATCTATAAGCTGCAGTCCCTCTGTTCCGTTCTGTGCCAGTTCTTCTACAGTAATTGTATTCAAAATATTTCCTCCAATTTCGTTCACTTCGTGTGGTATTACAATAAAATATTTTCCCGCTTTTCGGGCAAACCCGTTGTTCCAATCCATCGATTGCATGTTCCACACACTTCCTGTTATCAGCAATTACACCGTGCGTACACGTTTTCCTTCTTTGATCTCCTCTAAGATCTCAGCCACTGCCTCACGTTCATCAAAATGATACTTCACGCCACGGATTTCCTGATAATCCTCATGCCCTTTTCCGAGCAGTACGATCATATCTCCCGGCTGGGCATTTACCATGCAGTAAGCGATTGCTTCTTTTCTGTCGTCGATCTCGATATACTTTCCATTGCTCTTTGCCAGTCCGACTTTAATATCGTTATTGATATCACGGATTTCTTCGTCTCTCGGATTATCGCAAGTCAGTACACAGAGATCCGCCATCTCACCGGTCACCTCTCCCATATCATAACGGCGCAGTTTGAACGGTTTCCACCGCCGCCATACACACAGATCAGGCGTTTCGGATGATATTCCATCAATGTTGTAAGCACGCTTCTGGTGCTGACTTCGTTGTGTGCATAGTCAATAATCAGGTAATAATCTTTTGATACCGGAAGCATTTCCACACGGCCTTTAACCTGTACCTTGTTTAAACCATCTAAGATCGCCTGATCCGAAATTCCTGCCAGATGACATACCAACATGGTCACCAGTGAATTGTATACCGAAAATCTACCCGGAATGTGCACTCTTGCCTCACAGTCCATGCAGCCTTTTACATGAAAATGCATACCGAGTTTTCCATTCTCCTTGATAAATCCAAGATCCGCTGCAACCAGATCAAGCGGCTTCCCAAGAAATGTTTTTTCATTATTATCCTCTACGCCAAAACTGTGGATCTCACAGGTATGGTTTGCTGCAACTGCCTCGCTGTGCTCATCATCCGCATTTAAAATACCAATCTTGCACTGGCGGAATAGCATGCTCTTACATTCTAAATATTCCTCAAAAGATGCATGTTCATTTGGTCCGATATGATCCGGGGAAAGGTTGGTAAACACACCATAATCAAACATGATTCCCGCTGTACGGTCCATCTTAAGTCCCTGGGATGATACCTCCATCACCGCATACTCGCAGCCTGCCTCCACCATAGATGCAAACATGCGGTGCAGTTCGTAGGATTCCGGCGTTGTGTTTTTAGACGGAATCTTTTCATCTCCGATCATTACACCGATCGTTCCGATAAGTCCAACTTTTTTGCCGGCCGCTTCCAACACATTTTTGATCATGTATGTTGTGGTTGTCTTTCCTTTTGTACCGGTCAGTCCAATCGTAATCAGTTTTTCTGCCGGATAGTCAAACAGCGCTGCTGACATCAGTGCCAGTGCATAGCGGGCAGACTCCACTTTTAACACCGTGATCGTATCCGGGATCTGAGCAGCTTCTTCATCGCGCTCCACAACAATGACGCTTGCCCCCTTTTCCACCGCATCCGGAATATATTTATGACCATCCGTCACTGCTCCCACCATGCAGACAAACATGGTTTCTTTTGCAATCTTTCTCGAATCATAGATGATGTCCCTGACCTCTGCATCCATGCTTCCCTGTAAACATTCATATTTTATCTTTTCACAAATCTTACTTAATTTCATTTTTCCTCCGGTTCCGGACAATTTAAAACTGCAAAGATATCATTTTTTAATTTTCATTTCCGGCAATCATTATGATAAATCGTCCTTATTCTTAATGTACAACTTCAAACCATGAAAAGCCGCCGTACATTCTGCACGGCAGCCCCGATATCAAATTTCTGCTGCTGTTCACAAAATTCAGTCTCTGGCGCACAACCTGACAGCAGATGCCAAGTCCCCGCGTGAACAGTAACAATTTCTTTTATTTTTCTAAAACATGTGACGCATCAATCTCCGCTTCAAATACGGTGTGTGATGGTCCCGTCATAAACAGATGGTTCGTTTTTTCATCCCACTCGATCAAAAGCGGTCCGCCGATCTGCTCCACAGTAACTTTGCGGTCTGTTCTTCCAGTTAAAACACCTGCGACAACCGCTGTCGAACAGCCTGTCCCACATCCGATCGTCTCGCCGGTTCCACGCTCCCACTCACGGATCTTGATATAATCACGTTTTACAAACTCAGCAAATGTGACGTTCGTCTTGTTTGGAAACAGGGATGTCATATGTTCGATCGTCTTTCCGTAACGCTCCACATCAAGGTCTGCAACAGAATCCACAAACATTGCACAGTGTGGATTACCCCAAGATACTGCTGTAATATGGAATGTTTTATCTAAAACCTCCACCGGCTGTTCCACGAACTGATCTAAATTTGTATTTACAGGAATTACTTTCGTATTCAGTCTCGGCTCCCCGATATCCGCCCGGATATTAGATACTAATCCATCCGTCACAGTCAGGTTCAAATGCTGCATTCCACCAAGTGTTTCGATCACAAGTTCTGTCTTATCCGTCAGTTTATGGTCATAGACATATTTCCCGACAGAACGAAGTGCGTTGCCACACATTTCGCCTTCTGAACCGTCCGGGTTAAACATCCGCATCCGGAAATCTCCCTTATCAGACGGACAGATTAAAACCATACCGTCCGATCCGATTGCAAAATGTCTGTCACTGACAAAACGTGCCAGCTCCGGTAAATTTGTAATATTCTGATGAATGGCATCAATATATACATAATCATTTCCAAATGCCTGCATTTTTGTAAATTTCATGGTAATCCTCATTTCTGCGCTGCGTTTTTACGCATTCATTGCACGGTCAAGATCTGCGATGATATCATCTGCATTCTCGATTCCGACTGACATACGAAGGAAACAATCTGTGATGCCAAGTTTTTCCTTGATATCAAGTGGTGTATCTTCATGTGTCTGCGTGGTCGGATAAGTGATCAGTGTCTCTGTTCCGCCAAGGCTCTCTGCAAACATGATCATATCAACACCCTTTAAGATTTTCTTTACTGTTTCAAAGCTGTCAACGGTAAATGAGATCATTCCGCCAAAACCCGTCGTCTGTTTTTTGGTCACTGCATAATCCTTGTGATCCTCAAATCCCACATAATATACTTCTGTACTTTCGGCTGTGTTCTGAGCCACTCCGCAACTTCTTTGCATTTTCATTATGTCTGTCCATACGGACTGCCAGAGTCTTGATTCCTCTTAAGATCAGCCAGCTGTCAAGCGGTGCAAGCTGACTGCCATGGGATTTAATGTGAACATGGATCTTTTCTGCGATCTCCTCGTTATCCTTTACAACTACGATACCGGAAATCGTATCATTGTGTCCTCCTAAATATTTCGTGGAACTGTGTGTTACGATATCTGCTCCAAGCTGTAACGGTTTCTGGAAATACGGTGTCAAAAACGTATTATCTACAACCGTAAGTGCTCCGATATCCTTTGCGATCTCAGAAAGTGCATGGATATCTGCCACCTTCATCATCGGGTTGGTTGGTGTCTCAATGAAGAACATCTTTGTATTCGGGCGGATTGCTGCCTTTACCTCATCAAGTTCCGACATATCCACATAAGTATGCTCGATTCCGTATTTTCCAAAAACATCGCCGATGATACGGAATGTTCCACCATAAATATCGTCAGATAAGATCACATGATCTCCCGGATTTAACAGGGAAAATACTGCCATATTAGCTGCCTGTCCGCTGGAAAATGCAAATCCTTTGATCCCACCCTCTAAGATTGCCATGGTACGCTCTAATTCCTGTCTGGTCGGATTCTCAAGACGACTGTACGCAAATCCTGTGGATTCCCCAAGTTCCGGATGACGGAAAGTTGCCGTCTGAAAGATCGGCATGCTGACGGCTCCGGTAAGCGGCTCCGTACCAAGTGCTCCGTGTACTGCTTTTGATTCAAAATGTAACTCTTCTTTTGTACTGTAATCGTTGTAATTGCTGAAATTCTTCATGCCGTTCTCCTTCTTTTCTATCTTATTATTTCAAGTTTATAAAACATTTATTTCCTGTAACTGGTCTCTTTCATATGTTTCTATTATATAAAACACTTTTTAAAATATATACTCGTCCAGTGCTGTGTATATTGCAAATTGTGCTTTTTTATGTTAGGGTTGGATTGATGTCAGGGGAAAAGGTGGATTAAAGTTCCCTGAATGGCAGTTTGTTTTTCCTGACAGCATTTTATTCATCTAATTCGGAAGGAGTGCCTATATGCCGGAATATAAAAAGTCGGTTATCTGACATCGAGTTTTAAATTATTTCACTTGAAAGATCAGAATAAAAAGGAGTTTTCCTATCACTATCACGATTTTCACAAGATCCTGATCCTGTTGAATGGTGATATCACTTATTGTATTGAGGGACGTTCTTACCAGCTTGCCCCGAATGATATCGTGCTGGTTCACGCGGGGGAGGTGCACCGGCCGATCATCCAGTCGGAGTCTCCTTATGAGCGTATTATCATCTATGTTTCGCCAGACTTTTTGAAAAAATACAAGGAGCCGGACTGTGATCTTTCACATTGTTTGAAACAGGCTGCTGCTGAGCAGTCCCACGTTCTGCGTTTTCATGGCTCGCGTGCTGCAAAGTTAAAGACAGCGATACAGTCACTTGACCATGCTAAAAACGATAAAGATTTTGCAGCTTCCCTGCATCAGGAAATTTTATTTTTGGAATTTATGATACAGTTAAACCGTGCCGCCATGCATGATGGCATTGAATTTATCAATGATTCTGCCTCCGACGAAAAAATTATCGCTGTGTTAAATTATCTTGGCGAACATCTGACGGAAGACATCTCCATTGATACTTTGTCTGCGCATTTTTTCCTAAGCCGCTCTTATCTGATGCACACATTCAAAGAGCAGACCGGCTACACGATCGGCAATTATCTCTCGACCAAAAGACTGCTTCTCGCAAAGGATCTGATTGCGGAAGGGGCACCGATCACCGAGGTCTGCTATGCATGCGGTTTTAAGAATTATTCGACCTTTTCGCGCGCATACAAAAAAGTTTTGGAGAGGCCCCACGCGAGTCTCTCCAAAACCTGAAATCCTAGCATCTAACTTTTTCTCACACTTATTGTATGAACAACAGCGTTTGCATCTTACTGGCGCTCTGCCATCTCATTCATGAGCGTCGGTATGAACTGTTTCTTTCTTGAAACGATTCCCTCTAATAAAATGCCCTCACTGCGTTCTTCTTTGCGGAACGCAGCTCCTAAAATTTTGCCTGCATTTTCCCCGTCAAAAATAATCTTCGAAGATTCCTCTAAGATATCTGTCAGCATGACATAGACCATATTGATCTTCTTCTCTGCAAGCACCTGTACCATAAACGGACGTATCTGCTCTGCCACTTTGTCTAATTCCTCCCGGCTCATGGCACTGATCTGCGCTACGCCAAAATCACAGTCATCGGTATGGAAAATTTTGAAATCCTGATAAAAAATCTCTTCTGTCGTTTTCCCACTGAAATTACTGCCCGCCTGGAACATATTTTTCGCATAAGTCTCAATGTCCACTTCCGCGATCACTGCAAGAGCCTCCGCAACTGATTTATCTAACGGAGTACATGTCGGTGAACGGAACATCAGCGTATCGGAAATAATTGCAGACAATAAAAGACCTGCGATCTGTTTCGGCACATCCACACTCTTTTCCTGATACATCTGATAAATGATCGTAGATGTACATCCAAGCGGCTGGTTTCTAAAATATACCGGTGAAACTGTCTCAAGACTGCCGAGACGATGGTGATCAATGATCTCTAAGATCTCAGCCTCGTCAATCCCGTCTACCGCCTGCGCCTTCTCATTATGATCAACAAGTATCACCTGTTTTTTCTGCATATTCATCAAATTACGGCGTGAAACCATTCCGGCATAATTACCGTTTTCATTTAAGATTGGGAAATCACGGTGTCTGATTTTTGACATCGTCTCCCGCACTTCATCGACATAGTCTTCAATTCCGAATGTGATGATATTTTTCTGTGTCATAAACTGTTTGATCGGCATACTCTGATTGATAAGACGCGCTATCGAAAATGTATCAAACGGTGTTGTAATAATGATGCAGTCATGTTTTTCTGCCAAAGTGCGCACGTCCTCGCCGACTTCGATTCCTCCACCGATGATCAGACAGCTCGCATTTGACTCGATTGCCTGCTTCTGCGCCTCTTCCCGGTCACCTAAGATTACCATATCATCATCCTCGATATAGTCTGCCATATATTCCGGATTTGAAGTAGCTACCACTACCTTTCCCCTTACAAAATAGGCATGTTCATTCCCTACAATAATCGTTCCATCTAATGTTGCGGCAATATTTTTATACTGTGTTCGTGCCTGGGATAACACATGATTATCAAAAACGTCCATGTAAGACGTTGCAATATCCTTCGTAACAATGATTCCTTCGAGTTTTCCAAACTGATTGGTTACCGGAAGTGTTACAACCTCTAATTTTTTCATGGTCTCCCATGCACGTCTTAAGGAAATCTGGCTGCTTACGCCTGCCGTTCTTCTGAAATTGATATCCTTAATCTGTGTTCCCGCATAGGTGACTAACTCCGGCTCCTGTGCTCCAAAATAATCCAGCACATAATGTGTCTCCGCATTTACTGCTCCGGCACGTTTTGCCACATAGGTTTTATCGTTTTCTGTCTGATTTTTTAAATATGCATAAGAGAGAGCTGCACAAATAGAATCCGTATCAGGATTTTTGTGCCCTACAACCCAAACTTTTCTCTTTTCTGCGCTCATGAAATTCCTCTCTTTACCTAAAAAATAGCAGCTATTATATTGATTGCTGCAAAATTCACTTTTCTTATTTTAAAAAAGAAAGAAACAGACGCTGGCAATGCCGGCGTCATGTTGTATACCATTAAAAGTGAAATACTCCCATAGAGTATAAAATAAAAATAATCAATACTACAAAATTTAAGATTGAAAACCAGGACAACAGCTTCACATAACCTTTGACAGAGTCCACACCACCCTCCATCTCATCCATTTTTTCAATTTTAGAATCAAACTCATTGAACAGATCCTGTATGTTACGATAACATTTGACATTTTCCGTGTGTACTTTTTCAGAAAGATCCGTCTTAATGGACTCCAACTGTGACGTTGCATTCTCTAACAGTTCTTTGACCTCCGCAATCTGTCCCTCGCTGAGCTTCTTATTTGCAATCGCCTGTTCCTCTAAGAACTGCTTGTTCGCAGCGATCTGTTCTTCATTTAATTTCCGGTTAGAAGCTGTCTGTTCCTCATTCATCCTGCGATTTAAGGCAATCTGTTCCTCACTGGTCTTTCGGATATCAGCACCTGTCCGCTAAGACCTGCCTCAATCTCAGCCATTTTCGTCGTCACTTTATCCGCAAGCGCATCTACCTTTCTTCCAAACTCAGTAACGATCTTGTCCGCCTCTTCCTGACGTTCTGTTAAAATATGTTCTAACTCCTGTGCTTTGCCGGCTCTCTCATCCACAAGTGACTGCAGTTCCGCTGCCTTGCTCTCCTTTGCCTCTAAAAGCACCTGAAGCTGTTTTGCTTTCTCGCGAAACTCATCGATCTGATTGATCAGTAAATCTTCATTTTCCACGTCCTTTTGTGTCCTTTCCTGTTCCTGCGTGTGCATCTGTCCACTCTCTTCCGGCTTATTCCGGTTCAAAAGTCGTACATTCTGCGGCACCATCCGCTTTTTCCGGGGTTGAAGCTGTCTGAATACCATCTGCCATAAACCAGCCATCTGTGTTCACTTCTTCCCCCTTTCTGATTTTTCTGCACTACATCCCAGTATACTGACTGTTGATATTCCATTAAATACCAACAGGTCAGTATACTATCGTTATTCTATCATTATCGTTTTTCTTTGTAAACAATAAATTATTTTCCATTATGTTAAACATGTGGACTGTGAAACTTTATATTTTCATTAAGGATCGCATAGATGACAAAGAAGCGATTCCAACTGGAACCGCCTCTGTCAAAAAAGGGATTATTTTTTCTTCAATATGATTTCATTTCACAAATAGTATGTTTTTGATTATCTACATAATTTTTGAACTCATCAGCTACGAACTGGACTTTTGTTCCAATGACAACCTGAACAGCTGTTTTACTTGGTCTGATAACACCAGCAGCCCCTGCTGATTTGATTTTCTTCTCATCTACTAAAGAACTGTCTTTTACCTCAAGCCGAAGTCTTGTAATGCAGTTATCAATACTTTTAATATTTGCTGCACCACCAACACCTTCTAAAATTGCTGCCGCTACAGTTGTATAATCACTGCTCCCAAGGTCGACATTTTTCTCTGCTTCCACATCATCGTCTTCTCTACCAGGAGTTTTCAGATCAAACTTTGTGATAGTGAAACGGAATACAACATAAAATACAATAAATGCTGCAATACCAAGTGGAATGATCATCCAGGTATTCTTCGCTGCCGGAAGGGATGCAGAGAAAAGAAGGTCTGTTGCTCCAGCAGAGAAACTAAAACCTGCTCTAAATCCAACTAATACCGTGATCACTGTGAAGATACCATATAATAATGCGTATACGACATAAAGTGCCGGTGCAAGGAACATGAACCCAAACTCAAATGGCTCTGTAACACCACAGACAAATGCACAGACAGCTGCGGAGGCTACCAGACCGATTGCAACTTTCTTCTTATTACTCTTAGCAGTCTGAATCATAGCAAGAGCTGCACCCGGAATACCGAACATCATACATGGGAAGAATCCAGACATATACATACCTAAATCCCATGTTACATCTGCAGACGTCTCGCCTGCCCAGAAATGTTGTAAATCCCCAAGTCCGATCGTATCGAACCAGAATACATTGTTCAGTGCATGATGTAATCCGGTTGGAATCAGCAATCTGTTTAAGAATGCATAAATACCTGCACCAACAGGACCAAATCCAACAATTCCTTCACCGATTGAAACTAATGCTCCAAATAATAAAGGCCAGATGAATAATAAGATTGCGGATACAATGATAGAAACAACACCTGAAACGATTGCTACACAACGCTTACCACTGAAGAATGATAACCAGTCAGGTAATTTTGTACCTTTGAATTTGTTGTAGCATGTTGCACCGATGATACCGGCAAGGATACCGATAAATGGGTTTTCAATCTTACTGAATGCAAGCACTTTTGTCTCATTCTCTGCAATTACCGGCATTAATGTTGTAACAACACCTGTGGAAAGAAGGTTTGTCATCATTAACCATGATGCCAAAGCTGCAAGAGCTGCTGTACCATCATTATCATCTGCCATACCAACGCCGACACCGATAACAAAAAGAATTGCCATGTGATCGATCAAAGCTCCTCCTGCTTTTACAAGGAAGAAACCGATCATCTCTACGATACCGGAAACATCGCCCCCCTGCATGGTAGATGGACATAGTGCATATCCAATACCCATTAAGATACCACAGATTGGAAGACACGCTACAGGAAGCATTAATGCTTTTCCCAATTTCTGTAAATACTTCATCATAATAAAAGCTCCTCCTTTTTTTTATCCCTTTTCATTTTATTTTATGCCGTTATAAGTACGGCTAAAATACATTTTAATCTCCATTCTTGCGTGTGAAAAATCTTATTTTTCACACTAACAACTGTATATTGCGCTTTATTTATTTAGAATCAATACTGTGTCGCCAGGTTCTACTTCCTGATCTGTCACTGTTTCCACTGTCTGATAATCTGATGTATTGCACACAACCACAGGCGTGATCACGTCATAACCGGCTTTTTTTACTGCGTCAAGATCAGCCTCTATCAACAGTTCTCCCTTTTTCACAGAATCACCATTGCCTTTATATGCAGTAAAATGTTCTCCCTTTAATGCAACCGTATCAAGTCCTATGTGTATGAGCAGTTCTACACCTTCTGAAGTCGTCATACTTACTGCATGCATCGTATCAAATAACATCTCAATCGTACCATCGGCCGGTGCATATATCCTGCCTTCCGCAGGAATAATTGCAACACCTTTTCCTAAAATCTCCTCTCCAAAAGTTGGATCACTTACATTACTGATCGCAACCGTTTTTCCTTTTACTGGTGAACC
>ENA-OQDE01000753-OQDE01000753.1-human-gut-metagenome-genome-assembly--contig:-NODE-753-length-16563-cov-11.616756_pt1 | contig 16563 bp, 25 predicted proteins | sample MGYA00242768_ERZ504595 | MGnify/ENA primary metagenome ERZ504595 (study PRJEB26092, sample SAMD00036307) | human gut metagenome | host: Homo sapiens | study: EMG produced TPA metagenomics assembly of...
TATTTCAACTTTGCCATAATCATCATGCTTGATAGCCGCTCATCATTACCACTCCGGCATCCTCTTTCTTGGGCATGCAGATGAAGTAATGGCGGAAGTTAATCAGGTTACGCTGGTTCAACGGGTCGTTCTTTGACTCGGAATAATACATCTTGGTAGAGCCTGTTGCCTTGAAAACCCGCTGTTTGTAGAAGGCAAACGAACACGGGAATTCACCGGCTTCTGCCGTTGCACCCAATGCCTTTTTCACTCCGGCTGTAGTATAAAGCGGATTGTTGCCGTACTCATAGATTTCAAAGCCGTACAGGTTGCCTACCTTGCCGCTGTTGCGGTCAATGTTGTACTGCTCGCGGAATGCCTGGCTGGTCAGCAGCAGGTCATTCACATGGTCGGGGCAAAGCACCAGTCTGCGGCCGTCTGACGGCACGCGCAGGTTGTCAAGGGCACGCTTCATTTCCACAAGGTCATTCACGGTAAGGCGCAGACGGTTTGTGGCCGGATCTTTCTCGCCGGTAGTCTTAAGCACCGGGGTCGTTGCCGTATTCTTGTTCGCGCAAAGGGCATGGGCCGCCTTGGTGAACTTCGCATCATTGATACTGTTGGCATGACCTTCCTTTACACGGGCGGTCTTGTCATAGCTGATGGCATAAAGTTCGTCATCCGTAATCGGCGTGGCCTTGGTCTGGAATTTGTCAAGCTTGATGGCGATGTCCTTGTCTTCCAAAGCCTGTACGTCAATCGGGTAGGTCTTGTTGTTAATCAGGACGTCCGGATCCACCCCTACCTCTACCAGATGAATCACATCGTTGTTCACGATACTGCTTTGGTCGGGAATTCCTGACAGCCACGTGCCTTCCAGCCCGGCACGGAGTACCTTGACAAGCTCGCCCGTCCAGATTTCCGTATAAACCCCTTCACGGAGTATTGAAGCGCTCTGCGGAGCCATGCCCATGAAGGCTGCCACCGCATTCATTCCCACAGCTCCGGCTGCAGGAGAGAATCCCAGCACGGAAGCACACACGGCACCTGTCAGCGTATTGAACAGGAGTGCCGTCAAAAGCATTACAATTTTTCCCATTGTCTTCATTTTAAAGGTTTTCAAATTTCACAGGTCATTCCATATTCGGCCTTGTACAGACGCTTGTACTCCTCCGGGTTCTGCTCACGCATTTCAAGCAGTGCGTCACTCGGGACATCGCTCAGCTTGGCATAGGTGGACGGCTGTGCCTGCTGCTTGCCACCCTGGTAACTCAGCACGGTGGAGATCTTCACCTGGGGTTGCATGGCATCAAGCACATTCTTCAGCTCGTCGGATCCAACCTTCTTGCCCAGTTCGATAAACTGTGCCTTCTTGTCTTCCCCCAGTCGTTTCTCCGCTACGGCCTTTTCCACAAGACCGGGTAATGCGGGCCAGGGTCAGCTTCCCGTTTTCATCTTTCAGAGAGTCATTCTCAGCCTTGGCCGCTTTCAGGTCATTCAATGCCCGGGTTACATCAGCCTCCGTCGCCGTTTCCGGCAGCCCCAATTGAAGGGCCAAAAGTTTCAGTTCCATTTCTTCTTCTGTTTTTTGATTATTGATTGATGGCAAGGGACATTCCCCGTCCCTTCCCAAAGTGATTTGTTTACCGTCTTTCATCAATATGATGGCATCATCGTTAGAACCAACGTCCACCAGAGAGACCTCGTACAGTTTACTCTTGGTCACGGTCGGACAAGTCTGTCCCGGCAGTAGATGTTCGGGCTGTTCGCTCAGTTCCAGGATATCTATGCCGGCACTTACCATTCTCAGGCTGCCGAACTCAAATTGTTTCTTACACCTCTTACTGAGGTCGGTCGCCTCGTCAAACACGGGTTCACCGGTCACCTCGCCGTCTTCCACCCGGATATCCTTCACATAACCGATCACGCTACCGCGCTGGTGCATGTACAGCAGTACCGGATTCCGGCAGTACTGCTCCACACTCATGCCCGATGTCAGCACGCGGCTTCCGTAACTGTTCAGGCTGTCATTTGAAATTCTTACACGTTTACTCATTTTTCCATGCCACGCCTTTGTGCGTTGGCTCTGCAATATTACGGAGCACTCGCAGGGCCGCCAAAAATGTGTGCAACGGTTGCACACTTCTATGAAACCGTTACACATTATTTTGGCGGCAAACCGATAAGCGGACAACTTTGCGAACAAATCGGGCAGGTGTACAGTCATTCCAATACCTGCCGTTCAAACCTATATTCTTTATAATATGACAAAGGCAGAAATCGAAAAGAAGAAATCGCTCGCACGCTCACTATTCCTCTCTGGAATGGAGCAAACGGAAATAGCGGAAAAGGTGGACGTGTCTCGTGTCACCATATCCAAATGGTGTACCTCCGAAGGGTGGAAAGAAGCAAGGGCGGCAAAGAACGTCACCCGGCCGGAACTGGTGAACAAGCTTCTGCTCACCATCGACACGCTTATCACACAAGTGAACTCGTCGGATGACCCCACATTGATAGCCGGGCTGGGCGACAAGCTGGCAAAACTGTCGGCGGTCATCGAGAAGCTCGACAAGAAGGCCAATGTGGTGGATGCCATCGAAGTGTTCATGGCATTTTCCAAATGGATCGAATACCGCTCGACGATCGACCCGGATGTGACCCCGGAATTGGTAAAGGCCATCAACAAGTACCAGGACCTGTACATAACCGAACAGATGGGCATAAAATAACAAGGGCATGGCAACAGCAGCGGAAAAGAAACAGGCATACGAACAGTGGAAAGAACACTGCAAAAGGGTACAGTCCATTACGGATACGGCGCTGCTCGCAGGCGAGACACCGGCACAAAGGGACAGGCGCATTCTGCGGCTGCAGGGTAACTATGCCGCATTCTGCGAATATTACTTTCCCCACTTCCTCACCTTGCGTGACAAGACTACCGGGGAAGCCATACGCACCATTCACAATGCACCGTTCCACAATGCGGCAGCGGCCAAAGTAAGGGGTACGCCCAACCTGAAGGCGGTATTCATGTGGCCGCGCGGTCATGCCAAGTCCACTCACATGGACATCTTCGTCCCATTATGGCTCATGTTCCAACCAAAGCGGCTCATCAATTTCATGGTGGTGGTCGGCAAAAGTGAGGACTCAGCCACACGTCTGCTGGGCGATATTCAGGCGGAACTGGAACACAACCAGCGCATCATTGCCGACTTCGGCAAGCAGCAGGGGAATGCCTCCTGGCAGGATGGGGAGTTCAAGGCTGCCAACGGGGTGAAATTCCTGGCTTGCGGACGCGGACAGTCTCCGCGTGGTCTGCGCGACCGGGAAGCACGCCCGGACTACATCGTCATCGATGACTTGGATGACGACGAACTGTGCCGCAATGAGAAACGGGTGCATGACATTACAGACTGGGTGAAAGAAGCCCTTTTCGGTGCACTGGATGTGGGCCGGGGACGCTTTATCATGGTCGGGAACCTCATTTCTAAAAACTCGGTGCTGGCCAATCTCACCAAGACAAAAGGGGTACATGTATCCGTCATCAAGGCAATAGACAAGAACGGAGAACCGGTATGGCGCGAAAAATGGACGAAAGAGGAGGCGCAGGAATACAGGGATTTCGTAGGCTACCGGGCATGGGAAAAGGAGATGATGCACAACCCCATCGTGGACGGCACTATCTTCCGGGCAGACTGGATTCGTTACAAGAAACTGCCCAGACTGTCCAAGTATGAAATGCTGGTCTGCTATACCGACCCCTCTTTCAAATCGACCACTTCAAACGACTACAAGGCTTGCCGCCTTTGGGGCAAGATTGGGAAGGAACTGCACCTTATAGACTGTTACGTCCGGCAGGATACCGTTTCCGGAATGGTACGGTGGCTTTACGACCTCTACGAGCGTACACGCGATACGGCAGCCGTCCAGTTCTTTATGGAAGCGAACTTCATGCAGGATGTCATTCTGGATGAGTTTGAGGCAGAAGGAAATCTGCGTGGATACCAACTGCCCATCATGCCGGACAAACGAAAGAAGCCGGACAAGCTCCAGCGCATCGAAGCGGTGTCACCATTATGGGAACGCGGTTTCGTATTCTACAATGAGAAGTTGAAAGAATCGCCGGATATGCAGACCGGAATCGAACAGACCTTGGCTCTGGAGCGTGGCAGCCGTATTCACGATGATGCACCGGATGCGACGAGGGAGCCATCTGGATGCTGCAGCGCAATTCAAGACAGGAGAGTTTTCAACCGGTGTTCGGCAAAAGGCCGACCGCCAAAAATATATGGTAACATGATACAACTGATTAAAAGAATGATTTTTGCATGGCGCTATAAACGTGCCGTTGCCCGTGCTTGCAAGTATGCCAAGCTCTACGGAAGAAAATACTACGTCCTGTATATGGGCGGCAAACTGAAAGTTGTCCCCAAAAGGAATATCTGCGAACTGATTCACCGCCACCGTTTCCGCAAGGGAACCACTATCCGGGATATAGAAAAAATGGCATTATTCATCACTAAATAATAAGGTCATGTTCATTACAGAAGAAGATTACAAAGTTGTCATCGGCGACAACGCATTGAAGGTCATCTCCCAGGTAAGCCCGGAAAACCGTACCAATGCAGAAGCGGAAGCCCGGGAAGAAATTGCCGGTTATCTACGGCCGAAATACGACTGTACGGCCATTTTCTCTGCACAGGATGAACACCGGAACCGGCTCATTGTCATGTACACCTGCGACATTTCACTTTACCACATGAGTGCAGCCATGCCGCAAAAGATGGGAAGCGAGATACGCAAGGAACGATATGAACGGGCCATCAAGTGGCTTGAAGGCGTACAGGCCGGAAAAATTGTCCCTGATTTGCCCTTGGCTGTTGGAGAAGATGGGCTTCCGTCCGGAAATTCACTTGTTTACAGCTGTCAGAAGCAGCTTCATCATAACTGGTAGGACTATGGATATTAAAGACTTTTTCAGCGGTATGTTTTCCAGTAAACCGAAAAACGTACTGCAAACGCCATACGGCAATTTTAATCTGGCCAAGGGGAAAGACATCAAGCGGGTGCAGAAAATGGTCATCGACCTGCAGCGCACCACCGATGCACTCACCCGGAAGGACATCAAGAACTGGCGCGATGCCTGGCAGTATGCCATCAATGTGGACAGCCCCAGCCGCCAGCGCCTGTACGACATCTACCGGGACGCGGAAATAGACCTTCACCTCTCCGGGTGTGTGGAGCAGCGCAGAGGTTTTGTCATGGCACGTTCATTCAAACTCGTGGATATGAAAGGGGATGAGAACGAGGAAGCGGTTCATTTCTTTGACCAGTCCTGGTTCAAGCAGCTCATGCGCTATGCCCTTGATTCAATCTACTGGGGGCATTCGCTCATCGAATTGGGCGACCTTTGCACTGACGGTGACGGCTGCATCTGTTATTCGGATGTGAAGCTTATTCCGCGCAAGCATGTCATTCCTGAGTACGGACGTGTCATTACCGACCTCGGGCAGGACTGGACTACAGGTATAGACTACCGCCAGCCGCCTTTTTCGGACTGGCTCATTGAAGCAGGCAGGCCCGACGACCTCGGGCTGTATCTCAAGGCTGCTTCACAGACTATCCCCAAAAAGAACATGCTGGCCTTTTGGGACACCTTCGGGGAAATATTCGGAATGCCCATGCGTATAGCACGCACCACTTCGCGCGATCAGAAAGAGATTGACCGTCTCGACAAGATGCTGCGTGAAGCCGGAACCGCCCTCTCCATGGTGGCAGGAATGGAAACCGAAATCGAGTTTGTGGAAAGCGGCAAGGGAGATGCATTCAATGTCTATGACAAGCGCATCGATCGGGCCAACTCCGAACTGTCAAAGCTTATCATCGGGCAGACGATGACCATTGAGGACGGAAGCAGTCTCTCACAGTCTGAAACGCACCTGGAAGTGTTCCAGAACCTCGTGGAAAGCGACTGTGATATGCTTCGGGATATAGTGAACAACCAGCTCATTCCGCGAATGGTGCGCCACGGATTCCCTGTCAAAGGGCTGCGCTTTGATTGGGACTACTCCATTGACTACACGCCCGAACAGCAGAAAGCCTACGAAGAAATGGTACTGCAGCACTACAAGGTGAAGCCACAGTACTTTGAGGAAAAATACGGCATTCCGTGCGAGGAGAAGGAACCGAAGGAAGAGCCGGACCTGGCAGATCCGAAAAAGAAGAAAGACGGCAAACAGGCTGGAACGCTGTCCCGTTTTTTCGACTGAGCCCCGAGGATTATTCGGGGCTGCATCTACGCTACAGTTCATTGCTTGGCAATCATACCCTCCAACTCTCAAAAGAGGACGAGGCAAAATTGATGCGTGACAAGCTTACAGAGATGTTCGACCGCATGATGAAAGCCCTGTTCCGGGAGCAGGGGGCAAACCTTGAAATCAACATACTGGCTTCAGAAGAGGCGCAGGACTTTATAGAGACGCACGCCTCCGTCCTGGACTCTTCATTCCGGCAGGTGGAGATGTCCGAGGCCATGCGAGGGCGCCTGCAGAGGTCGGATTATATATTCTCAGGCCTGAAGACGTTCCATGAACTGAACGAAGCCTTCCCCTCCCTGCTGGATGAGAACGGCAATCGAAAAACGTTCGAACGCTTTTTGAACGATGTCCGGAAGATAGACGAAACTTATAATCGGGGCTACCTCCGGGCAGAGTACAACTTTGTGCAGGCTTCGGCGACTATGGCCGCCAAGTGGGAACGGTTCGCAGAAGACGGGGACCGCTACAACCTCCAGTACCGGACGGCCGGGGATGGCAAGGTTCGCCCGGAACATGCCGAACTGCATGGGGTAACACGACCTATGGCAGACCCCTTTTGGGAAGAGTATTTCCCGCCAAATGGATGGAACTGCAGGTGCACCGTAGTCCAGGTACGAAAATCCAAATATCCGGAAACGCCCTACGATGAGGCAATGGCATTGGGCGAGTCAGCCTTCAAAGGGACACCAAAGGCATCTTCCGGTTCAACCCGGGAAAAGAACAGAAGACCATGCCGGATTACAACCCATACACCATCAAAAGGTGCAGGGATTGTGATATAGCCAAAGGGAAACTTAAACTGGCCTTCGTTCCGGACAACGAGCTGTGCGCCGCCTGCAAAATACTGCAAAAATGCGCCGGAGACCGGGAAAAGTCCGCACGAGCTATCGAACGTATCCATTATCTGCATGAAATGGAGCCTCTACTTCAAAAGAAAGTGGAAAAGAACATAAATGGCAAGGACTTGAATATCGGCTTTACCAAAGAGGGCAACAAGCACTTGTTCTCCGACACATTCGGACGGACACGCATCGTTTCCAAGGAGGACTTGAAGAACCTGGATTCACACCTTGAACGTGCCGAATATGTGGATGATTCCGCATTGACTCACCCAAGGACGGACAATGTGGAACACTTCTTCTACTTCAAAGTTAAAATCAATGGAAAATGGGTAAGGCTTAATGTTGCCAAAGAAGTAACAAGAAGGGATAACGGTTATATCCGCATAAAATACTTTTTATACTCAGTAAATGATATAATAGTAGAATAAAAAAACAAAAGCACCAAGGGCGACACTTTGGACTAAAACGCCTGCTCGTCATTCCCTCAATGCTTCTGTGTTTGCAAATATACAAAACATTTTTTAATCCAATTGCTTATGAACAAGATTCTTTCATTTTTGAAACAAAGTAACCGCTACAAACACCTGGTAGGCGGTTTTATCGTGGGGCTGCCAGCCCTGACACCGTACGCGGCCTTATACGCAGCCGCCATCGCAGCCTCCTCGCTGGAGCTCAAAGACAAGCTCCGGGGCGGTCGTTGGGACTGGACGGACTGGACACTCACCGTGACCGGAGGAGCAATCGCCGCATTGATTTTCCTCGTTATCTAACAAGGGGACTGGCTTTTATCCGTACCTTTGCACCCCGGTGGAGCTTCCTGATAGTCCGTGTGGTCTATCGCGGGTACAACAATGCGAATGCGAATGGCGGCGTGTCGAATGCGAATGCGAATAACGATGCATCGAACTCGAACACGAATGTCGGCTCCCGTCTGGAAATCTAACAATCGGCGTACAACACCGGGGACGTGTCCCCTACCGTGGTGCCGAGGGAAGCAAGCCACAGCAAAAGCGCACAGGTGCGGAAAGCTGAAAAATCACGCGTCGGGTGGAGTTTGGTAGGCTCAAGTCAGCTCGAAGAAGTCAGACCCGGGGAAAGGAAGGCCCTTATCTTCCGTTTGTAAAACAATCAAAAAAAACAATGCTATAATGCACAGGCAAGGATATATAGTGGAAGAGATTGCCGATTATTCCAATATGGCGGAATCATTCGACCAGGTCCTCCGTGGCTCCAAACGAAAAAAAAGCCGCCAGGGACGTTACCTGCTTGCGCACAGGGAAGAGGTGCTTCAGGAACTTACCGGAAAAATCAAGACAGGTACATTCACCGTCAAGGATTACCGGGAGAGGGAAATCGTGGAGGGTGGAAAAATGCGACGTATCCAGATACTCACCATGAAGGACCGCATCGCCGTCCACGCAATCATGGCCGTAGTGGACAGGCACCTGAAGAAACGGTTCATCCGTACCACCTCAGCCAGCATCAAGAATCGCGGCATGCACGACCTCATGGAGTACATACGCCGCGACATGAAAGAAGACCCGGAAGGAACACGCTACTGCTACAAATTCGACATCTCCAAGTTCTATGAGAGCGTGGGGCAGGATTTCGTAATGTATTGCGTCCGGAGGGTATTCAAAGACAAGAAACTCATCGCCATGCTTGACAACTTCGTAAGGCTCATGCCGCAAGGAATCAGCATCGGGCTGAGGTCTCGCAAGGGTTGGGCAACCTGCTCCTGTCTGTTTTTTTAGACCATTATTTGAAGGACAAGTACGGCGTCCGCCATTTCTACCGCTATTGCGATGACGGCGTGGTACTCGGTGACGCGAAATCAGAATTGTGGAAGATTCGTGATGCCGTCCACTTCCAGGTCGCACAAATCGGGCTTACCGTAAAGCCTGATGAACGTGTATTCCCGGTGGACGAGGGCATAGACTTCTTGGGATATGTCATATACCCCGACCATGTGCGCCTACGCAAGCGCATCAAACAGAAGTTCGCCCGAAAAATGCACGAGGTCAAATCGAGGAAAAGAAGGCGTGAACTGGTCGCTTCCTTCTATGGGATGGCCAAGCACGCCGACTGCAATATGTTGTTTAATAAATTAACAGGCAAAAAATGAGATCATTTAAAGACTTGAACGTTTCCTACAAGCCGGAAGACGGCAAGAAACGTTTTCCCGGCTCCGTGGTAAGCATCCGGGAATTAGTGAACTTACCCATCATCGTGAAGGACTTCGAGACCGGCATCCGCACCGAACAGGGCGAAGACCGCTGTATCGTAGCCATCGAGATGAATGGCGAGGCCAAGAAGTTCTTCACCAACTCGGAAGAGATGAAGAACATCCTCGCGCAAGTGAGTGAAATGCCGGACGGATTTCCGTTTGAGACCATCATCCGGACGGAAACTTTCGGCAAAGGTAGAACCAAGTATGTATTCAGCTGATGAAAAAAGTGGAAGGAAACATCGGGGTACGGTTGCTTGAATGCATAAACCCCATTAAAAACAAATGGCGTGTCCGATGGGACGTGCAGCCGGGAGAGAACGGATCGGCCACCTACATGGAAGAGGAGTTCGACCATCGACCCACCGAAGACGAGATACGCTCCACGGTCATAACATGGCACAACCGGGAAACCGACAAGGATATCCTATCAGGTTTCACCTACGAGAATGTCCCGGTATGGTTGTCAAGCGAGAACCAGTTCAACTACAAGGCAGCCTACGACCTTGCCGTGCAAACAGCAGGGGCGACTCTTCCGGTCGTGTTCAAATTCGGGACGGACACCGAACCGGTCTATCGCGAGTTTGCTACACTGGAAGACCTGACAGACTTCTATACGAAAGCCATGCAGCATATCCAAAACACGCTGGCCGACGGATGGAAAAAGAAAGATGTATTTGATTTGTCGCTATATGCGGTAGATTAAAAAAAGCCTTCGGGGGTAAGGCTGTAAAAAAAGCCCCCGGCCTGTTAAAACAGTCGTCTCACTTACTATTAAACACAACGCACCCAAATGGAGCGCGGCCGGGGGCAATGCCCTCATGCCACCCCATTTGGGTGTTTTCGTTGTTGTTTAATAAGTGAGACAGTGCAAAAGTACTAATTTTTGTTGAATATGAAAGTAATTGAGATACTGAAATTGAATAAAGGAATGCTGAAAACATGCCGGAAAGTGGGAATCCGGATGGAAGACGTACAGTATATCGAACTATACAATGACTACAACAGGCTGTTGGACGAAGGCGAAAAGGTTTCCTACATCGTGGCAGTACTGGCCGAACGTTATAATGTTTGCGAGCGAAAGGTATACACGCTCATCAAACGGCTGCAAAGCGACTGTAACCCGTTTGCAGTGTAATGGGACAGCCTCCCCATTGAAGAGGGATAACAGCGCGGTACCTTTGCAGGGTATCAAAACGACACACCATGAACAAGTATTATCAAATCCTGAAAAAGGTACTTGCCGACGGCAAGACACAAAAAGGCAGAAAAGGCGAAAGCCGTTACCTACTGAACGAGACGGTAACGCTGTCCCCTGCGGAACTGCTCGATATTTTCGAGGGACACAATATCGCACGGAAAAAGCTCAGAAGCGAACTGTCGCTCTTCATGAGCGGGGAAAGACAGGTTGAGAAATACCGGGAAGCCGGGATAAACTGGTGGGACTACTGCGGCTCCATCCTCGTGAACTCCTACCCTACCTATTTCGAGAAGCTGCCACCTCTGATTGGCAAAATCAACCGGGAAAAACGAAGCAGCAAGAACTACGTGCTGTTCCTCGGTTCGACCGGCACGGAAAGCAACCAGGCACCATGCCTCAGCCTCGTACAGTTCCAGATCGAACAAGGCGAACTGGTCCTGACGGCCTACCAGCGTAGCTCGGACGCCAACCTCGGATTACCGGCGGACATCTATCACCTGTACCTTATATCCCGGCAAATAGAACTACCCCTGAAATCCATCACAATCAACCTCGGCAACGTGCATATTTACGAGAACAACGTCACACGCACACAAGAACTGCTTGCCGGAAATCCTAACGTAAAATTCGAATTGAACGTATGAAAAAGACGTATCTGTCAGCCCCGCTGCCATTCGTGGGCCAAAAGCGCATGTTCGCACGCAAGTTTATGAAAGTATTGGAACAATATCCGGAAAGCACGGTATTCGTTGACCTTTTCGGCGGTTCCGGCCTGTTATCACACATCACCAAACGATGCAAGCCGGAAGCCACGGTCATATACAACGATTTCGACAATTACCACAAGCGGTTGGAAAACATCCCAAGGACAAACCGCTGATCGCCGACCTGCGTGCCATGGTAGGGAATTCCGTTCCACGGCACAAGACCATAACCGGAGAACTGCGTGAGCGCATCTTCAGCCGTATCCTCCAGGAGGAGCACGAGACCGGTTACGTGGACTTCATCACCCTGTCCTCCTCTTTGATGTTCTCCATGAAATATAAACTGAACGTACCGGAGATGCGGAAGGAAGCCCTTTATAACAACATCCGGAAAGCGGACTATCCGGAGTGCACGGATTATCTGGAGGGGCTGGAAATCGTCTCCTGCGATTACAAGGAGCTGTTCAACCGGTACAAAGACACGCCGGGCGTGGTGTTCCTGGTGGACCCGCCGTACCTTTCCACCGACGTGGGTACTTACAATATGAGTTGGCGTATGTCGGATTACCTCGACGTGCTGAACGTGCTATCCGGGCATCCGTTCGTCTATTTCACCTCAAACAAATCCTCCATCCTGGAGCTGTGCGAATGGATCGGGAAAAACAAAAACATCGGCAACCCGTTCGAGGGATGTACCCGGATGGAGTTCAACGCCCACATAAACTACAGCTCATCCTACACGGACATGATGCTGTTCAAAAAAGAGGCTGTCTGACGGCGTTTCTTTGCCCCCTGTTGAAATAGAAAGCCTCCGGCGGTAATTTGTCCGCCGGAGGCTTTACTGTCCGAACATGGCCGTTTATCGAAGCCGTTTGAAGGCCACGCACGAATACACCTCGATATTTTCCACGATCTCCTCGTGGTTGTGGTTCGTCTGGCTCTCCACAAGGTCAAATGCCATGAAAGTATCGCCATCCATGCACGAGAGCCGCTCATGTATCAGTTCCGGCAGGTCAAACACCTCCAACGCCTCTTCCTTGAACGGACTGCCCTCGTTGGCTGCACCGGCCCAGTCCGTCACGATATGCAGTTTCACTTCCGGTTCGGCCCGATATTCCACCCCGTCCACAATCGCGTTCCAGCGTATCGGGCAGAACTCCACGAACACGGCAGGGCGTTCCCAATTCTCCTCCTGCTCGATAAACTCCACATTGTGGTTCCACAGGTCGATGTGTTTTATCAAGCCTCCGCCCACCTCCTTCAGCTCCTTGCAGAGCATATTATAAAGTTCCTTTCTCATTTCCGTCTTATGTCAAATTCAACATTGAAATATTCCGTTATATTTTCCTCTATGATTTCACGGACAGCCTTCTCCACTTCGGGAGAAACCCCCAAGAAACGCCTTCGGGGAATCTTGATCATGCTGCCCTCCTTTTTCAAGGCCATGAACTTCCAGAACTCCGCCTCGCCGGTCAGCTGCACGGTACGTTTGTCCTTGCGTTTCTCTCCATTCTTCCTGCGTCCGAAAGAACCGGTCGCCTCGTAGTATTTATGCCAAAAGTAACGCTTCATCTTTTTTGTCACCCTTATCTCCCCGCCGTCATTGTGAATGGCCGCATACGAAAGGTCGGTGTAAAACGTGATGCTGTTCTCCGTGGTCCGGCTGGAAACGCTCCGCCTGAGCCGGCCGGTATCTATCAAAATAGAACCTCCGGGACGTGTCGGGCTTTTACGCCGCTGCCATGCCTCGGAGAAAAAAGCCTGACGCTCAAAATTACGGTCGAACTCATCTGTCATCTCCACCCGGATATCCTGCAGGATCCGGGCGATTATCTTCTGCACGTCCTTGTTCATAGTCATCGTCATTAAAGAGTAAAAGCTGGCGGGTCTCCTCGTCAGCTATCTTCTTGCTCGCATCCGCGCTCGCGTTGAGTATATTGTAGAATGTACGTTCGGTAACGGCATATACAGGATATACGTACCGCCGCCAGATCTCGCGGTTCGGTACACCGCGTTTGGCATATTGGTCGTATATCCTGTTTATCTCCTCCACACGTTTCTCATAACTTACTCCGCGTCGCTTTGCCATCGCTTACTCCTTCTTTGGATTATATGGTTGAATATCCAGTTCCATCTTCGCGCTCACTATCACCCGGCCGCTGCCGCCACACTGGGACAAGACTCCTCGGTAATATTCACTTTCTTTTTTCTGAAAATCCGGGAAGGAAGTTCGGTCGTTCTCTGTATGACACCCGTGCCGTGACAAGCACGGCACAGGGCTACTTTTGGGGTCTTCTCTACGTTATGTTTCATGCGGCATCCTCCTTTTTCGGTTCAACATAGAATGTCTCGTCCTGGGCCACCTGTATGCCACACTTGGCCATCTGCGGAGCCATCTCTTCGGTGTCACGGTCCGCAAGCAGCTTGTCCTTGGCAATCTCCTCCGTCTGGCGCACGTAACCGGGAAGAAACTCCTTGACAAGCTGCAACGCACTCGCCCACGTGAAGCCTTTCAAGGTTTTCAACTTTGGCGTTCCGGTACGGAAACCGATAACGCCGTGCGCCATCTCAAGCTCTTTTTCTTGGAGAACAATTCTGCCTGGTTCTCGGTGGCATAGGCCTGCAAGGTGTCGAACGCCTTTTCCTTCTCTCCTTCCAGCTCTGCCAGTTTGTTAGCGTACTTCTCACGGATCTTCGCGCACTGAAGCTCGATGTCCGCCGTAATCTTCGCACTCTGCGCATCTGCCTTCGCATAATTTGCAAACGCTTCGTCGGCGGCCTCCCTGGTCACGCCGGTAATGATCACTTTCTTTTCTCTTTTTGCCATTGTAACAAATTTTGATGGTTAATCACTGATTATTTTCTCATCCTTCAAAAGCAAGGCAAACGCCTGTCTCTTTCAGCCTTTGTCTCAAACTTCTTATACGTCTTCCAACTTCCATTCCGGCCTGTACAAAACTTAATCCTCGGGGAAGGATAATCGTCCTTACGGATTATCTGGAAACCGGCATTAACCAGCTTGTTCTGATCGTCAATTCCCATACTAATCCTCCTCGCTATAATCTGGCGTTTCCAACTCGCTTTCCAACAGGGCTTCCTCATATTTCTCATAAGACCACTCGTTCAGCCTGTTGAAAAACTCTTCCCGATCATCCGGTCCATTTCCGGGAACACGTCAAGTATCTGGTTCTTGACATTCTCAAGCAGTTCATTAAATCTCTTATCCATATCCGTCAATTTTTAGGGCTTTGGTGTCTATGAACATATAGGTCACCGCCGCCGGTTGTTTTACTTCCTCTTTCTTTTTTTCCTTGAGCCCGCCCTTGCGCCGGATAGAGCGCAGCTTTACAGCCAGTTGTTCCAGTTCGTCCGAAGAGATTTGACTGAACGCCTTTCCCGCAATCCGGGGATTCCGGCAGAAGTCATTGACACGCGCCCAGTCCGAAGTGTCGATTCCCATCTTTTGCATGAGTCTCAAACACACGCTGCGCCAATATTTAAGCTCCTCCCTCATCCTCTGACGACGCTCGTCCACACCGGCCAATTTCTCCAATCCCTCACAACAGGTCTTATATTCAAGCCTCGTCATTTCACGAAGACTGTCTGTCCGGTTCCATGTATACTGCAACACGATGGACTTCTTGAACTCTTCACGGTCTCCGTTGAACGGCAGCTTGTTGAACAAAGCGTAAAACCGGGCGAAATTGGTTACTTCCTGTGCCATATCATTTGCCATTAAGAATCATTTCACATTCCGTTGATTTGGTACTGACACGATAAATTATCTTATCCGGTTTCACTGATTTACCTTTGTATTCAGCCTCGATTTGTCCGGCATATATCTTTTTGAACTCATCACCCATTTTAGAAAGTATTTCCTTATTGTACTCCCCGCAAAATCCTATGCGTGAGGAGTGGGTTTCACGAATTATTCCTCTATATACCGTAGCGGTCAACGTTATCACCACGACACCGGTTTCCATTTTTATTTTTCCCATATCGGCCATTTTTACTCAAATAATACTTTAATGCCGCATGAACTCGCCACATCAAGCTCCAGCTTCGCGCCTTTGCTCAGTTCCCAGTCCTTCAGCATATAGATATACTCACAATCCAAAAGCAGGGCTATATCCGCCCGCATGTGTTCTCTCCAATGAGCCTCATCCGGCAGTCCGTTCTTAAAAGGATTGACCGGGGAAAAGCCCATATTTCTCAAATTCTGTTCCGCATTGGCAAACACACCCTTGCGCTCGTCAATGTTGTAGTGGCTATTGCCCCGCTGATGTAAACCTTGTCTTTTTCCATCGTTTCTTTTTTTAGTTGTTTGCTTCTTTTGAATCTTTCCGGCAGTACTATCGTCCAGTTGCAGTTCCGACAACACTCGCCCTCCTGTCTCACGGGAACGGGGCTATTGCCCGGTTCCGTAAATCTCCTGCCACAAATGCAGCAGATCTTCGTCTCACTTTTTTCCATATCGTCACACTATTTCAAATTGCACCTTAAAATCATATTCCTTGCAAAGCCGCCGTATCTGGACCACAGTCAAAGGGTTGCTACCGTAGGGGCAAAATATCACCCGTTCCTTGGTAGAGCACCGAAAGCCTTTCCGACGCAATTTATACAGGAGATTCTTGCGTCTCATCTTCAGCTTGTCCATAATTACAAGTTATTACTCGTTTGAATAATCCCTTCTTCCCATACCGCGTAATAACTGCCGGCCTCACCGATGGCACGGCCTTGACAATACGCCTTATAACCAACCACCCTGATCTTCATGTCACAGATATAACGCAAACGGATCGCACCGCCTCCCATCGGCAGGCTCTTCTTTTCCTGGCTGATCCAGATGAAGCACTTTTTCGGAAAACGCTTCATCAAGGCTACCGCATCCGGATACTCCCATTCCGACACCTGATACGAATCCACGATGATAAACTTCGGGGATTTCGGCTTCTTCAATCGGTCTATCAGTTCCTCATAGGTCTCGTCCACAACCACACGGAACTTACCTTGCACCTCGTTCATCTTCAGATATTCCATACGGCGTTGGAATGTCTGGTTCACGCCCTCTTCATAACTCAAGTACAACACAAGGCCGTATTTGCACAGTTCCTTGCCAAGCTGCATCACAAAGCTGCTCTTCCCGCTGGCACTGGCACCGCTGATGAACCAGGAGGCATTCTCCGCAGGGAACCCGAAAGGCTTGTTCCATTTCTCACCCCACGGCAACGTCACCCATTTCTTGGCGGCTATGTCTTTCGGACTATATGCTCGTTTCATGACTCTTTTTCTA
>ENA-OQDE01000754-OQDE01000754.1-human-gut-metagenome-genome-assembly--contig:-NODE-754-length-16557-cov-2.874133_pt1 | contig 16557 bp, 19 predicted proteins | sample MGYA00242768_ERZ504595 | MGnify/ENA primary metagenome ERZ504595 (study PRJEB26092, sample SAMD00036307) | human gut metagenome | host: Homo sapiens | study: EMG produced TPA metagenomics assembly of...
TACCGGATGACTCATTCGGCTTCCAGCTATATGTTTTTGAGCCGTCCACGACGTTTTGGGAAATCATTACTTACTTCCACGCTGCATAGCTATTTTTCCGGACGTAAGGAGCTGTTTCATGGATTGGTTATGGAGAAACTGGAGAAGGAGTGGACGGAATATCCGGTACTTCACTTCGATATGAGTACTGCCAAACATGCAGATAGTGAACAGTTGCTCCAAGAATTGAATCTGAAACTATATGGTTATGAACAGATTTATGGACGGCTGGAGGAGGAGGTTAATCCCAATCAGCGTTTGATGGGACTGATAAAACGTGCCTATGAGCAGACCGGAAAGAAAGTGGTTGTGCTTATTGATGAATATGATGCTCCTTTGCTGGATGTGGTGCACGAACGGGAAAATCTGGATGTATTGCGTAATATCATGCGTAACTTCTACAGCCCGTTAAAAGCTTGTGATCCTTATTTGCGATATGTATTTCTGACTGGTATTACCAAATTCTCCCAACTAAGTATTTTTAGTGAGTTGAATAATATAAAGAATATTAGTATGGATGAGCCATACGCTGCTATCTGTGGAATTAGTGAAGATGAGATACGTTTGCAAATGAAGGATGATTTGGGAGGATTGGCAAAGAAATTGGAGATAACACCTGAAGAGGCTTTGATGAAATTGAAAGAAAATTATGATGGTTATCATTTTACATCTCCTTCGCCCGATATATATAATCCTTTCAGTTTGCTAAATGCTTTTGCTGATGGAAAATTTGGATCTTATTGGTTTGGTAGCGGTACTCCTACATATCTGATTAAGATGTTGAATAAATTCGGAGTGAAACCTTCCGAAATTGGATGTAAACAACTAAAGTCCTCAGTTTTCGATGCTCCTACTGAAACGATGACTGATGCAGTGCCTTTATTGTACCAAAGTGGGTATATCACTATTAAGGATTATAATAAGATGCTAGACCTTTATACGCTGGATATTCCCAATAAAGAAGTAAGGCTGGGACTTATGGAGAGCCTTCTTCCTTATTATGTAAATAACAAGACACCTGAAGCAACTACCATGGTGGCTTATCTTTTTTATGATATTCAGAATGTGATATGGATGCTGCTTTACACCGTTTGCAGGAATTTCTGTCTACGATTCCTTACTGCGACAATACAAGGTTCGAAGGACACTATCAGCAGGTCTTTTATATCATATTTAGTTTATTAGGGTATTACGTGGATGTGGAGGTTCGTACTCCTCGTGGACGGGTAGATATAGTACTTCGTACGAAGACTACATTGTATGTGATGGAACTGAAATTGGATAAAAGTGCTGGTGAAGCGATGGAGCAAATTGATTTGAAGAATTATCCGGAACGTTTTGCTTTATGTGGATTGCCTGTCGTAAAGGTGGCTGTCAGTTTTGATAGCGAACGGTGTACGATTGGAGACTGGAAGATTATAAATGCTTGATTATATCATTGATTTATAAGTCGCTATATACTTGATTGAATATAAAGAGCTCCGCAAGGGGCTTTTTTCTTTTCTATCCGGAATAAAAGCTTCACCTTTGCATCGTTGATCAACAAAACGTGAATAAATAACTTGAATTTAAATCTTAAAAAAACGTAGTATGAGTGTAATTTACAAAGTCATTACGCGGCCAACAGATCCGCGTGTTCCCAATTCTCCTAAGAGATATTATCCGCATCTGATCACTTTAGGTCAGTCCGTCAACCTGAAATATATTGCACAGAAAATGCAGGATCGTTCTTCGCTGTCTATCGGTGACATCAAGAGTGTAATCCAGAATTTTGTGGAAAAAATGAAGGAGCAGTTGTTGGAAGGTAAGTCTGTGAATATCGAAGGTTTGGGTGTGTTTATGTTGACTGCCCGTTCGAAAGGTGCGGAGTTGGCGAAGGATATTAATGCTAAGAGTGTGGATAGTGTTCGTATCTTTTTCCAAGCTAATAAAGAGTTGCGTGTCACCAAAACTGCTACCCGTGCAGATGAGAAGTTAGATCTGATCAGTCTGGATGAATATCTGAAGAAAATTAGCGTTACTGTATCTCCGGAAGATCCCGAGAAACCGGATGAAGGCGAAGATGGCGGTAGCGGAGAGGCACCGGATCCCGCAGCTTAATGTCTCGTTGATTAATAGCTGACGGTTAGAGTGTTCATTTAGTGTTTAATTTAAAAAGAGAAATGTCTATGAAAAAAACGTGGAGTATTATTTTGAAAGTGATTATTGCTGTTGCCGGTGCGATTGCCGGAGTGGTAGGTGTGCAGGCAGCAACCTTGTAATTGATTATCTTATAAATAGGTATATTTATGAATGAATAACAGGCGGGATTTTTCCCGCCTGTTTGTGTTTAGATATAATAAGAGGGTTGCTTTCTTGAAAAATGCTCTTTTTTGTTTTGTTTCATGCTATTTGTTAGGAGTATCGCTCTATATTTTAACAAAATAGAAATTATAATCAAACTCGTTGGCTGAATAGCGGATTTTATCTACCTTTGCATCTTAATTAAATGCGTCATTTTAAGCGAGAAAAAACATGATTCGAAAAATAATAAAAGCTCTTTGGATATTCTTGGCAGTCATAGTATTGGCTATTGTTATAGTCTTTGTCTCCATTTCAAAGGGTTGGATTGGCTATATGCCTCCTGTAGAGGAACTCGAGAACCCGAGCTATAAATTTGCAACAGAGATTTTTTCTGAAGATGAGAAAGTGCTTGGTACATGGTCTTACAGCAAGGAAAACCGAGTGTACACGGCATACAAGGATTTGTCACCCAGTATTATCAATGCTCTTATTGCAACGGAAGATGTTCGTTTTGTCGAGCATTCCGGGATTGATGCCAAAGCATTGTTCCGTGCGTTTGTGAAACGTGGTTTGATGTTTCAGAAAAATGCAGGTGGGGGTAGTACCTTGTCGCAACAGTTAGCTAAACAGTTGTTTACGGAAAATGTGGCGAGAAATACACTTCAGCGTCTTTTCCAAAAACCGATTGAATGGGTGATTGCGGTGAAACTTGAACGTTACTACACCAAAGAGGAAATATTGAGTATGTATCTCAATAAATTTGATTTTCTGAATAATGCTGTTGGTATCAAAACTGCTGCATATACCTATTTTGGCTGTGAACCGAAGGACTTGAAGATTGAAGAAGCAGCTACATTGGTGGGTATGTGTAAGAATCCGTCACTTTACAATCCGGTTCGTTTCAACGAACGTTCCCGTGGCCGTCGTAATGTGGTGCTTGAGCAGATGCGTAAAGCCGGATATATCACAGATGCAGAATGTGATTCTTTGCAGGCTCTTCCGTTGAAACTGACTTACAATCGTGTTGACCATAAAGAGGGGCTGGCTACTTATTTCCGTGAATATCTCCGCGGCGTCATGACAGCACCGAAACCGGTAAGAAGTGATTATCGTGGTTGGCAAATGCAGAAATTCTATGAGGATTCTATCGCTTGGGAACTAACCCGTTATATGGCTGGTGTGCGAAAAACAAGAAGAAAGACGGTACAAATTATAACATCTATACAGATGGATTGAAGATTTATACAACTATCAATTCACGTATGCAGCAGTATGCCGAAGATGCTGTAAAAGAGCATTTGGGTGATTATCTGCAACCTGTATTCTTCAAGGAAAAAGAGGGAAGTAAGAATGCCCCGTATGCAAGATCACTACCGGAAAAACGAGTGGAAGAGTTGTTGACGAAAGCAATGAAACAAACGGAACGTTATCGCCTCATGAAAGAAGCGGGAGCTTCGGAACAACAGATTCGTAAGGCGTTCGATACGCCGGAAGAAATGACTGTCTTTTCCTGGAAGGGTGATAAAGATACGATTATGACACCGATGGATTCCATCCGCTACTACAAATCTTTCTTGCGGACAGGATTTATGTCAATGGATCCGGCAAACGGACACGTGAAAGCTTATGTGGGCGGACCGAATTATGTATACTTCCAGTATGATATGGCAATGGTGGGACGTCGTCAGGTAGGTTCTACTATTAAACCGTATTTATATACATTGGCAATGGAGAACGGATTTTCTCCTTGCGATCAGGCACGCCACGTAGAGCAGACTTTGATTGATGAGAATGGAACTCCCTGGACACCACGTAATGCAAATGATAAGCGTTATGGAGAAATGGTGACTCTGAAATGGGGATTGGCAAACTCCGATAACTGGATTTCTGCATACCTGATGGGTAAGCTGAATCCGTATGATTTGGTACGCTTGATCCATAGTTTCGGTGTACGTAATAAAGCAATTGATCCGGTGGTTTCACTTTGTCTGGGACCTTGTGAAATTTCTGTCGGTGAAATGGTCAGCGCATACACAGCTTTTGCCAATAAAGGAATCCGGGTGGCTCCATTGTTCGTTACCCGTATTGAGGATAGTGATGGCAATGTCATTTCTACTTTTGCACCGCAAATGGAAGAGTGATAAGCGCGTCGAGCACTTACAAAATGCTGGTTATGCTGCGTGCCGTTATTAATGAAGGAACGGGTGGACGTGTTCGTCGATATGGAATTACCGCCGATATGGGTGGAAAAACAGGAACGACCAATGATAACTCCGATGCCTGGTTTATGGGATTCACTCCTTCACTGGTATCCGGTTGTTGGGTAGGAGGGGACGAACGTGATATTCACTTCGGTAGAATGACCTATGGACAGGGTGCTGCTGCAGCTTTGCCTATCTGGGCTATGTATATGAAGAAAGTGTATGACGATCCGACCTTGGGATATGACCAGCAGGAGAGATTCAAACTCCCTGAAGGGTTTGACCCGTGTGCCGGTTCGGAAACTCCTGATGGCGAAGTGATAGAAGAAGGGGGATTGGACGATCTTTTCAATTAAAGAAGTGCACAAGTATATTGTTTGCATAGGGAGTAATTACAACAGGAAAGAGAACTTGACTTTTGCCAGGCAGAAGTTGACTGAATCGTTTTCTTCTATATGTTTTGCTCCCGAACTGGAAACTAAACCTTTGTTTTTTAAGAATCCGGCTCTGTTTTCCAACCAAGTGGTTTTGTTCTATTCCGATAAGGATGAAGAGACGGTGAGGAAAATGCTGAAAGATATAGAACAGAGGTCCGGACGTCGTTCGGAGGATAAGAAAGAGGAAAAAGTATGTCTGGATATTGACATGCTTTTATATGATAACAAAATATTAAAACCGGAGGATTGGCAAAGGGGATATATACAACAGTCATTATCTGCTTTCCATTCTTCATTATTTATTAAGTAGATGAAATTTCTTGGAATTATACCTGCCCGTTATGCATCCACTCGTTTTCCTGCGAAACCGTTGGCTATGTTGGGCGGAAAAACAGTCATACAACGCGTATACGAACAAGTGGCAGGCGTTTGGATGACGCTTATGTAGCTACGGATGATGAACGCATTGAAGCTGCTGTTAAGGCGTTCGGGGGAAAGGTTGTGATGACTTCCGTTCACCACAAAAGTGGTACGGATCGTTGTTATGAAGCCTGTACCAAGATTGGAGGTGAGTTTGACGTCGTAGTGAATATACAAGGAGATGAACCTTTTATTCAGCCTTCACAACTGGATGCGGTAAAGGCTTGTTTCGATGATGCAACCACGCAGATTGCTACGCTGGTGAAACCTTTTACTGCTGATGAAGCGTTTGCCGTACTGGAAAACGTGAATTCACCGAAAGTGGTAGTCAACAAGAACTGGAATGCACTTTATTTCAGCCGTTCTATCATTCCTTATCAGCGGAATGCCGAGAAACAGGACTGGTTGAAGGGACATACCTACTACAAGCACATCGGATTGTATGCTTATCGTACAGAAGTGCTGAAAGAGATTACCATGCTTCCACAGTCTTCTTTGGAACTGGCCGAATCTTTGGAGCAGCTTCGCTGGCTGGAGAACGGATACAAAATAAAGGTCGGCATCAGTGAGGTGGAAACTATTGGAATCGATACTCCACAAGACTTGGAACGGGCAGAAGAATTTTTGAAGAATAGAATCTAATCTTATGGATCGTACGATACAACCTGAAATACAAACCCTGAAAAATTTTCGTATACTTCCTCCCGTTCGAATGACGTTGCCAAACGGTATTCCGTTGACTGTTATTAATGCGGGTGAACAGGAAGTGGTACGCATAGATGTGCTTTTTGCCGGGGGACGCTGGCAACAGTCGCAGAAACTGCAAGCTCTGTTTACGAACCGGATGCTGCGTGAAGGTACAAAAAAATATACGGCTGCCACCATTGCCGAAAAACTGGATTACTACGGCTCATGGCTCGAATTGTCCAGTTCGTCGGAATATGCATATATCACTGTTTATTCGCTGAATAAGTATTTGGCGAAAACATTGGAGGTGGTGGAATCTATGATTAAAGAACCGCTTTTCCCGGAGAAGGAATTGCATACTATCCTTGATACCAATATCCAACAATATCTGGTCAATACTTCCAAAGTTGATTTCCTGGCACACCGCACTCTGTTGCAGTCGCTTTACGGTGAACAGCATCCATGTGGCAGAATAGTGGTGGAGGAAGATTATCATGCCATCACTCCGGAAGTGCTCCGTGAATTTTATGAACGGTATTACCATTCGGGTAATTGCTCTATCTTTTTGTCCGGTAAGGTGACGGAGGATATTATCAGCCGGGTGACAGATACATTCGGCACTTCTTTCGGTCAGCATCAGCAGGGGTCGAAATTAAGTTTTCCTTTTACTGCTATTCCTGAAAAGAGAATTTTTACAGAGCGTGAAGACGCCATGCAGAGTGCTGTGAAGATGGGATGTACGACTATTACCCGTAATCATCCTGATTATTTGAAACTTCGGGTATTGATGACTTTATTCGGAGGTTATTTCGGCAGTCGGCTGATGTCTAATATTCGTGAAGAGAAAGGATATACTTATGGTATTTCGGCAGGAATCATGTTTTATCCGGATAGCGGACTATTGGCTATCTCGACAGAAACGGATAATGAATATGTGGAACCGTTGATACAGGAAGTGTATCATGAAATAGACCGCCTGCATCAGGAACCTGTGTCAGCCGAAGAATTGACTATTGTACGCAACTATATGTTGGGAGAAATGTGCCGTAGTTATGAGTCGCCTTTCTCACTTTCGGATGCGTGGATCTTCATAGCTACTTCCGGTCTGGATGATGACTACTTTTCACGTTCTCTGCTGGCTGTGAATGAGGTTACTCCGATGGAAATACAAGATTTGGCACAGCGCTATTTGTGCAAAGAGACATTAAAAGAGGTCATTGCAGGTAAAAAGTTGTCATAATTTGCTTTCCGAAAGTGGGCTGTTTGGGATAGAAATTGTATCTTTGTCCAAATTGTAATTCTAAAATGAGTAACGACTAAAACCAATGAGGAAATATCTATATACTACACTTTTATTGGCTCTTCTTGCACAAGAGGGAGTGATGGCACAAGAAAATGAAGGAAAAAAAGGCGGATTTTTCGGAAAAATTAAAGATACATTCTCCACTGAAATAAAGATTGGCAACTATACTTTTAAGGATGGCAGTGTCTATACAGGAGAAATGAAAGGGCGAAAACCGAACGGAAAAGGAAAAACGGTTTTCAAAAACGGCGATGTCTTTGAAGGTGAATATGTGAAGGGGAAACGTGAAGGATATGGAATTTATATGTTTCCTGACGGAGAAAAGTACGAAGGACAGTGGTTCCAGGATCAGCAGCATGGAAAAGGTATCTATTATTTTATGAATAACAACCGTTACGACGGTATGTGGTATCAGGATTATCAGCATGGTGAAGGAACAATGTATTATCATAACGGTGATTTGTATGTAGGTAAATGGGTGAATGATAAGCGTGAAGGCGAAGGTACATACACTTGGGCGAATGGAGCCAAATATACCGGTCACTGGAAAATGATAAGAAGAACGGCAAAGGCATCATGAACTGGGACGACGGCTGTAAGTATGAAGGAGACTGGAAAGATGATGTCCGTCACGGAAAAGGGGTATTTGAATATACCAATGGAGATAAATACGACGGTGATTGGGCGGATGATATTCAACACGGAAGAGGTACATACTACTTTCACACGGGCGATCGTTATGAAGGTTCTTATCTCTTAGGTGAACGCACCGGTGAAGGAGTTTATTATCATGCTAACGGTGACAAATATGTAGGTAATTTCAAAAATGGCATGCAAGACGGAAAAGGTACTTTTACCTGGGCGAATGGTGCTGTGTACGAAGGAAGCTGGAAAAACAATAAACGTGATGGCAGAGGAGTTTATAAATGGAGCAATGGCGATGTTTATGACGGTGACTGGAAAGACAACCGTCCCGATGGACAGGGTACTTTGAAAACCGTTGCTGGTATGCAATATAAAGGTGGCTTTGTTGACGGATTGGAAGATGGACAGGGCGTACAAATCGACAAAGATGGTAATCGCTTCGAGGGCTTTTTCAAACAAGGAAAGAAAAATGGTCCTTTTGTGGAAACAGATAAAGATGGGAAGGTGATTAAAAAGGAACCTATAAATTCGGAAGACTTCAATAGATGATAAATGGTAGTGGCTGCGCATTGCGTGGCCTATTTTTTGCATATATGTACCAGATGATGGAATAATGATAATTGGTATGGACAAAGAAAAATGGATAATAACCCAAAGCGGTCATTATCCATTTTATAATTTCCTGTTGAAAGTAAACTTCAACTATCATTATTCACTTGTCATCTGTTAAATGATGTATTGTGAACTGATAGATTCGTTATTCATCACTCGTTTGATTGTTTCAGCAAACATATCGGCAATACTCAACTGTTTTACTTTCGGGCATTTCTTTGCGTAAGGGATGCTGTCGGTAAATACCATTTCTGTCAGACCGGACTCTTGTACACGGAAAGAAGCCGGATCAGACATTACGCAGTGGCTGGCGATGGCACGTACTGATTGGCACCGGCATCCAGCATGATGTTGGCTGCTTTGGTGATTGTTCCTGCTGTGTCAACTATATCGTCGATCAGTACGACGTTTTTACCTTCTACGTCACCGATGATTTGCATAGATGCTACTTCATTAGCTTTTTCGCGTGATTTGTTGCAGAGTACCAATGGTACACCGAGGTATTTGGAGAAAGTACTGGCACGTTTTGAACCTCCTACATCCGGTGTAGCAATAACCAGATTTTCCAGTTGCAATGACTGGATATAAGGAAGGAATACTGCTGATGCGTACAGGTGATCTACCGGGATATTGAAGAATCCCTGAATCTGGTCTGCATGCAAGTCCATCGTAATCAGACGGTCGATACCTGCAACAGACAGCAGGTCGGCTACCAACTTAGCGCCGATAGATACACGGGGTTTGTCTTTTCTATCCTGACGTGCCCATCCGAAATAGGGGACTACAGCTACAATACTCTTTGCAGACGCACGTTTTGCAGCATCGATCATCAAGAGAAGTTCCATCAGGTTGTCTGAATTAGGGAAAGTGGATTGAACCAGGAATACGTGTGCGCCACGAATTGACTCCTCATATGAAACAGCAAATTCGCCATCGGCAAAATGGGTAATGTTCATATTTCCCAGAGGACAATCCAGGCTTGCGCAGATTTTTTCTGCCAGATATCTCGAGTTCGTTCCCGAGAATACCATAAAGGGTGCTTTTTCGCTCATTTTGTAATAGATGTTACCTATTTGTTAATTTGCCTGCAAAGGTAGGAATTTCTCTTATTATTTAGAAGGACTTATTGTATAAAAAATATTTTTCTCTCCAACTTATCGGAAATATTTGTAGATTTGCTTTCTGAAAACAGTTAATAGTCAAAAATGAGTTCACGCTTTCCTTTATATATAATAGGTATAGTGTTGTTTGCCTCTTTTTTTTCGTGCACTGATATGGTGCCGACCAAAGAGGTGCGCCTGATTGATTCATTAAACGGGAAAGCGTATGCTTATCGTTATCGAAGCCTGGATTCTTCTTATAAATATGCCAATGAAGCCTATCGGCAGGTGAATTTCTACAAGTCGGGGAAAGCGGAAGCATCCAACAATCTGGGGTTCTGTGCTTTTATGGCTATGGACTTTGACCGGGCGGAAGCGTTGCATAAGGAAGTATATAAACTGACTAAAAATGAACTCGAACTGTTGATTGCCGACATCGGACTGATGAAAATCTATCAGCGGACGGCTATGAATAAAGAATTTTATGATTATCGTAATAGTGCGCTCAAGCGCATGAAACGTATTCGTGAAGAGAGTGATTTGTTTGCCGACCGTCACGAGGCGCTACGGCTGGATTATGCATTCACCGAATTTTTCATCGTTTCTTCTATTTATTATTACTATCTGCAGCAACGGCAGGAGGCCATCACATCTCTCAACCGGATTCCGGAAGATGAAGCTTTGACAGATACTAATCAGTTGCTTTATTATCATTATATTAAAGGTTCGGCTTCGTTGGTGGAAGCAACCAAGCCGGAAGACCGGAAAATGCGTGAGTTCGACCAACTCTATATTACCTGGCGGACGGCTGTTCAGACTAATCATCCTTATTTCGAAGGAAATGGTCTGCAAGGATTGGCTAATCTGATGGTTTCACCTAATAATTTCGAACTTTTTCGGACGAGAAGGGGATATGCGCTGGATCAGTTTGGGTTTCCCGTAGATTCGCTTTTGCCTTTGCGAATGGCACAGCGTGCGCTTGAAAAATTTCGTGAGTACAATGATTTGTATCAGATTGCCGGTGCGTATGTGTCTATCGGTAAATATATGAATGAGCACGGACGTTATACGGAGGCATTGGATACGCTTGCAAAAGCGTTGGATTGTGTGAATCAACATCACATGCTCTATTATCACCATGCGGCGGATACATTGGATAAACTACATGTTTTTGTAGAAGGAGATACGACTTATACCGGGGTTCCATGGATCATGCAGGAAGATGTGAGAACGGTACCTGAATGGATCTCAAGGATTCGGGAGCAATTGAGTGTGTCGTATGCGGGGCTCGGGATGAAGTATGCTTCTGATTACAACCGGAATATATATTTGGATATTTTAAATTATACCCGTCAGGATAAGGAGTTGGAGAGCCGCTATCTTTCATTGGAAGCCGATTCACGACAAATGACGCTTGTACTTTCTTTGGTTATTGTCGGACTTGTATTGGTGGTTATTCTTTGGTGGTTTTTCAATAAACGGTCTAAAATAAGGAATCAGGTAGACGTGGAGCGTCTGCAACGGATTCTGACTCTTTGCCGGGATATAACTTCGTCCATTCCGATGAATGTTCCATTAATTCAACAAGGTATCGATCAATTATTTGGGAAAGGACGTCTTCAACTGGAAATTCCGGAGGAGGAAAAGCGGCACTGGTTCCTCTGCATCGGTTGAACCGTGATGAAAAAGCATTGGTGCATGTGCTTGAACCGTATATTGTTTGGGCTGCGGACAATGAGCAGATGGTGGAAGCGTTGAGTGACGAGCGGATGCAGTTGGAAAAGCAACGGTATGTTTACGAACAACATATTGCGGGAAATAAACGTCAGAATCTTATAAAGAAGGCTTGTCTGGCCATTGTCAATGGTATTAATCCTTATATTGACCGTATCTTGAACGAAGTGCATAAGTTGACGGAGCGGGGGTATATTGATAATGCGAAGATTAAGAAAGAGAAGTATCAATACATTGATGAGCTGGTAACTACGATTAATGAGTACAACGATATTCTGGCTCTTTGGATTAAGATGAAGCAAGGAACGCTTAGCCTGAATATTGAAACTTTCAGTCTCAATGAACTGTTTGAGCTGCTAGGCAAGGGAAGACGTGCTTTTGAAATGAAAAATCAGAAGTTGGAAATTGAACCGACTACGGTTATGGTGAAGGCCGACCGGGCACTAACTTTGTTTATGATTAATACGCTGGCGGAAAATGCCCGTAAATATACTCCGGAAGGAGGAACAATTAAAGTGTATGCCCGTATTACGGAGGATGCGTATGTCGAGATCTCTGTGGAGGATAACGGAAGAGGTATTTCCGAAGAGGATGTGGCGCATATCATTGGTGAGAAGGTGTATGATTCCCGCGTGATCGGAATGAAGAATGCAGCCGATCCGGAAGTGTTGAAAGAAAACAAAGGTAGTGGTTTCGGATTGATGAATTGTAAGGGAATCATTGAGAAGTATAAGAAAACGAATGATTTATTCCGGGGATGCGTTTTTGATGTGGAGAGTGAACTGGGGAAGGGAAGCCGTTTTTATTTTCGTTTGCCTTCGGGAGTGCGTAAGCATGGGGGTATTGTTGCTTTGCTTGTTGCTTCCGTTGGGGATGGTTTCTTGTCTGCATGATCCGATTCCTCCCATGTTGCAGGATGGCGATTCGATTGTAGTAGTTATGGATTCTGCGTATGAGGATTTGCTGGATGTAGCGTCGGATTATGCGAATGCTGCCTATTTTGCTAATGTGGATGAAAATTATGAGTTGGCTTTGCAATATATAGATTCTGCAATGCTTTTTCTGAATGAGCATTATGAAAAATATGCGCGTCCGGATCGTCCACATCGGTATATGAAGCTGGTAGGTGAGGGAACACCTGCTGAAATCAGTTGGTGGAACGAATTGTTTGATTCGGATTATCATGTAATTCTGGATATCAGGAATGAGGCAGCGGTTGCTTTTCTGGCTTTGAAACAGTTGGATGCATATAGTTATAATAATTCGGCATTTACGGATTTGTATAAGTTGCAGGGAGAGGATCAAACTCTCGAAGCATATTGCCGGCAGTTGGAGCGTTCGAATACCAATAAGACGGTAGGGATTATTTTATGCTTTGTTTTATTGATTGTTTCGTTGGTTGGATATTATTTTCTGTACATGAGAAAACGTTTGCAGAATCGTTTGAATCTCGAACAGGTACTTGAGATTAACCAGAAGGTGTTTGCTGCATCTTTGGTGAGACCGCAGGAACAGGAAAATGCAGAGGCACTTCAACGAGAAGAGAGTACGCTTAAAGAAATTCCGCAGCGGATTGTGGATGAAGCATTCGGTTCGGTAAATGAATTACTGACGATTGACCGGATGGGAATTGCCGTTTATAATGAAACGACACATCGGCTGGAATATGCTTCTCGTCCCGGACAGGAAATGCCGGAGATGGTAGAGCAGTGTTTTAGCGCCGGAGAATATCTTTCTGAGCAGCATCTTCAGGCAATTCCGCTGATGGTGGAAGCAGGGGGCGAGCATCAATGTGTCGGTGTGCTTTATCTGGAGCGCAGAGAAGGAACGGAACAGGAGACGGATCGACTGCTTTTTGACTGGTAGCTCGTTATGTGGCTATTGTCGTGTTTAACGCAGTGGTGAAGCTGGCTACAAAATATCGGGATATCGAGTCGGCACACGAAGAAACACGTCGGGCTTCCTGGGAAGACAGCATGTTGCATGTTCAGAATATGGTGCTTGACAACTGTCTGTCGACTATTAAACATGAGACGATTTATTATCCGAATAAAATCAAGCAGATTGTAGGGCGGTTGAATGCGCAGAATCTTTCGGAAACGGAGGAGCGTGAAGCGGTGGAGACTATGACGGAATTGATTGAATACTATAAGGGAATCTTTACGATTTTGAGTTCGTGTGCTTCCCGTCAATTGGAGGAGGTCACTTTCCGGCGTACGGTGATTCCGGTACAGGAACTTTTGGATGCTGCCGGAAAATATTTCAAGAAGTTGATGAAGAATCGGCCGGAGAGGATAGAATTGGAAATAGAGCCGATGGAGGCGAAGGTGATAGGAGACGTGAATCAGTTGCGTTTTCTATTGGAGAATTTGATTGATGAAGCATTGACTGTACGTGAAGATGGAGTGATACGTCTGCAAGCGCGCAAGGATAATGAATATATTCGTTTCCTCTTTACGGATACGAGACGTGAGAAGAGTGTGGAAGAGTTGAATCAACTATTTTATCCGAATCTGGCACGTATGACTTCCGGTGAAAAAGGGGAGTTGAGGGGAACGGAATATCTGGTATGCAAGCAAATTATCCGCGACCACGACGAATTTGCGGGACGTAGGGGATGTCGTATCAATGCCGAGCCGGCTGAAGGCGGCGGGTTTACGGTTTATTTCACTATTCCGCGCCGATAAAGGAAAACACATAAAAGTTATTAGATAAGGAACATGGAAGAACAGAAGTTTAAAGTTATTATTGTAGAGGATGTAAAACTGGAGTTGAAAGGGACAGAAGAAATATTCCGTCATGAAATACCGAATGCAGAAGTGATCGGCACGGCAATGACGGAAAGTGAGTTTTGGCCGTTGATGGAGGCCCAGCTTCCCGATCTGGTATTGTTGGACTTAGGACTGGGAGGTTCTACGACCATTGGTGTTGATATTTGCAAAAATATATTCAAACGTTACAAAGGAGTTCGGGTATTGATCTTCACGGGTGAGATTCTGAACGAAAAGTTGTGGGTGGACGTATTGAATGCCGGTGCCGATGGAATCATCCTCAAAACGGGTGAGCTACTGACGAAAACAGATGTACAGGCTGTGATGGATGGAAAGAAATTGGTATTTAACTATCCGATTCTGGAAAAGATTGTAGATCGTTTCAAGAAATCTGTAGCCAATGATGCTAAGCGTCAGGAGGCTGTCATCAGCTATGATATTGATGAATACGATGAACGTTTTCTCCGTCATCTGGCTTTGGGTTATACGAAAGAGATGATTGCCAATCTGAAAGGAATGCCTTTTGGTGTGAAATCATTGGAGAAACGGCAGAATGATCTTATTGGACGCCTTTTCCCGAATGGAGAACGGGTGGGAGTGAATGCTACCCGGTTGGCAGTACGTGCATTGGAATTGCGTATTATTGATCTGGATAATCTGGAGCCTGACGAAGAGTAAATTAAGTATTAACGGTAGCTTCTTGCTTAGTCGGAAAATGATGAAGAATAAATGGCGCATGCCCCATCCCGCTACGATGTTCCTTCTGCTGACAATGGCAGTGGTCTTTCTTTCATGGATATGCGATATCTATGGATTGAAAGTGACATTGCCGCAGACAGGTGAGGATATCCGTGTACAAAGCCTGTTGAGTCCGGAAGGAATCCGCTGGTGGTTGCGGAATGCTATTAAGAACTTTACAGGTTTTGCTCCATTGGGTATGGTGATTATTGCTATGTTCGGATTGGGAGTGGCACAACATTCCGGTTTTATTGATGCTTGTATCCGCATGGGGGTGGGAAACCGGCAGGAAAAGAGGAAGATCATCTTGTGGGTGATTGTGCTTGGCTTGTTGTCGAATGCCATTGGTGATGGTGGATATATCATTTTATTGCCTATTGCTGCTATGTTGTTTCAATGGGTGGGGCTTCATCCGATTGCAGGGATTGTTACGGCTTATGTTTCCGTTGCGTGCGGGTATAGTGCTAATATTGTATTGAGTACGATGGACCGTTGTTGGCGCATACCACGCAAGAGGCTGCACTGGCACAAACAGGTTATCAGGGGAATACAGAACCTCTTTGCAATTACTTTTTTATGAGTGCTTCAACGGTGGCCATTACGGCTATTGTGTATTGGATTACTCAAAAATGGCTTCTTTCTACGTTAGGTAAGTATGAAGGCAGTATGAAGGTGGTGGCTTACCATCCTCTGTCTCGTAAAGAGCGGCGTGCCATTATGATTTCCATTGTTGTGGCAGCTATCTATGTGGCTCTTATCTTGTGGCTTACTTTTTCTTCTTATGGAATTTTGCGGGGTGTGAATGGTGGTTTGATGCATTCGCCTTTTATTGCCGGTATTTTGTTTTTGCTTTCTTTGGGAGCAGGTATTACGGGAATGGCTTATGGATTCAGTTCCGGACGGTATCGCACTGACAATGATGTGATTGAAGGACTTACGCAGCCAATGAAGCTTCTTGGAGTGTATTTCGTTATCGCTTTCTTCGCTGCGCAGATGTTTGCCTGTTTTGAATATTCCCATCTGGATAAATGTCTGGCGATTATGGGGGCTGACTTGCTTTCTTCGTTTGAACCGGCTCCTTTGTCTGCTCTTGTTCTGTTTATTCTGTTTACGGCATTGATAAATCTGATTATGGTATCTGCTACCTCCAAATGGGCTTTTATGTCTTTTATCTTTATCCCGATGTTTGCACAGATGGGAATTGCTCCGGATATAGCACAATGTGCTTTCCGTATCGGAGATAGTTCGACGAATGCCATTACTCCTTTCTTATTCTATATGCCTCTGGTGCTTACCTATATGCGGCAATATGATAAGCAGATTACGTATGGTTCATTGCTGAAATATACTTGGAGATATTCATTAGGCATCCTGGTTGTCTGGACATTGCTGTTTATCGTTTGGTATTTGTTGAAAATACCGATGGGATTGTAGGGTTAAGGAATGATTGCCGGGCTCCGGTTTATCTGATTGGAATTTTGTTTTTCTGAATTAATCGCTATATTTGCACCGTTCCTTAAAGAAAGACAACGAATGAATCTACCAGAAATCTCTGAAAATCTAATTGAACAGTTAAATCACGGTAAT
>ENA-OQDE01000755-OQDE01000755.1-human-gut-metagenome-genome-assembly--contig:-NODE-755-length-16553-cov-1.517168_pt1 | contig 16553 bp, 28 predicted proteins | sample MGYA00242768_ERZ504595 | MGnify/ENA primary metagenome ERZ504595 (study PRJEB26092, sample SAMD00036307) | human gut metagenome | host: Homo sapiens | study: EMG produced TPA metagenomics assembly of...
TTCGTGGCTTGCATGATGTTCGCAAGGTTTCTGAGGCTCTTTGGAGTGTGGCCATTCAGTCCGATGTGAATGTGTACTCCGCACATATGGACAGGGTCGCTTTTTGCTCCCTTATGTCTCAGCTGTCTTAAAATCTCCTGCAAATCCGGAATGTCCTCGTAGGTAAGAATCGGTGTTCCAAGTTCGGCCTTCTCGTCATCGGAAGCTGCCTGAATGCTTGAATCTCTTGTGATTTCCATTCTCTTCCCTTATTGTCCTTGCATGCCCATGCGCTGTAACTTCCTCCAATGTACTTTACCGTTCCTTCGGTATGAAAATACTCTGCAATCGTTCTCGCTGCCTTTTTCCTTGTGATGTTGTACATCTCCACCTCAACCCCAATGGTCTGTTTTTTCATTTCCTCAATCAGGATTCTTGTTTTTTCGTTCATTCTATGTACCTTCCTTTCGGCTGTTTGTTTTCCCTTTCGGTAGGTACATATTCGCTCTAAAAGCACATATTATCCAGTTAATTCGGAGGCATAATGTACACAAATATTTACTGCTCATATCCATATGAAATTGTGTATTTTATGGCAAAATCCACCCCTCTGCTATTCAGCAGATTCGGTGGATTTCTTACTGTTTCGTTCTTTCCATTTTTCCTTATCTTCCTCGGTTCGGAATGCGGTATGCCCTTTCAGTCTGGAAAGAAATACCTTCCTCGTGTCCTTTCCGTCCTTACCTCCAAGACCAATTCTGACAAGCCAGACTCTCATGTAATATTTTTCATTTTCTTCGATGGTAGCCTTTGGACTTACTCGCTTTGCTTCCTTTGCCGTCTTTGCCATACAAGCTGCCAATTCAGCATGCGTATATGTATTCAACGTTACGCTGATATCTGAGTGGCCCATCAAATATTGCAATGCTTTTGGATTCATTCCGGATTTTGCCATATTTGAGCAATAGGTATGCCGACATACATAAGGTGTAATATTTGGCATCTGTACTCGGTAAATGTCATTGTATGCTCTTCAAAGGAATACCAAAGATCAGACCGAGGTCAATACATCCAGCCGGCGAGTTGCAAGACAAGTACTTATTTATCTGGAAAGTGCAGATAAAAATGCAAAACCACATGCTAAGGGAGATCTGCAGTATCGTCTTTTTTTATTCTTCTACCTTCCACTCTCTGGTATCAAAGATGTGAAGATGCAGTGCTTCTGAAATATATCCCAACAATTCGCAGCCTGCGATACAGTTTCCTTTTTTATCAAGAGACGGTCCGTAGATCCCGATTCCCATTTTCTTTTTCGATACACTAAGCAGGCCGCCGCCGACTCCGCTCTTAGTCGGAATTCCTGTTCTTAACGCAAATTCACCTGATCCGTCATACATCCCGCAGGTGAGCATAATGGTCTGTACCATCCGTACAGTCTGAGATGAGATCAGACGTTTTCCGGTAGATAATTGCACTCCGTCATTTGCAAGCAAAAGACCGAACATTGCCAGATCTCTTGCATTTACCGACATGGAACACATCTTTGTATAAAAGGTAACACTCTCTTCTACATCGGTATCAATGATCTCCTTACTTTTTAAAAGATAGGCAATCGCCTTATTTCTTGCGCAAGTCGCCATCTCAGACTGAAATACAGCTTCGTCTACTGCAATCTCCGGATCTTCACATACGTCCTGCATATACTTCTGCATATCTTCGATGGAATAGTGGTTTACAAGCAGGCTCGCAACCGTGATTGCTCCAGAATTGATCATCGGATTAAAGGGCCGGTTACTTCGGTTATCCAGTTCTACCAGTGAGTTAAAAGCCTCCCCTGACGGCTCCACACCAACATGTTCAAACACAAACTCTGCTCCAAATGTTTCCAGTGCCAGACACAGTGCCATTACTTTGGAAATGGACTGTATCGTAAATCGGTCTTCTGTATTTCCGGTCTCAAATTGATTGCCGTCTATTGTGTAAAGGCAGATTCCCAGTTTATTCTTATCTGCCTTGGCAAGCTCCGGAATATACGATGCAACACTTCCATACCGGATTACACCTTTTCCGATACGGATGGCATTTTCCAGTATTCTCATAACCTCTTCTGATTTCATCATATTCTCCTTTTTCGCTCAGTCATAATCCCCTTACAACTGCTATTTCCTAAGTACTAAGATACATCATTTTCCGGCTTCAATCAACCACCATTTTTGCTGAAACCCGACGGAATAAGATAGACAAAAAAGTGCCCGCATTGTATATTATTAGTAGTTTGAAACTGGGGAATATGCAAAGGGGAAAACGTATCATGAATCTAATTTCACAATACAAAGGTCTTAGAAAAGAAAACTATGTCTTATGCTTCGGACGCTTTGTGACGGCCATGGGGGCAATGGTCCGTCCGATGCTGCCGATGATCTGTTCTCAATCACTTAATGATATATTTTGTTCCTCTGCCTTTTCCTTCAACTGCAATCACACCCTTTTTCTCCATAGCTTTCAGTAATTGTGTTGTTTTTGATTTGCCAAATGGGACATATGGTGCAATTTCACTTATTGGTTTCAGCATCGTCTTACTTAAAAATTTGTAAATCACTTTTTCGTCTTCGGTTAAATTGACATTCGTTTCAAATATCGGTAGTACAATTTTTATAGCATTTTCTGACACTTCAAATTCTGGTTTTATCAAACTCTCTGCATACAGTTGTTTGATTCGTGTAATTCCTGTTCCAAATATCTCTACTAGTCCCAGTCTGTAAAATACATTTGCAAGATTTCTATTTCTTAAAATAGATAGTTTACCTGATAAATATTCTTCTGCCGTTATTCCAGCCGGCAATCCACCAGGAGACACTACTTCTATTCTATCATCAAACATAGAAACTCTGATGTGTGAATTAATATCCCATACCCTATGAATCAAAGCATTTGCAATTGCTTCTCTGAAAGCTGCTTCCGGTATTTTCTCTACCATCTTCTGTCAGCCCCCTGTATTACTTCATATTGGTAATAATCTCTAAATACAGCAAGTGCTTTTTCATATATTTCTAAAACCGATATATGTTCAAACGTTACTCTTTTTTGAATAATACTGATATTCTCACCGAACTTAACAATATCAATTCCTGAAAAATGATTTTTATCTGCCAAAAGTCCCGCTGCATTATTATAACCATTTATATTGTCATACAGGTTCAATGTCTTTAAAGTATCTTGATTGAAAGTTTCAATGTAAATATTTTTCTTTTCAGTTTACACTGTAAAATTTTAAAAGATTAGCTCCTGATCTTTACAAGGTAATTCTTCGAAACTAATATTTTTTCCTTCTAATATAAGCCTTGAAAATTCCAATGTATCTACCTCTATCGTTGCTGTATTCATTTCGTTTGTATGCTTTTGATTTATATAAATACGGTTTTTGAAGACCACTTTTTACAGTAAGTTTTATCGTCTGGTCATTATTCTGTATTTCAAGTGTATAGTTTGGTTGAGGTGATATACTGTCATTGATTTTATTTTCGATATCCTGACAGGCCTGTTTTACATCTGGCAATCCTTTCACATTTCCATTATCATCAACCCCAAAAAGAATTGTTCCACCATTGTAATTCGAAAAGGCACTAACTGTTTTCAAAAAAGTATTCGTAATCGTTTCCTTGAATTCTAATATTCTTGTTTCACGCATAGTAATCGTTCCCTTTCCAACCATAATGATTATATTATATGCAAAACGTACAAAAATCAATCGTATTTTTTTACGATTGATTTTTAATTGATTTTGAGTGTAGTATTATTTTTTGACCAACTAAATTATGACAACTTTTTTAATTATTCCGATTCGGTCTTCCAAAGGTGTAAATAAAGTGTAAATTATTTGTTTCTATCTAGAAAATCCTACAAAATCAAGGCTTTCTCGCCATACTTTAAATATTGCCGTGGCAGATAAATAATACTTTAATCATTATATTTTCCTCCTGAACTCTCTCTTTTTTCCCTATTTTACGCACTTTTTTTATTTTTTCAAGATATACTGTTTTTCAAAAAAATAGCAAAAATGGAATAACATGGCAATTCAAGACCAAGTATAATAATTTTGAAGGGGCAATTGTTACTCTCTGTTTAGAGGATGCATCACTCATCTTCATCGCTCTCAACCGTTTTTTCATCAAAATCTTCAATTGTTTCTGTATAATTTCAGCCGTCTTCACACTCTCTGCTAACATCTGCATTGTCGCAAAACTATTGGCAACAGCTTTTGATATCAAAAAAACATTCTGCCATTGCATTCATACTTTTTATCATTTCTGATTGAGTTATTCCCAAATTCATATTTGCATAAGCTTTTCCGACAGAGTTCAAAGCATCTACTACACCACTCTTATAAACAGCTGTCATTGGTTTCAGCATTTCTTGAACCTTTGCATTAAAACCTATTACAACATCTTCAAATGTATCCAACCTCTCCGAGAGACTGGGAATTTATCTGGCTCATCAACATACACGTTAAATAATATTTTTCATAAATGTTTCTTCTATTATAATTTTTTACCAATCTCCTCAAGTTCTTTCATTGCATTGACATTTTTTGCAAGTTCATCTCTGGCATTAGCATAATAGGATTTCTGGAAAAGCATATCCCATGACAGGTAGCTAGCCATACAATCAAATTGCTTGCAAATCAACTCATACTGTATACTATCAATTGGAGAACCTCCAACGATAATAACACCTACTTTTTTATTTTTCAATTGCAATCCACGACAATAGCATTTATCAATGATAAGCTTTAATTGTGCTGACATTCCCCACCAATAAACTGGTGTAGCAAAAAGAATCATATCTGCTGCGGCTATTTTATCAATTGTTGGATTTGTATCATCGCTGTCTACACATCCTTTATAACATTGACAAGTTTCACACCCCTTACAAGGTGCCTATATGAAGCCTTATCTGGCTCAATAACTTCAATTTCATTCTTTTCCAACGCACCTTTCACAAATGCCTCTATCGCTGTCAAGGTGTTCCCTTTTCTTGCGCTTCCATTTATAATTACTATTTTCATACTGCTATCCTCCATTTACAATCCGATTTCTATAATTTAACAAGTAAATCAGTTGTCTCATTTATGTCATAAATTATAGCACAAACCTCTAAACTTCATAAAAGAAAAACTTTTTAGTATCAATTATCTGCGACATTCTGAAAATACACACTTAACTTCTACTGAAAACTCGAAAAATGATTCAAGTTGCTTATTATCTAAGTCTTTCTCGTATAGAAATCTTATCTTCTCTCCATGCACTATATAATTCCTTGTTTTCCTCCCATAGCTCTTTTATTTCAGAACTATCGGAAAGCACAGCGTCAATAGCCACTATAGCCTTCTGTTTGAGTGGAGTAAAATCAAAGACTTTAATGTTTTTACCCATTCAAAGTAATCTTCATCATCACATCTATATTGCTTTTCGTTAAACACACTATCAATGACTGCCGCCGATACCAGTGCATAACATCCCTCGTCATATTCAACATACTCTGCCCCAATCACAGCGTCAAAATATTTTTCCATATCCGTAATAATTTCTAATGACTCTCTCAAGTCGTCCAACGCATCATAAGCTATATCGTCATCAAACACACCATAATTCCATGCGCCCATTTTAATATTCTCCTAAATTCACATTATCTCTCTACCTCAGATAACTCTTCCCAGTCTTCTCTATTGCCACATCTTTTTAGATAATCTTGACCGCCATCTACAGCAACTGCACCACACTTGCAAAACTTAAAATCATGTACAGATTTACTTTCAATTACATCTCTGCATTTCTTACACTTTATTTTATTAACAATTATTTTCATATCTTTCACCTTTTCTTTCACCTACCATCTCTTATTGTGAGAACGCAAATAGTGTAGTATCCTCTCTTTCTATGGAAGACGAGCAAGATACAATCCACCATTTTCCTTAAGCCATTTCTGACATTTGCGGTATTCTGGAAATACACGCTCAACTTCTGCATAAAACTCTGCTGAATGATTCATTTGTTTTCTATGACAGAGTTCATGAACAACAACATAATCCATCACATCTTCTGGAAATAATATCAAAAGACAATTAAAATTCAGATTACCCTTACTAGAACAACTTCCCCAACGTGAACGCTGATTACGAATTGTAATTCTGCCATAAGTGACACCCACAAGTGGAGCATATTTCTTTACTTTTTCTGGAATTACAACCAACGCCTTCTTTGCCAGCTCCCTAATCTCATCCCTAGTAAATAGAGGAATCTGTTCTAAGTCCTTCTTTCTGTCTTGCATTTTTACTAAGTGCTTCTCAATCCAGCCCCGTTTCTCATGAATGAAAGCGTTAATTTCACCACAGCTCATGCCCTTGGGAGCACGCACAAGAATACCATCCATACGTAATTCGATAGCGATTGACTTACGGGAACTATAAATTATATTAAATTGTAACCCCTCAAAATAGTTCGCCATATCTTCGTTCTCTCCTTGCGTACAAAACTTGTTTTTAGACAATATTCAACGATTCTTCTATTTCTCCGGTACAATCTCAATCCAATATCCATCTGGATCACTGATAAAATAAATTCCCATTTTCGGATTTTCATAACAGATACACTTCATCTCCTCATGTTTCCTATGAGCTTCTTCCATATTATCAGTAGTAAATGCCAAGTGTATTTCATTATCCCCTAAATCATAATGATCTTTCTCCCAATCACGCAGCCAGGTCAATTCCAATTGAAATCCTGTTTTCCCATCTCCCAGATAAACAAGAATAAAACTTCCGTCTTTTGCTTCTTTGCGTCTTACTTCCTTTAATCCAAGTGCTTTTTCATAAAACTGAATAGATGTCTCCAAATTTTTCACATTGTAATTATAATGTGCAATTGAAAATTCATAGTATTTCTTCTCCATTTCTCTTTATTATTTTATCCTGTCATCATCATTATCTTAATCTAATTCTTATCATATCACGAAAATATTATTTATTCCACCTCCCCTTTTCCCTATTCGAATTCTGTTATTATTCTCTTAAAATCAAAACTCACCATTGTTTCTCGCAATCCTTTGCCTTATAATCTACCTTATATAAATTTTGTATAGAAAGGTGGCTGTCCAACATGGTAAATTTTGATACACTATTTAACGAATATGCAAATACAAAAAAAATCATAAAAATCTTTCCCTTCCAAACATAAGTGAATTTAGGTTTGATACAAAAGCATCCTTATCAAATTTTCTAATCACTCTTGATGATGATTCTGCTCAATTCGTTGCCCAATTGCAGCAGGTACATAAGGCTTATGTACCTAATAATCAAGAAAGTCTCAAAATGCTGGAATGGTGGAATTATAAATACCAAGGTGAACGTTTATTTTGCAATAATAATCGTCTTTTCGTATTCTTGGCTTATGAAACTAAATTTATAGATGGTCGTGACCTGAAAGGTAACACTGCTGAAATCAGAAGAAAAATCAATCATCTTTTAGACAATCTTTCTGTTGATTCTATTCATAAAATTCAATATCATTATGACAAAGATGCAAAATTAGAAGGTAATTACTGTGCTTTCTCTCTTTCAACCATTTATTCTGAATAATCATAAAGCCGATTTCCCTGCTTTGGTTTTAATCAAGGGAGATCGGCTCTGTTATTATTCCATTATTTTCGCACAAAATTTTACTATCTTTGATACTTTATAAATATAACCTTTCGGAATTGTTTTTTCAAAAAGTACATTCATAATATTGTATACTTCATATCCTGGATTTGATTCAAGAATTCCATTTATCATCTGCTCTAGCTCAAGATCATCGTTCTTAAAACTAATCTGCTCCAGTTCATTATTTCCAACATTTTGAAAAGTAAGTACAAAATCTGTTTTTAATGCATTTTTTCTATTATCCTGTATAACAGATGTTGCAGAATATTCCAATGGAACGATATCCCTAATTTCAAAACCATGATGTACAGACAAATTCAGTATATCAATCCAGATATTATCATCCAAACAATTAAATGCTAAAGAAAAATATCTGTTTGGTTTTAAAACTCTATAGATTTCTCCAAATGCTTTATCTAACAATAAATTATAATTATCAGAATTTTTCTTTTTTCTATTTTTTGCTTCTGTTACTACAATTTCATTTATCCCATTCTATTTCTTCATCAAGCCCTAACCATGCATTCCACATCAAGCTCTGCTCCATATAAAGGACTCTATTTGTATGAGGTGGATCAATAAATACATAATCCACAGAATTATCATCAATTGGAATTTGTGTTGCAGAACCATTGATAAGTTTTACATGCTCTTGCATATAAGAATCACTTTTTTTTCAGAAAACAAGCTGTATATTTCCTGTTCTCCTTTAAGAATACGCTTAAATCTATTTTCAAAACAATTCCATACATTTATTTCAAAATGTTCTTCCGGAACCCAATATCCAATTACCCAACTGCCCACTTCGGCACGAGGTTTCTCTCCTTTGTTTTTCTTTCTTCTTCGAATAACAAATACCAGATTACTTGCTTGAGATAAAGTTCCTGACAATGTCAGTTCAAACACCTCTCTTAATTTTTCGTCTTCTATTTTTTGATTTCGTCAAGCAAAAGAGATAATCCAACCAAAGCTCTCGGTGTAAATAAGTCTGAAACTTTTTGTTCTTTTCCTACATTAATTCTGGAGTTTTCAAACATAATACTTTTCGGATACCATTTCGCTTCTATAGCTTGGCTCATTGCACATTTTTATATTCTGTTACAATTACCTTCTCTTATTTTTTCTTTTCTTTATCTGTACGGTACCACACTTCTATTGGCTCACCATTTTTCCATATTGTATGAGTCACCATGGTATTCTCTCCCTCAAATTCCATCTCATACATACTATTAATTGTTTCCTGAAGTGTAGTTTTTATATTCTCAAATATTTTATTTATTTCGTCAATATTTACTGCTGTCAGTGAGGTTTGCGCCAATTTAATTGCAATCGGATTTAAATCTACACCCACTGCTTTTCTTCCAGCTTTAACAGCCTCAATAAGTGTTACTCCTGATCCACAAAAACAATCCATAACCGTTTCATTTGGTTTAGAGTATTTTTCAATAAATTTCGATATTTCATTAAATGGCTTTTTCCCCCAGTACTTATGCATTGCATAAATCCCCTTATATGTATCTGAATTTGCCACTTTTAATATTATCCTCCTGTTTCATTCAATATTCCAATGCCTATGAGACAAGTGTCTTTTTCACTTTTTTCATTATACATACTTTGCAAAAAAAAGAACGCCTTCACGACGTTCCCTTCCTCTTTTATAAAAGCTGAAAATGGGACTCGAACCCACGACCCCTTCATTACGAGTGAAGTGCTCTACCAACTGAGCTATTCCAGCAATCCTACAAATATTAATTTTAATAGACTTACAACGGATTGTCAAGAACATTTTCCCTATGTCCTAAGAGAAAAAGAAGATGCACAACATCTATCTGTCATGCACCTTCTGCAATATCTTCTATTTACCACAATGTCCGCCACAGTGATGATTTTCTCCTTTGTGCTCTCCGCATTCACCTTCATGATGATGGTGATGATCACATACAGTATCTGGATTGTAATTCAAGCTTCCGCCCAAATATGCTTCCACCTGTGCATCTGCATTGCCGCATGCTCCTGGGAATAAACGAATTCCTGCTTCTGCCAATGCATTTCTGGCGCCACCGCCAATTCCTCCGCAAATCAGAACCTCTGCTCCCTTCTCTTTTAAAAATCCTGCCAAAGCTCCGTGTCCACTTCCGTTTGTATCTACAACTTCTGCTGAAGTAATCTTTCCATCCTCTACATGGTAAATTTTAAACTGTTCTGTATGACCAAAATGCTGAAAAACTTCTCCGTTTTCATAAGTAACTGCAATCTTCATAGTATAAACTCCTTTCTTGCCTCTGCCATTTCCTGACATATCTTCTTCTATTAAAAAATTCCCTCCGCGAATACGTAGTCCGGCTGCTTCCACCAGAAATCGGGCTGTTTTTTTCTTGCTTCTGTGTAAAGGCTCTGTACCGTTGCTCTGGCAATTCCCATCTCCTTTGCACACTCGGCTTGTGTCATTCCTTCATAGTCCAAAAGACGAAGTGTTTCATATTCCTCTACTGACATTTCAATTTCATGACACTGCTCTGCTTTTCCCTTTGGAAAAAAGCTGTCACAAACAGGCTCCCTTTTTACTCGTTTTGGTTTATTCGGTCTTGGCATAGGCTTTCCTCTCTCTTCATTATTGGCATAAATTTATTATTGCACTTTTATTAGTATATGTCAATAACTTTTTAAAATTTTTATTTCTGGCTTATTCCTGTAAACGGAATGAACAGTAACAAAAAAAAGTTATCAGATTAAGCCGTTTTCTTATATTCGCTTAATCCAATAACTTCTTCTCTCATTACTTTTTATTTAATTCATTTCCTGTTCTCTGTCATTTGTCAGTTTCAGCTTGTCCAAAACATAGAAAATCAGGCTTAAAATCATTCCCACAATACATGCAAGAACCATTCCCGTCAGTTCAATCTCACCAATGCTGATTTTAATTCCGGACAAACCTGTTACAAAAATAACAGAAGTAAGCGCCATGTTTCTGGAACGACTGTAGTCTACTTTTCCATCTACCAGAATACGAATACCGGAAGTTCCAATCATACCATAAAGCAGAAAAGAAATTCCACCGATAATCGGACTTGGAATTGTCTGGATAAGTGCTGTCAACTTCCCAATGAAAGAACAAGCAATAGAAAGTACTGCTGCTCCTCCGATAACATATACACTATATACTTTTGTCATTGCCATAACACCAATGTTTTCCCCGTAGGTTGTTGTTGGAACAGAACCGATAAAACCGGAAAGCATCGTAGAAAAATTGTCTGCAAACATGGAACGATGCAATCCTGGATTTTTAATTAAATCTCTTCCAATAATCTTTCCTGTTACAATCTGATGTCCGATATGCTCAGAAGCTACTACCAAAATCACCGGCAAAATAATTAAGATAGCCTCCACATTAATTTCGGTGTTGTAAAATTCGGCAGTGAAAAGAAGGATGCCTCTGCTACCTGTGTGAAATCTACTATTCCACAGAGAATTGCAGCAACATATCCTGCTAAAATCGCAATTAAAATCGGAATAACAGACAAAAATTTCGAAAGACTACAGAGCCAAATACTGCAACACCAAGTGTTACCAAAAATACAATAATACTCTCTGTCTGAATTTTTTCATCCAACAGCCCTGCATTCTTTGCCGCAGTACCGGAAAGTTCAAGACCAATCAATGCTACTACCGGTCCCATTGCTGCCGCTGGGAGTACAATGTCAATCCAATCAGAGCCAAACTTATAAATAATCAATGACAAAATACATCCACAAAGGCCAACAACTACAAAGCCACCCAAGGCATATTCATATCCAAACTTACTCATAACCACCAAGGCAGGAGCAATAAATGCAAAACTGGAGCCCAGATATGCAGGTGCTTTTCCTTTTGTTATCAAAATAAACAATAATGTCCCGATACCATTCATAAAAAGAACAATAGCAGGATTCATGCCAAATAAAGACGGAACCAGCACTGACGCACCAAACATGGCAAACATGTGCTGAATACTTAACGGAATTAAAAGTTTTGGCGGTACTTTTTCTTCCACTTGGATAATTTTACGATTTTCCACACTTTTTCTCCTTTTTCTTTTTATCCGTACTATATTAGCATAAATTGTGTTAAAATACTACAACAATTTCATTTAGATCTGAAATCCTAAATATTGTACCGCATTATTATAAGAAATTCCCTTTACAATTTTTTCTAAAATCTCCATATCCCTTGGATATTCTCCGTTTTCCACCCATTCTCCAATCAAATCACATAAAATCCTACGAAAATATTCATGGCGAGGATAAGAAAGAAAACTTCTGGAATCTGTGAGCATACCAATAAAATTCCCTAATAGTCCTAAATTTGCCAGAGAAGTCATCTGATTTATCATACCAGTTTTATTATCATTAAACCACCATGCTGAACCATGCTGAATTTTACCTGCTGCATCACTGTTTTGAAAACATCCTATCATACTTCCAATCATTTCATTATCTTTTGGATTTAAACTATACAAAATTTGTCTTCGGCAAATTTTTCCTATCATTTACTGCATTTAAAAAATCTGCCAAAGCTGTTCCCGAAACAATATCCCCAATACAGTCAAAACCTGTATCGGCCCCTAGATTTTTATACATTTTTCTGTTATTGTTTCTTTTGCATCCAAAATGAATCTGCATAACCCATCTTAATTCTTCATATTTTTCTGCTAAAAAAGCATACATGCTGTTTTAAATTTTGCAATATCCTCTGCTAAAATTTCTTTGCCCTCAAGACGGGCAGAAAAAATCCTCTCTATCTCCGATTCTTTTGCAGGGATATAAACCATAAAATCGAAACCGTGGTCTGAAATACAGCAGCCCATACTTACAAAGTATTGAAGTCTTTTTGTTATTGCTTTTTTTAAATTCTGAAAACTCTGAATTTCCTCACCTGATGCTTTTGAAAGCTCTTTCAAATACTCTGGATAATCTGGTCTTTCTATATTTAAAATTCTATCCGGTCTCCATGTAGGCAATACCTGTACATCAAAGCTTTTATCTTCTTTTATCCTTTTATGCCATTTTAAATCATCAACAGGATCATCCGTAGTACAAAGGAGTTTCACATTAGACTGTTTTATTAAATTTCTGGCACTCATGAATGCTTCTTTTAATTTACTGTTACAAAATTCCCAGACCTCTTGGCTGTATCTCCTTTTAAAATACCTGAGTAACCAAAATATCGCTGCAATTCCAAATGACTCCAATGATACAAAGGATTTCCAATTGCCATTTCCAGTGTTTCTGCCCATTTCTGAAATTTCTCCCTATCCGGTGCAGCTCCTGTAATATAATATTCCTCTACTCCGTTTGAGCGCATCTGACGCCATTTATAATGGTCTCCTCCAAGCCATACCTGTGTAATATTTTCAAATCTTCTGTCTTCTGCGATTTCACGAGGCGAAATATGGCATGATAATCTATTATGGGCATTTTCTCCGCAAAATTATGATACAGCTCCTTTGCAGTATTGGTAGACAATAAAAAGTCCTCATTCATAAATGCTTTCATAAGTCTCTCCCTAAATATCTTGAATTTTATCTTTTTATTTAAGGATTTCCTGACTTTCCCTGTTTTATTCGATTACCACTGAAGCAGTGTACTTCCCCATGTAAGACCTGCACCAAATCCGGCAAGAACAAGAATGTCTCCTTTTTCTAACTTTCCCTCTTTATGCATTTCATCCAGCAAAATAGGGATACTGGCAGCAGACGTATTTCCATATTTTTCTATATTCATTGGAAACTTTTCTTCTTTTTCTCTTTAGTTTCTTTGCAACACCAGAAATAATTCTACTGTTTGCCTGATGGAGAACATAATATTTTACCCTTTCTTTTTCTATGTTTCCTTTTTTCATAACTTCCTCAATACATTCTGGGACAGCTTTAAGTGCAAACTTAAATACCTCCTGTCCATCCATCTGAAGATAAGATGATTTTTCCTGGTATCCCACCGTACAACTTAAGACACTTCCTCTTCCTCCATCTGCATGTTGCACAAAAGAAAAAGAACCTGTTTCTGATGCTTCCAAAACTACTGCTCCTGCACCATCTCCAAATAATACACAAGTTCCTCTATCCTGCCAGTCTAAAAAACGTGTCATGCTGTCTGCACCGATTACCAGCACTTTCTTATATATCCCACTGTTTATATAAGTATAAGCCGTATTTAAGGCAAACAAAAACCCTGCACAAGCCGCACTCATATCAAAAGCTGTTGCATTCTTAGCACCTAAAACAGCCTGTACCTGGCAGGCTGTACTTGGAAAAAATGTATCCGGAGAACAGGTTGCCACAAGGATTAAATCAATTTCTTCTGGTTTTGTCTTTGCCGACTGCAATGCTTTTCTTGCCGCTTCACAAGCCAGACCTGCCGTTGTTTCTTCTTTGGCAATTCTTCTTTCTTTTATTCCTGTTCTTGTAACAATCCACTCATCACTTGTATCAATAAATTTTGTAAAATCATTATTTTTCATGCAATACGCAGGAACAGCACTTCCTGTCCCAATAATCTTTGCTGTCATAATTTCTCCTTATTCTATATTTGATATTTCAAATATTTTGTATTTCAAACTATTTTCTTAAAGTATACCTATCTTTCGTACGTTTGTCAATAAAAACAAAGCTATCCCTTAAAACATCATTCAGTTCTATTATACATTTTTAGCGAATTGTCGAGTACTCTTGAGATTACAAGCTCAAAGTGAACGCAGACTGAGCGTAAAATGTATAAATAGAAAAGATGACAGCCCTACTGACCATCATCTTTATAAATCTTTTTAATTTCCTGTGACAATTCTCTGTTTAAGTCATCTAAGTCAATTCCTATTCCCGGTGCCATATACGGCGCTTTGTTCTGTCTGTCATATTGCTTTTTCCCTACTTCATACTCCTGCGTTTTGTCAAATTCCTCACGCTTTGTCACATTCAAATCTTCTTCATCAAAAACATCCTGCTGATATTTTTTCTCTTTTGTTGCTGTTTTCCTATTCTTACTGCTGCTATTGCTTTTTTCCTTTGTGCGCTGCCCTACTTCTTTAATTTTGGTCTTTTTTTACTACTTTTTCTTCTTTCTCCCACCTGGCAAACGGAACAATTTCGCTTCCCAGTCTTTGCCCTTCATAAAAGGTGCTGCCTGCACTGCTATACCAATAGCCGCCATAATAAGTCCTAACAGCAGTTCCCCTGCTCCCGCATCTTTTCCCAGCATTTCCAGAAGTAAATGAATACCTCCTAAACCTCCACAAACAGAAGTAATACCTATCACCATCTGTTTTTCATATCCCAGAGCAAAAGTTCCTGCAAAAAGTCCGATTACCAAAGCAATAAAATGCTGTGTAAGCGTTGCATCCTGAAAAAGGAAACTACAATACTATATACCAGTCCGGTACACATAACAAACACACCAAACTTATATAAGAGCCACGCCAGAAGTCCGAAAACCAAAGCTCCCATAGCACCTGCAAGCCCTGCCATCATCTTATCCTGTAAAAAATACAACCCCGCTCCAAAGCCGACTCCGCCACCCATAAGAATACCTAAAATACATCCCCATACCTTTCTTAAACGATATCCCATGAAACAATTCAAAAAAGCAAATACTGTTCCAATAAGATAAATCAGTATCATATATTCTTTTGGTACAAAACTCCATAACCCTTTAATAAGTTCTAAAATCTGATCTCCCTGTATATTCATAAATCTTTTACATTCCTTTCAGATATACGTGTTTAATATACTTCAGTGTTTCTTTCTCCCCTCTGTCTGCCAACATTCTAAGCAAAAATTCTAAATCCTCATTGGTCTTTTCATGAACAAACCACAACTTTCCTTTACTTTTAAAAAATTAATTCCAAAGGTGCTGCGTCTGTATAAGTTTCCGGGTGATAATTTCTCGATGCACTAATTCTGTCCATAACCATTTCTGCAATATATTTTCTTGGCATAGGAACTCCCTTAATAACGGTATCGCAATCAATTCCATAATCAACCCAGTGTTCAAAATGATGTTTATTCCTTCCATAGTGATGTATCCATGAAGTGGATAATCCTGTAGCTTCTCTCTCTGCATTATTAGGACTTCTTGTTCCCTGATAGTATTTACAACCCACCGAAAACTCTGTCCAGGAATACTTTGATAAATCATGAAGTAATCCCTGCTTATAAAGTCCTATTTTAAAGCAATATTTCATTACTAAAAGCTTGTGCTTTGTAATCGTTTTAAAATGCTTCCAAATCCGCATACGTCCTGTTCCTGCTTTCCTGCTTTCCTGCTAAAATCATAACTGTCCTTGGAGGTACTTCTATGGTTTTTCCTATAACTTCCGCCCCCTCTTGCAGTTTTTCTTCTTGGTCTTTCTCTGTACAAAGAAGAACTTTCCATTTTATCTCATTTTCTGCTCCCGGAAGTGCAATTTCATGGGAAACCCAATGGAAATTAAAAGCCAAAAATAAAAACTCAGAAGCCTTTCCTGCATAGGCATTACAATACATAATTCCCAAAGAGCGGGTATCTTTATCTTTTTCCACATACCATGCTTGTTTTCCATGATATGACATATCCGGATAACCCAATGCCTGATAATCACTACCCTTCAACTCTTTTTCCAATGTAAAATAGGATTTTCCTTTCTAATTTGAATAGCTTTTTTTTACAAACTCCCATAGTCTTGCCTGATTTTTTCTTCCATTCCAATCAATCCATGACAACTCATTATCTTGGCACCACACATTGTTATTTCCCTTTTGTGTATTTCCCCATTCATCACCTTGGAAAATCAAAGGTGTTCCCTGACTAAATAACAAAAGAGAAAATGCATTTTTCATCTGTTTTAAACGCAGCTCTTTAATCGCCGTTTT
>ENA-OQDE01000757-OQDE01000757.1-human-gut-metagenome-genome-assembly--contig:-NODE-757-length-16528-cov-8.292360_pt1 | contig 16528 bp, 18 predicted proteins | sample MGYA00242768_ERZ504595 | MGnify/ENA primary metagenome ERZ504595 (study PRJEB26092, sample SAMD00036307) | human gut metagenome | host: Homo sapiens | study: EMG produced TPA metagenomics assembly of...
GATACGGGTGATGCCGTTGTCGTCGTCATTGCCTTGTCCTTTCGCCGTTGACGGGCCGCGCCTGCCGCGTGGCCCCTCTGCCGCATGCAAGGTCAGGCTTCGATTGCCTGAAGTCGCCCGAAAACAAAAAAGACCTGGAACAACGTGGAATTCGCATATTACGATACGCAAATTCCACGTCACTCCAGGTCTTGCCTCATTTTGAGTAACAACCTGCTACGCAACGTGTGTGAAAGATAGGATACGACTTTCTCGGTCGCGACACTCCGAATAGGCAGCAAAAAACGATGATTTTTGACAACGATTGCAGGATTCTGCATGGTGGAATGATGTCGGAATGGGCGCTGCGGCAAATACGGAGAACGGGTGTGGCGAAGCATCATCGCGGAACATTATGGCGGGACACCATCGCGGAGCACCGTAGCGCATAGTTGCCGTTTCGCGATGCTTTGCCGGCATTGCCGTGCTTTTGGGGCACCCAGCGCCGATAATGGAACACAGTGGCATACGGCAGCAAGGAGGAACCGTGGCGAACGCATCGAACGCAACGCCTGCAGTGATTGCGGCGCGCATCGTCGATGCCGTCGGCGGCCCCGCGAACATTACCAGCCTGACCCATTGCGCCACGCGACTGCACTTCGAACTGGCCGATGCCGGCCATGTCAACCAGCACGGTCTTGAATCCATCCCCGGGGTCCTCGGTGCATTCCCGCGAGCCGGCAATCGTTATCAGGTCATCATCGGCGGAGCGGTCGCCTCGGTGTACGAGCAGATCGTTCGGATGCAGGCAGCGCGATTGACTCCGGCAACGCAATTACCATCGGCGGCGTCGCGGCCAACGCAGTCCGCGCAATCCACTCAGTCAACGCAATCCACTCAGCCTACGCAGCCTACGCAGTCCGCGCCGAACCTTTCCGACGACGTCGCACCATTGCGCGATACCGACACCGAGCAGAGTCACGGCCCAGCCAATACATCCCGTCACTTCATGCCTCGTACCATCCGCGAGTGGGGCAGTGCCGCCCGTGCCCGGGCTGCCGCGTTTTTCGACTACCTGTCCGACTCGTTCCGCCCGATTCTGGGCGTGCTACTCGGTGCCTCGCTGGTCATCGCCATCGTCAACGTGATCGTTGCACTCGGCATTGTGCCTGATGGCGAGACGTCCACCGGTTGGATACTACTCAAGGCGATTTGGGAGGGTGTGTTCACCGTTCTGCCGATTATGATCGCTTACAATGCGGCCAAGAAACTGGACGTCGACCCTTGGCTCGGCGGTGCGATTATGGCCGCGCTTATGACCCCGCAGCTTACTGGCGTGATGTCCGGAATGTCCGGGACGTCCGTATCCAGCGCTCTCTCCGGGAGATTCAATGCTCGGCCACCGCCGTATTCGGCGCCGAAACCTGCACCGTGTCGGCGTTCGGCATACCGATTCAACTCAACGACTACAGTGGCAACATCTTCGTACCATTGCTCATGGCCGCCGTGCTCGCCGTGGTCTACCGCGGGCTGAAGCGCGTCATTCCCGACAGCGTACAGCTGGTGTTCGTGCCATTCCTCTCACTGGTCGTCGTTTTTGCGCTCACCATACTGGTTATCGGGCCTCTGGGAATATGGCTCGGCAGCGGGCTGGGAGCGGCCACAGCATGGCTTAACGCGCACGTGCCATTCCTGTTCGCGCTCATCATCCGATGCTCTACCGTTTCTCGTGCCGCTCGGTCTGCACTGGCCGTTGAACGCCCTGATACTGATGAACATTCAGACGCTCGGCTACGACTTCGTCCAAGGTCCGATGGGTGTATGGAACTTCGCCTGCTTCGGTGCCACCGCCGGCGTGCTCGTGCTGGCCGTACGCGGCAAGGATTCGGCCATGCGGCAGACCGCGGTGGGGGCGTTGCTCGCGGGATTGCTGGGTGGCGTTTCGGAACTGAGCCTGTACGGCATCCATCTGCATCACCGCCGCGTCTACCGCTGGCTGCTCGCCGGCTGCGCGGCCGGCGGAGTGACCAGCGCGGTGTTCGGCTGGCTGTTCCCGTCCGTGCTGCCATCCGGCCAGATGGTCCGGGGCGTTACGACTACGGCATTCGCCTTCTCCTCGTTGCTGACGATTCCGGTGTTCGATCGGATGTGGGTGTACGCGCTGTCCATCGCCGTTGCGTTTGTAATGGCGATGGTGTTGACGGTGTTGTTCGGGTACCGCACGCCGTCGCGCGCCACCAAGACGCAGATGGTCTCGGCAGACGAGAACGCACGCCCGCAGGATATGGCGAGGGGGATTGACACGACCGTGTCGGATGTGGAGTCTGCGGAAGATTCTCCATCGCGGGCTGCCCCTGATCGGGCTCTTGACTCCAACGCCATCTTGTCGCCGGTCGCGGCCGGCTGGTGAATCTGGAAGCGACTGGCGATCCGGTGTTCGCCTCCCGCGCGCTGGGGGAGGGCGTAGGCGTCGTGCCGGAGACGACCGGTGAGACAGCCGTGCTCGCACCGGTCAGTGGCATGCTGAAAACCGTGGCCCGAACCGGCCATGCCTTCGGCATTAAAACCGATGGCGGCATCGAGGTGCTGGTTCATATCGCATTGACACCGTCGATATGGATGGCGAGGGATTCGCTGTGGTCGTGGCTAAAGGCGAGCGGATCGCGGCGGGAGAGCCACTGGCCACCGTGGATTTCGGCAAAGTCGCGGCGGCCGGGCACAGCGTTGTGGTGGTGGTGACGGTGGTCAACGCCGCTGAACTGACCGTGGTCACGCCGTTGATCGGCGACGGTAGCGGCGACAACAACGGCGGTGACTGCAAAACCGTATCAGCCGGCAGCCCGATCATCGATGTGGAACAATGACGTTGCGAAAGGATGCCATGGAAATACTGCGAGTGTTCAACAACAACGTCGTGCTCGCCAAAGGCGGCGACGGCGGTGAGGTGATTCTCACCGGCCGTGGACTGGGGTTCCAGGCCAAGCCGGGGCAGACGGTCGACGAGTCGAAAGTCGTGCGCACCTTCGTGCCGTCGGACGGGCGTGACCCGGACCATCTGGCGCAGATGCTGGCGGACATTCCGCCCGAAATCATCCGCGTGGTCGTCGAATCCATGCAGGAAGCCGGACTGGGGGAGCGTGAGACCGGCAGCACCACGCTGGTCATGGCCTTGTCGGATCACGTGGCGAATGCGGTGGAGCGGGTGCGGCGCGGCATCGACATTACCTACCCGCTGCTCGGCGAGGTGAGCAACCTGTACCCGCAGGAATACGCGCAGGGGCGTGCGATGCTCGCATCGCTCAATGCGCGGCTCGACGTCACGCTGCCGGACGGCGAGGCCACCGCGCTTGCCATGCATCTGGTCAACGCCGGCTTCGCCACCGGCGACCTGTCCTATACGTATACGATGACGGGCGTGATCCAGCAACTGCTTGACATTATCGACCACAGCTACGGCATCACGTTGGACCGCAGTTCCGTGAATGTGGGCAGGTTCATCACCCATCTGCGTTACCTGTTCGTACGCATCCACCAGCACCAGCAACTGACGGATGAGCCGGCACCGGTGATGAAGGTGATTCGTGAGTCCTATCCCGCCGCGCTACGATGCGCGCGAACCATCGCCTCCCTGCTCGAACTGCGCCTCGACACGGATATCAGCGACGACGAAACCGCCTATCTGGCAATGCACGTCGCCCGAGTCACCGGCCACGCATCGTAGCGGATCAGCGAATCGGCTCGAGCGTGCCGGTCATTTCGGCGAAATCCGAGGTGGCGTTTGAGGCAGCGGCCTGTGCGGTCTTTTCCAGCGCGGAGGCGTCGGGTACGCGCACGATCAGCGCGCGATGATCCACTGAGAAACGAATATGTTTGGTCTCCGGTAGCATGTCGCCGTCCACCTGCGCTTTGGCCGGCTTTTCCAATGTGATTTCGGCACTGACACCCTGGACCTGTTCGATGGTCGAGTTCGTGGACAGCGGGTTCTGTTCGGGCTTGCCGATGATCGTCTGGTGCACCACGTCGCCGAACAGGTTGGCCCAGCCGAGGATGCCGCCGGTGGTGTCGATGATTTCGAAGTCCAGCAGACCATCGTCATAGGATGCCGCCGGCATCAGCGAGAACATGGGAATCTGGCCGCAGTTGCCGGCCATCACCGTGCGGAAATCGAGATTCTTGATGGTGTGGGTCGAGCCGTCGGCGCTGGTGACTGTCAGCGTGCCGCGGAACTTCGGCGCGAACAGGTTCTTCACGCCGCCCACGAAGTAGGCGAGCCAGCTGATGTTCGCCTTGAGCTCGGGGTTGGTGTCGTCGATCATGGCCGCATCGAAGCCGATGCCGGCGATGATGAGGAAGGCGTGGCCGTGGTCGTCCTCCGGGTGGTCGAGCAGGGTGAGACGGCCCATGTCCACCAGGCGGGAGCCGTGGGAGGTGGCCACGGTCAGCGCGGCGTCGATATCGTCCACGGGAACGCCCATATTGCGGGCAAACAGGTTGCCGGTGCCGATGGGGATGATGCCCAGCGCATGGCCGGTGCCGGAGACGGCGCTCGCCACCGTGCGCACCGTGCCGTCGCCGCCGACCGCGATCACCACGTCGGCGCCGTCCTCCAGCGCCTCAAGCGCGCAGACCCTGCCGTCCTTGTCAAGCTGGGTGTCGTAGAAGCGGATGCGATTGAGCCCTTGGCCTCGCAGAACCTCTGGATATGCAGCCGGCGGGCTTCGGCCTGCGGTTTGGACGGATTCACGATGAAGGCGTACTGCACCTCGTCGTCCCGGCGCTTCTCCAGCGTCTGAGCCAGCTTGCGGCGGCGCTGCGCGCGCAGAGCGATGACGATGACGGCGATGAGCACCACCACAATGGCGATTGCGGCGATGATCAGAAACACGGTGAGGGCAGGCTGAGGCATGGCTCCTATTGTTATCGGTGGGGAGGTCGTTTGCGGCCATGGTGCGCCGTACGTGAACATTTCCTGCACGCAACAGCCCCGTGGGGCGCGATTATGGTTCAATCGCGTCTCATCTGACGAAATTGGCCGGGTGGACCCGTCCGCGGACTTTCCCGGGCTTCCCTGTGATTTCCGCGTGACTCCCGCGCATTCGGCCATTGTCGGTGTCTGCTTACGCGGCTAGTCTGGTGCCCATGCTTGATATTCAATTCATCCGTGAACACACCGATATCGTCAAGGAATCCCAGCGCAAGCGCGGCGAGTCCGTGGAACTCGTCGACGAAGTGCTCTCCTCCGACACCGCACGTCGTGAGGCGCTGAAGGCCTTCGAAGAGGCTCGCGCCCAGCAGAAGGAAATCGGCAAGAAGGTCGCCTCCGCCCCGGCGGACGAGAAGGCCAAGCTCATCGCCGAGACCAAGGAACTGTCCCAGAAGGTCTCCGAATACAAGTCCAAGGCCGATTCCGCCGCCGAGGAATACACCACCGCCATGTGGAAGCTCTCCAACATCGTGGAGCCCGAAGCTCCCGAAGGCGGCGAGGACGACTACGTGGTCGTCAAGAAGGTTGGCCAGATTCGCGACTTCGCGGCCGAAGGCTTCGAGCCCAAGGACCACCTGACCCTCGGCACCGGCGTGGCCGGCATCGACATGCGCCGCGGCGTCAAGGTCGGCGGCTCCCGCTTCTACTTCCTGCGTGGCCAGGTGGCCCGCATGCAGATTGCCATGCTCACCATGGCCGTGGACCAGGCCGAAGAGCACGGCTTCACGCTGGCCATCACCCCGACGCTGGTGCGCCCCGAGGTCATGCGCGGCACCGGCTTCCTGAACTCCCACGCCGACGAGATCTACCGTCTGCGCGAGCCCGATGACCAGTACCTGGTCGGCACTTCCGAAGTGGCGCTCGCCGGCATGCACGAGAACGAGATCCTCGACCTCGGCAACGGCCCGCTGCGCTACTGCGGTTGGTCCTCCTGCTACCGCCGCGAGGCCGGTGCCGCAGGCAAGGATACTTCCGGCATCATCCGCGTCCACCAGTTCGACAAGGTGGAGATGTTCGTTTACGCCAAGCAGGAGGACTCCTACAAGGAGCACGAGCACCTGCTGGCCATGGAGCAGGAGATGCTCGCCAAGGTCGAGGTGCCCTACCGCATCATCGATACCGCCGCCGGCGACCTCGGTTCCTCCGCCGCCCGTAAGTTCGACTGCGAGGCTTGGGTGCCGACCAGGGCGCTACCGCGAGCTCACCTCCACCTCGAACTGCACCGAGTACCAGCTCGCCGCCTGAACATCCGCGAGCGTATGGAAGACGGCGGCACCCGCCCGGTCTCCACCCTGAACGGCACGCTGGCCACCACCCGTTGGCTGGTCGCTATCATGGAGAACCACCAGCAGAAGGACGGCTCCATCGAGATCCCGAAGGCCATGCGCGCCTACATGGGCGGCAAGGAAGTTATCGAGCCACGAAGTGGGAGGCCTGAGTCTCATCGTGCTTTAGCTCCCTCTGATGAGGGAGCTGTCAGCGTAGCTGACTGAGGGAGAGATTACTGAGGGAGAGATCGCTGATAGCCAGCAGGCGAATCCAAGACCGACCGCACTGCCGAATATCAACATCCCTCCCTTCTGTATAATGAATACTTGCGCGTGTGAACGCGCATCAGGACAGGTGTCTGAGCGGCCTAAAGAGACGGTCTTGAAAACCGTTGAGGGGCAACCCTCCGCGAGTTCGAATCTCGCCCTGTCCGCGAACCGAGGCCTGGGCAACATGCCCAGGCCTTTTTTCTTTTTCTGGAACCTGTCTTCTTGATTGCCACCGGGGTGCTGATATATTGGTTTGTGATGCCGTAACATGCGGTGTCCCCGTTGATATGACGGGCCGATCGGCGTGAGCGATAAGAAAAGGCCCGACGTTTGCAGCACCGGGCCTTTGCGTTGATTACCGGCTTGCGCTTTAATCAACAAGGTTGCAAGATGCAATCATATCACGATGCACGGTAGTCTGACCGTGAACGGGCGCACCGTGATCGTCCATGTGGGCGATGGCGAGGCGAACGCCACGGTTGACGGCACGCACTTCAACGTGCGTAGCCTGTGGCAGCTCTACCAGTTGCTGAGACTGCTCGTGTAGCGTCTCATTAAGGCGCGGTGCCTCCCTAGTCGGGTATCGCGCCGGCGACCTGAAAACCGATAATGTTGGCAAGTGCTTGCAATTTGCGGTGGACGATTGCAAGCTAACGTCTTGGATTGTTGCCGCTATCCAATATCTCATTAGGTCTACCGGCGGACCAAAAGTACGTTGCTTTGTAAGGGGAGTTAATGAAATAAACAAATCCGCGCAATCGAGCATCGAACCGGTTCAATGCTACTCGCCTCAACGGGACGCGCGGTAATTGTTAGCTAAGTTGACAATAAAAGAATGAGGGCATACATTAGTAATCAGTCATCACACTGAGATGATGATTTCACTACGAAGGAGTAGAGATATGGTATCTCGCAATAAGCGCATCGTGGCTGCTTTTGCCGCGGTAGCAGCAATGGGAATGGGCTTGGCCGGTTGCGGCAGCGACACTGCCGGCGACACGAAGACCACCGATGATGGTGGCGTGGTCAACATCACCTACATGCACCGTCTGCCGGATTCCGAGGGCATGACTCTGGTCAACGACATCGTTGCCAAGTGGAATAAGCAGCATCCGGATATTCAGGTCAAGGCCACCAAGTTCGATGGTAAGGCCTCTGACATGATCAAGAAGCTTGAGACCGACGTCAAGTCCGGCGAGGCTCCGGATCTGGCTCAGGTCGGTTACGCCGAGCTGCCTGAGGTCTTCACCAAGGGTCTGCTGCAGGATGTGACCCAGTATGCCGAGCAGTACAAGAACGACTTCGCATCCGGCCCGTACAGCCTGGTTCAGGTTGGCGGCAAGGCTTACGGCCTGCCGCAGGACACCGGCCCGCTGGTTTACTTCTACAACAAGGCTGAGTTCGAGAAGCTCGGCATCACCGAGATTCCGCAGACCGCCGATGAGTTTATCGCCGCTGCCAAGACCGCTGCCGCCGCTGGCAAGTACATCATGTCCTACCAGCCTGATGAGGCCGGCAACATGATCTCCGGTCTGGCTGGCGCCTCCGGTGGTTGGTACAAGGTGAAGGGCGACTCCTGGGTCGTCAACACCGAGACCGATGCTCCAAGGCAACCGCTGACTTCTACCAGCAGCTGCTCGACGCCAAGGCAGCCACCACCAACCGCGTTGGGATCCGTCCTTCGATGCATCCATCAAGGATGGCTCGTTGATCGGTACTGTGGCCGCCGCTTGGGAAGCCCCGCTGTTCATGACCTCCTCCGGTGGCACCGGCTCCGGCGAATGGCAGGTCGCTCAGCTCGGTGACTGGTTCGGCAACGCTGGCAAGACCGGCCCTGACGGTGGTTCCGCCGTGGCCGTGCTGAAGAACTCCAAGCACCCGAAGGAAGCAATGGAGTTCCTGGATTGGTTCAACACCCAGGTTCCTGATCTGGTTTCCCAGGGCCTCGTGCCGGCTGCTACCACTGAAGACGCTGAGACTCCTTCCGAGTGGTCCACCTTCTTCGGTGGTCAGGACATCATGAAGGAATTCAAGACCGCTAACAACAACATGGGTGACTTCACCTACATGCCTGGCTTCTCCGCAGTCGCCGCCAAGATGAACGAAACCGCCGCCAAGGCCACCGATGGCTCCGGCAAGGTTGCAGACATCTTCTCCGACGCACAGACCACCTCTGTGGATACGCTGAAGAACTTCGGCCTGTCTGTTTCCGAGTGACATTAACGGTTAGGGTTCCTTCCAGCCGCTGATATCCTCAACCACACATCGAAAGGCCGGAGCTCAACACTCCGGCCTTTCCTTTTACTCGAGTTCGGTTCGTCATTAATTGTGTTTGATCTGACTGCATCGATTCGAACTGCATTACGTACTTTCTATTTCTCACTGTTCTTTTGAAAGACAGGTTTCCCTATGACTGCAACAACAAAAACGGCGAAGACGGGGGTCGCCAGGCGTGCCGATAAGCCAAAGGCTTCTGATGCTGTGAAGCGTGAGAATCGTACCGGCTGGGCCTTCATGGCACCGTTTGGCATCCTGTTCGCTCTGGTATTTATTCTTCCCATCATTTGGGCTATTTATTCCAGCTTCTTCCGCCAGGTCACCACGGGCGGTGGCGCATACGGCGGCGGGGAACTGGTCGATAAGTTCGTCGGACTTCAGAACTTCCAATACGTTATTACTTCCGGCAACTTCTGGGCTGGCGTGGGCAGGGTAGTGCTCTACACCGTGATTCAGGTGCCGGTCATGATCATCGCGGCACTTGCTCTGGCAATGCTCATCGATTCCTATATCGTCAAGCACATCACCGCATTCCGTCTGAGCTACTTCCTGCCGTACGCCATTCCGGGCGTGGTCGCATCCATCATCTGGGTGTACCTCTACAACGGCCAGATTTCCCCTATCGTTAAGGGACTTGCCGCCATCGGCATCAAGGTGAACTTCTTCGGCGACAATGTGGTCCTCGGCTCTATGGCCAACATCACGACCTGGACCTTCACCGGCTACAACATGCTGATCTTCCTCGCCGCACTGCAGGCCATTCCGCACGATCTGTACGAGGCCGCACGCATCGATGGCGCCAGTGGCTTCCAGATCGCCATGAAGATCAAGCTGCCGAACGTGCGTGCAGCCGCCCTGCTTGCCATGCTGCTCTCCATCGTCGGCACCATCCAGCTGTTCAACGAGCCGCAGGTGATGTCGATTTCCGATCCGAGCATTTCCAAGTCGTACACGCCAATGATGATGGCCCTCAATACCTCGCAGGGCACGCTGACCCCGGGTGGTGACGGACCTGCATCCGCTGTGGCCATCGTTATGGCACTGATCGCTGGCGTACTCGCCGTGGTCTACACGCTCGTTGAAAGGAAGGTGAACGCAGAATGAGCACCGTAGAAGCTACTGATAAGGAATCCCGCGCGGTCGCACGCGCTCGTAAGAAGGCTGACAGGATTCGCGACAAGCATGCCAACGACCTGCCTCGTTCCATGCAGCCTTCCGCGCTGGTCAAGACCATCACCATCGTTGTTCTGGTCTTCGCGCTGATCTACTTTCTGTTCCCGATTTACTGGGCCATCATCGCCTCGACCAAGACGCCGAGCCAGATGACCGGCAGCAACGGTCTGTGGTTCGCCGTGGGTCTGAGCGATTTGCCTGCCGCCATCGCCAAGAACTATGGCACGCTGATTGGTTGGACCGTGGCCAGTTCTGGCGCTGGGTGCTGAACTCCCTGATCTACTCGGGTGTTTCCGCTCTGGTGGGTACGCTCGTGGCTGTGATGGCGGGATACGCTACCGCAAAGTTCAACTTCAAGGGTAAGAACCTTGCCATTGGCGTGATTATGGGCTGCATGCTGATGCCGGCCGCTCTGCTGACCATTCCGCAGTACTCCATCTTCCATGCCATGCACCTGACCAACACGATGCTCTCCATCATCATCCGTGCTGCGTCTCTCCGTTCGGCTTCTTCCTGGGCCGCGTATACGCGCAGACCTCAGTGCCGAACGAGCTGCTTGAGGCGGCGCGTATCGATGGTGCAAGCGAAGCTCGCATCTTCTTCACCATTGTGTTGAGGATTCTGGCTCCGGCAATGGTCACGATCTTCCTGTTCCTGTTCGTGGCCACTTGGAACAACTTCCTGCTGCCGTTGATGATGGTCTCTTCCGACACCTTGAAGCCGGTGACCTTGGGTCTGTACGGCATGGTCTCTCTGGCTACCTTCACTGATCGTGGCGCTCTGATGATGGGTGCTCTGCTCGGTGTGCTGCCTGTGATCGTGCTCTTCCTCGGTCTCCAGCGCTACTGGCAGGCCGGCCTCGCCGCTGGTGCGGTCAAGGGCTGACGCGTAAGCGGACAGCCCGGTGGGCTGTCTGTAGCGTCGGCCCGAGCGAGGCGGTAGCCGAGCGAAGGCAGCATTGAGTCTCGCCGTAGGCGAGTCCTTAATTGCAGGGGCCGAAGGCGACGCGTTAAGCGGACAGCCTAAGACCAATAATTCCCGCCGTCCGGTGCCTCGTGCTACTCCTTCCGGCGCCGGACGGCTTCTCAACAATAAGTAGCACGCAACCATACCGATCCAGAGCCTTCCTGATTCTTGTCATGAGATTGTCGGTGAAACTGACCGGGAAGCTCCGGTGATGTTCAATTCGCTCTTCCGGCGTTGCCGTGGGGCTACTCTCAAGGATTTATACAGTCAGGATCCTGGACGCCCGACGGTTGTGTCGGATTCTTGTTTTATATGCATATATTGTTTACAATTTAATTATCCAAAAAAATAATCAATGTCCTCAAAGGAGAGACTATGACTAGCACCGGCCGCTTCACCTTGCCTAGCGAGGAGAATTTTGCGGAGAAGACCAAGGAGCTTGCCGAACTGTGGGGAGCAGACGCCATTCGTAACTCCGATGGCACGCATCTGGATGAGGCTGTGCTTGCTTGGGCAAGAAGATTTACAATGCGTATTTCCCGACTCGCGCGCATAACGAGTGGATTACGCTGCATATGGATGAGACGCCACAGGTGTATCTGCTGACCGATCGCATTCTCGCCGAATCGGATACGGTTGATATTCCGCTGATGGAAAGCTTCTTCGCTGAGCAGCTGAAGCCGAATCGTGATGCCGACCCTCACAAGTATTGGGAGGTTGTAGACCGCACCACCGGCGAGGTCGTTGATTCGGCGAACTGGACGCTTGACGCGGACGAGGACACCGTGCATGTGAGCGGCGTTGCCGCATGGCATGAGTACACGGTGAGTTTCCTGGCCTACATCATCTGGGACCCGGTCGAGATGTACAACCATCTGACCAACGACTGGGCGACAAGGAACACGAGATCCCGTTCGACATCTACCATCCGGCCACCCGCAAGTTCGTGTTCGACACGTTCGAGCAGTGGCTTAAGGACAGCCCGCAGACCGATGTGGTGCGATTCACCACGTTCTTCTACCAGTTCACGCTCCTGTTCGATGAAAAGCGCCGCGAAAAGGTCGTCGACTGGTTTGGTTGCGCCTGCACCGTAAGCCCGCGTGCGCTGGATGATTTCGAAGCCAAGTATGGCTACCGCCTGCGCCCGGAGGACTTCGTGGACGGTGGTGCCTACAACTCCGCATGGCGCGTGCCCAGAAAAGCCCAGCGCGACTGGATCGACTTCCTCTCCGGCTTCGTGCGCGAAAACGTCAAGCAGCTCGCCGACATGTCCCACGCCGCCGGCAAAGAGGCGATGATGTTCCTCGGCGACCAGTGGATCGGCACCGAACCGTACAAGGACGGATTCGACGAACTCGGCCTGGACGCCGTGGTCGGTTCCATCGGCGACGGCACCACCACCCGCATGATCGCCGATATTCCGGGCGTCAAGTACACCGAAGGCCGCTTCCTGCCGTACTTCTTCCCCGACACGTTCTACGAGGCAACGATCCGAGCATCGAAGGCCTCGACAACTGGCGCAAGGCCCGCCGCGCGATCCTGCGCTCGCCGATCAGCCGCATGGGCTACGGCGGCTACCTCTCCCTGGCCGCCAAGTTCCCGAAGTTCGTGGACACGGTGACCCATATCGCCAACGAATTCCGCGACATCCACGACCGCACCGGTGGGGTGGCCGCCGAAGGTGAGCTCAACGTGGCGATTCTGAATTCCTGGGGCAAGATGCGCTCCTGGATGGCGTTCACCGTGGCACACGCCCTGCCCAACAAGCAGACCTACTCCTACTACGGCATTCTGGAATCCCTGTCCGGCATGCGCGTGAACGTGCGGTTCATCAGCTTCGACGACGTACTCGCGCATGGCATCGATAGCGATATCGACGTAATCATCAACGGCGGCCCGGTCGACACCGCATTCACCGGCGGCGATGTGTGGACCAACCCGAAGCTCGTGGAAACCGTGCGCGCCTGGGTGCGTGGCGGCGGCGCGTTCGTGGGCGTGGGCGAGCCGAGCTCGGCACCGCGCTTCCAAACGGGCCGGTTCTTCCAGCTGGCCGACGTGATTGGCGTGGACGAGGAGCGCTATCAGACCCTTTCGGTGGACAAGTATTTCCCGCCGGTGGTGCCGGACCACTTCATCACCGCCGATGTGCCGGTCGACCCGGCGGCCCGCGAGGCTTGGGAGCAGGCCGGCTACCGCATCCCGCTGAGCGGCTGCGGCGGCGGCCAGTCCATCAAGCCGTTGGGCGGCATCGATTTCGGCGAACCCGTGCTCAACACGTATCCGGTCAATGAAAACGTGACCCTGCTGCGCGCGGACGGCGGCCAGGTACAGCTCGCGACCAACGATTATGGCAAGGGCCGCGGCGTGTACATCTCCGGCCTGCCCTATTCGGCGGCCAACGCCCGACTGCTGGAACGCGTGCTGTTCTACGCTTCCCACAACGAAGACAAGTATGCGGCCTGGAGCTCGTCCAATCCGGAATGCGAAGTGGCACACTTCCCCGAGCAAGGCTGTATTGCGTAATCAACAACACCGATCAGCCGCAGAAGACCACGGTGACTTTGGCCGACGGCACCACCGAGGACTTCGACCTGCCTGACAGCGGTATCGCCTGGCGTGAAGCCTGATCCCACGTTTTGGAGAACGGACCCATCATGACTGAAAGCAATGAAGTTTTATTCGGCATCGCCTCGCATTTTGCGCTGGAAGGTGCCGTGACCGGTATCGAACCTTACGGAGACGGCCACATCAACACCACCTATCTGGTGACCACGGACGGCCCCCGCTACATCCTCCAGCAGATGAACACCAGCATCTTCCCCGATACGGTGAATCTGATGCGCAATGTCGAACTGGTCACCTCCACTCTCAAGGCTCAGGGCAAAGAGACGCTGGACATTGTGCCCACCACCTCAGGCGCCACCTGGGCCGAGATCGATGGCGGCGCATGGCGCGTCTACAAGTTCATCGAACACACCGTGTCCTACAACCTCGTGCCGAACCCGGACGTGTTCCGCGAAGCCGGCAGCGCATTCGGCGACTTCCAGAACTTCCTGTCCGAATTCGACGCCAGCCAGCTGACCGAAACCATCGCCCACTTCCACGACACCCCGCATCGTTTCGAGGACTTCAAGGCCGCCCTCGCCGCGGACAAGCTCGGCCGCGCCGCCGCATGCCAGCCGGAAATCGACTTCTATCTGAGTCACGCCGACCAGTATGCCGTCGTGATGGATGGGCTCAGGGACGGTTCGATTCCGCTGCGCGTGACCCACAATGACACCAAGCTCAACAACATCCTCATGGACGCCACCACCGGCAAGGCGCGTGCGATCATCGATCTCGACACCATCATGCCCGGCTCCATGCTGTTCGACTTCGGCGATTCCATACGCTTTGGTGCGTCCACTGCTCTGGAAGACGAAAAGGACCTCAGCAAGGTGCATTTCAGCACCGAGCTGTTCCGCGCCTACACGGAAGGCTTCGTGGGCGAACTACGCGGCAGCATCACCGCGCGCGAGGCCGAACTGCTGCCGTTCAGCGGCAACCTGCTCACCATGGAATGCGGCATGCGCTTTCTCGCCGACTACTTGGAAGGCGATATCTACTTTGCCACCAAGTACCCCGAGCATAATCTGGTGCGCACCCGCACCCAGATCAAACTCGTGCAGGAGATGGAGCAGAAGGCCAGCGAAACCCGCGCCATCGTAGCCGACATCATGGAGGCTGCCAGGTGAGCCGTCAGCCGAACCATACCCGAACCAGCATGATGGAGGCAGAGCAATGAACGATCAGCTGACCGAGGTATACGCCAGCATCGACGCCTGATCGATTATGCCTTGGCCCATCTTGACCTTGACCCACGCAACGCAGACTGGACCCGCAACCAAATCTTCGCCCTCTTCCGCCTAGATTCCTACCCCGGACCCAAAACCACAACGTCGGCGGCGTCAGTGTCAGACGTAGTCCAAGACATTGTTGGCAGCCGAAGCCAGGCCCCCTATGGCGAAAAGACCCCCGACCCCCTGCTCGCCGCCTTCCGCGCCGCCGCCACAACCGCCGGCCTTTTCAAGCCGGAGGAAGGCCCGGCCTACGCCGACACCATCATGGGCATCCTCTCCGCCAACCCCGCTGATCTCGACGACCGATTCCTGCTCGTCGAGCACCGGGATGGCGGCATGGCCGCCATGCAATGGTTCTACGACTACTGTGTGGCCAACAATTATGTCAAGCGTGCCCAGCTCGACCGGAACCCGCGCTTCGACTCGCACGGGCTGACGGTGACCATCAACCTCGCCAAACCCGAATTCAAGAACATGAAGAAGGCGGCGGCCGGCAACGCCGTGTCCGGCGGCTACCCGAAGTGCACGATCTGCCATGAGAACGAGGGCTTCGCCGGACGTGACAAGCGCACGCTGCGCACCCTGCCGGTCACGCTCGGCGGTGAGTCATGGTTCTGGCAGTTCTCGCCCTACGGCTACTTCGACCAGCACGGCATCTGCGTGAACACCGACCACACGCCGATGCATGTGGACCGCGACACCTTCGGCCATCTGCTCGACTTCGTGGACCGCTTCCCCGGATACTTCCTCGGATGCAACGCCGCGCTGCCTCGCATCGGCGGCTCGGTGCTCGCCCACGACCACTACCAGGGCGGCGGCGAACTGTTGCCGATGCACAAGGCCGCCACTTGGGCCGCCTTCACGCTCGCCGACTATCCGGACGCTGTGGTCGAAATCCTCGACTGGCCCGGTACCGCCGTGCGTGTGGTGTCGAAAAACCGCCAGAGCATCATCGACGTATCCGACATCATCCGCGAGGCATGGGTCGTTATGACGACGCGGCGAACGGCATCGCCAGCCATGACGCGGACGGCAACCGCCAATCCGCCCTCTCGCCCAGCGCGATCATCACCGAACGTGGCTATGAGATGAGTCTCATCTTCCGCAACAATGCGATCAGCGACGAGTACCCGGAAGGTATTTTCCATGCACACCCCGAATACTGGCCGGTCAAGCAGGAGCCGATTGGACTGATCGAAGCCCAAGGCCTGTTCATCCTGCCCGGACGGCTCGTCGACCAGCTCGGCATCGTCGAGGAGGCGCTCGCCGAAGGCCGCGATTTGCCCGATGAAGTCAGCGAATTCAGTCTCGAATGGGGCGAACTCGCTGAAACATTGGCCGGAAACCGCGACCGCGAGGCCATCCACCAAGCCGTACGTGACGAGCTCGGCAGCGTCTGCTACCGCATCCTCGGCAACACGGCCGTCTTCAAGCAGAAAGCCACCACGCAAACATTCCTCGAAAGTCTTGGTTTTGCCGCTAGGTGAAACAGGTCAAGTGAAGTAAGCTCAATACTGAAGGAAAACCGAAGGCAAGTCCTTCCAAAGGAGGAGATATGACTACTGTTCTGGTTACGGGCGGTGCTGGATTCATCGCCACCCACACCGACATCGAACTGCTCGACAAGGGCTACGACGTTATTTCCGTAGATAACTACGGCAACTCGTCTCCCGTGGCGCTTGAGCGCGTCGAGCAGATCACCGGCAAGCCGGTCAAGCGTTACGACGGTGACGTGCGCGATGAGGCGCTTATGGAACGCGTCTTCGCTGAAA